>VYLK01000223.1_pt1 | contig 23331 bp, 24 predicted proteins | sample 5114321 | NCBI WGS metagenome assembly VYLK01 (sample SAMN12291792, study PRJNA351875) | freshwater metagenome | isolation source: freshwater lake | place: USA: Michigan, MSU2 Lake | collected 2011-08-16
CCATTAAGAAATGTTACAAATTACATGGGTACATCAAGAAAAGTTAAGGGCTATATCCATTGATGGATAAGGGTTTTGGCTATTATGGTATATATGTATGGGGGGAAGTTCAGGTATTAGAGATAGTTGAATCGGTTGACACTGATGGGGTAGATGAAGCTCGGATAACCAGAATTATCCGAGGATGAGGAGTTTATCTTAGTCCAGTTTCAAGATAAGGATTCGATCGCTAGTAATTCTGCTAAATCCGCCTCAGTTAAGGGATTTTTGTCGATTAATCCCTGTAAAATCGTCAAAATCTTCATAGCTGTTATATCAGAATTAGGAAAAAACTGTTCCAATGATTCAGGAGTAATTCTCTAGGGTTAGCCACCCATACTAGAAGATTAATCCTGCTCAAGATTTTTTTGAGAGTGTTTTTTAGGGTTATTTGCCCAAAAATGAAGGGTTTGCAGGCAGGCACGGAATTACTTAACAAAACACCAGATGAATACAGCTGCTCTGACGATAAAGCAAAATTGGCAATGGCAAGGACATTCGATACACTATGTGCAAGGGGGTACTAGAGTCGCGGGAAAACCCCCGTTACTATTAGTTCATGGTTTTGGTGCTTCCACCGACCATTGGCGAAAAAATCTGCAAGGTTTAGCCTCAGAATGGGAGGTATGGGCGATCGATCTGTTAGGATTCGGTAGATCAGCTAAACCGGATATTGTCTATAGTGGCAGTCTTTGGCAGCAACAATTAAATGATTTTATCAAGGAAGTTGTGGCGCAACCGACGGTTTTAGCGGGTAATTCTTTGGGGGGTTACGCTTCTCTCTGCGTGGCTGCTAATCACTCTGAGAATGTTCGGGGATTAATTCTCCTCAATAGTGCCGGTCCCTTTAGCGATACAGAAAGCAATCGTCAGCCTAATTTAGCACAAAAATTACTGCGATCGGTCTTGCTGCAACCCTGGGCCAGTTATCTCTTATTTCTCTATACCCGTCAACCCAAAACTATCCGCAAAACCCTAGAGAAAGTATATCTCGATCGCAGTGCCATTACTGAGCAGTTAATAGAAGATATCCGTCGTCCTTCCCTGGATGCGGGAGCAGCCAAAGTTTTTGCCTCTGTGTTTAAATCTCCCCGGGGGGAAAATGTGGATATTCTCCTGCAAAAGTTAAGTTGTCCCCTGTTGATGTTATGGGGTGAGGGGGACCCTTGGATGAATACTAGGGAACGCGGATCCAAATTCCGTCAATACTATCCTTCTCTCACAGAATATTATCTAACTGCCGGTCATTGTCCCCACGATGAAATTCCCACAGAGGTTAACCAGTTGATTAGTGATTGGATGAAAAGCTTATAGGTAGTTAGGGATCGGTTATCAGGTTTTTATTTTCTTGACGCTTATTTGACCTGAAAAAAGAGGGTCTGTAGGAAGGCACGGATTCCCATTCTACATGTAAGTATCTGTCAAGTGCGGGGATTTGTCAAGGGTTTTTTTGAAAAAATCTGCTGGAATTTGACTGGTAAGCTGTTGACTATCTAAATTACTCGTTAAGACTGCACTGGACTTGGGAGCAGGGAGAAGGAGTTTGAGCATTTGTACTCAAACATCCAATACGCAATTTAAATTCAGTACAGCTTAGGGAAGACATTAGCTGGTATTGGTAGAGAAGCAAATGGATGAGTAATTGCAGGGGATAACTATCTACTTGATGTCTCTGTTGGTTCCCCAATCCAATACATCTGTCTGTCTTTGTCGCAGTTGTTGGGTCGTTTCTTCTAACCAACCAAGATAGTCTTGTTTGTATAAGTCTTTAGTAGTGGTCAGGTATTAGGTTTTTATTTTCCTGACGTTTATTTGACCTGAAAAAAGAGGGTCTGTAGGAAGGCACGGATTCCCATTCTACATATAAGTGTATGTCAAGTGCGGGGATTTGTCAAGGGTTTTTCTGAAAAAATCTGCTGGAATTTCAGGGTAGAAAATCGGAATCGAGGATTTGTTCGGGACTATAGGGGCAGCTTTCGGCAAAGATAGCGGCCGGTAATTGGCTTTTTTGTCGGACTCGCTTCACTGCTTTGGGGTAAATAACCGCGATTCTGGTTAAAAAATAGTTATAAAGGGTTTTCGACTCCAATAAAAGTTCTAATTCCACCCGAAAGTTACCGATTTCGTCTTGCCATCCCCTCGCACATCTTTCTCGTTCCTCCGGCCAGTATTGGTAGAGAAGCAGATGAATAAGTAATTGTAGGAGATAACTATCTACTTTATGTCTCTGTTCATTCCCCAGCGCTTCGATTTCTTCTCCGAGATGTTCCCAATCTAATACATCTGTCTGTCTTTGTCGCAGTTGTTTGGCCGTTTCTTCTAACCAAGCAAGATAGTCCTGTTCGTATAAGTCTTTAGTTGCCATAACCTATCCTCTTTAGTAGTGGTCAGGTATTAGGTTTTTATTTTTTTGACGCTTATTTGACCTGAAAAAAGAGGGTCTGTAGGAAGGCACGGATTCCCATTCTATATATAAGTATCTGTCAAGTGTGGGGATTTGTCAAGGGTTTTTTATTGAGATTTTGTTAATCATCTCGAATACCGTGCATCATGGATTAGTAAACGCTCCGAAAGATTGGCAATATTCCAGTTTTCACGGTTAGGTTGAAGAAGGAATTTATGATCAGATGTGGGGAGTTTCAGAAAAGCTGATCTTTGATAGTGATATTGGTATGGAATAAAATGTACAAGTGAAACCCCAAAAATTAAGGTAAGAAATAAAGGAAGTGTTGGGTTTTGTCACCTCAACCCAACCTACAGATCGGCGATCGCACTACAGGATCAGCGATCACCTTTATCGAGAAGAAATAGCTACCTGCACATTCGGAGAAAAATTCTCGATTTTTCGAGAAGCATTAAGAATTTCAATCCCGATTACATTACCTGCTTGATCATAGTCAAGAATAACCCCCGGACTGATTGCGTCACTTTCTTCTACGGGTGTGTCATGCCAGGTAATTGTTAAAACGTCAACTTCAGCATCATATTTAGCTTTCATTTGATAGCTGCCTATATTTTCTAAGTTTACTGGTAACATATAGTGTAACAATTTTTGGTTCTTCGGTTTGTCTTATGCAATGGACGGGGTTATAAGGAATGAAACCTTTATAGAGACAGACATTGCCGCAATTTTTGTCAATTGTTGGCGATCTGAAGCGAACTAATCAATTAAATCTTTTACCAGATAAGGATTGAGTCGATTTATGCCCCCACATCGAACCATACCAAGTCCCGAAGATCCACCTACAAGATCGCTTCTCCTCCTCATCAAAAAGCGATCGCCCTTTGCGTTCCTATCCCAAGCGGCAGCTTTAAAGTTTAACCAACAAGATGACAGCGAATAACAATCAATTTGGTGTGTTACATTTATAATATAGATATTTCAAGTAAAAATCATTTCACCAACAGATCATGCTTAATTCTATTAACGCATTATTTGACGGAAAGGTCTTTCATCCAGAGCAACCCGTTAGATTGAAGGCTAATACTCGTGTCCGCATTATTGTTGATAACTTATCGGATGAAAATAATGAACTCACTTCTTTTTTAGAGACAGCAGAATCATTACAACTAGACGGACCCTCTGATTGGTCAGAAAATCTAGATAAATATTTATATGGCGAAGAAAAAGAGCATGAACCCTGAGAAATTTCTCGATACAAGTTATGCGATCGCTTTATCTTCATCTACGGACGATTATCATCATAAAGCACTTGCCATTGCCCAACAATTAAAAACTTCAAAAACACCTTTAGTTACAACCAGAGCCATTATTTTAGAGATTGGCAATGCTTTATCTAAACAAAAATATCGCTCTAAGTCAATTAAATTATTGTCCTCATTAGAAAAGGACAGAACAGTGACAGTTATTCCCTTATCGGAAATTCTTTATCAAAAAGCTTTTCAACTATATTGTCAAAGAAACGATAAAAATTGGGGAATTGTTGACTGTATTTCTTTTATTGTAATGGAAGAGCGTGGAATAACGGAAGCATTAACAACGGATATTCATTTTCAGCAAGCTGGTTTTCGAGCTTTGTTGAGAGATTAATCTCAGGGCAGGCGATCGCCCCTTCTCCTCCCCAAAAAGCAATCGCCCCTCCCCATCACAAAAAAAATGATCGCACTCCGTTACGTCGCAACGATATCGTTATTAGTCATCAATAATCCTGTGTTTAAAAGAGCGATTTGAACTTGGGCAGTACCTCCCAAACCGTCGGAATCGAAGAATAATGCACCGTTAACACTATCGTAAATAAAACGATGGGATGCAGTAGTAGCAGATGAGCCGATGCTGAATTGATTGCTTAGAATTGCACCACTGGAAGACAAACCGAATGCCGTCTGGTACACTAGAATGGTATCGTCAATGACAGAAAAATCGGTAATCCGGTCAACCCCATAAGTGGGGGAATAAAAATCAAAGAAATCAGCATTCGCCCCGCCTGTCAGAGTATCATTCCCTTGTCCTCCAGCTAGAATATCGATTCCCAAACCACCGATTAAAACGTCATTTCCCCAACCGCCCCCCAAAACATCATTTCCTGCGTCTCCGATGAGATAGTCATCTCCCAGTCCACCAGTCAGAGTGTCGTCTCCAGCCCCCCCGCTCAAATAATCCTGGGAGTTGTCAAGTCCAGTTGCACAGGAGATAAGAGCTATCGCTGTAACATACGTTACTTAACGCGCCTTTTTGCTTTTAATCATCTATGAATTTGCAATTATTATGCGCTAACACATCCTACTGTGTGATCGCAGTCTTCATTCTTGATTAAACTTTAAAAATGTGATCGCTGTGGCTTGTGAAAGTGCGATCACCAATTTTATTAGTTAGAGAGAAAAAAGGTAATGTTGTTGGGCTTCATTGCCTCAACCCAAGCAACAGATCGGCGATCCAGCCAGATTCTCAATAGGATTACTTTAACTCAATTTCCCCTGGTCGCCAAGTCTTATCAAACCAAGGCTCAAGCGGGCCATAAAGCCGAAGAATCGTGTTCCAACCCGTTTCAGGAATCGTCTGTACCCAGTTATTTTCCTTACCAGCAGGCGGTTTCGGCCCGAAATAAATATCCACAGAACCATCAGCATTAACTAAAAGTCTCTTTGTCTGACTACCGACACTGGGAAACTGTTGATCCGTCTGAATCATCGATCGCGTCTGGTTACTGTCAAGAATCACTGACCAGAATAGTAGCACGCTAGGATGTGTTAGCGTAACGCAGAATAATGACAAATTCGTCATGATTAAAAGCAAAAAAGCGCGTTAAGTAACTATCTTTTAAGTCAAGACGGCAATTAGCGATCGCCGCTCCTGATCAAAAAGCGATCACACCATGAGAAGAAAACCTGATCGCACTAAAGTCCAAAATAATCGCAAATCAGATAATTATTGTTAAGAAAACAATTTGGTACGTTACATTTCATTAGCGTACCCTACACGATCACCGACTATACTAACCGGTTGCTTGTCGAGGGCAATTTCAAATAAAAATTCAGGGGCAAAGTCTGCTCCGTTTGGCCATTCTATTGTCCGACTATTGACATATACTTTTTGAAATAAGCTTTGATCTTTTAAGGGTTCAAAGATTTCTCCATACAATTCTTGTTCTAAATCTACAATCCCTTCTATTCCATTATTAAAGGTTAGCTTTAATTGATACTTATCCAGATATTCCACACAGATAACGTGAAGAAATAGCTCCTTTTTAGGGAAGGGGATCGATTCTGTTAAGAGGTTTTCTTTGACGCGCATTTTCCCAGTTCTCCAATAGTTCAGATTGGTGTAGATCAAGCCACTCCCATATTAAATTTAGTCCTCTTTTGGGCATTTGACCACAAACTTCACCTGTGTGAATCATTATAACCGCTTCATAATCTTGATACTCGGCATGGATATGAGGCGGATTGTGATCGTTATAGTTCATGGTGATTTTTATTCCATAGAAGCTTGATAGAGTGGGCATGAGTAAGAATAGTAATCAAGGTTGCTTTCTAAAAGTTTGCCCCCTATTGTAAGCGATCGCCCTTGGCGTTCCAGCAATGGTAATTTTAAAGTTTAATCAACAAGATAACAGCGATTACATTGAGCCTAGTCATAGTGAAATTTACAACTAATAATAATAATTTTTGTCTCTGTTGGTTCCCCAATCCAATACATCTGTCTGTCTTTGTCGCAGTTGTTTGGCCGTTTCTTCTAACCAAGCAAGATAGTCTTGTTCGTATAAGTCTTTAGCGCTGGTCAGGTATTAGGTTTTTATTTTCTTGACGCTTATCTAACCTAAAAAAAGAGGGTTCGCAGGCAGGCACGGATTCCCATTCTATATATAAGTGTATGTCAAGTGCGGGGATTTGTCAAGGGTTTTGACAGTAGAAAAGGAGAAAACTTTTAACAATACACTTGTTCTAACATAGCGGCAGTGAGAGATGTTTGTCCGTGATAATAGAGACGACGATTGAGACAACCGATCGATTTAACATAGGTAGATAGGGTTCCCAGATCATGGGAAATAATTAAAATAGTCATCCACTCATTCAATTCTTGCAACAGGGAAAAAATACTAGCACGCATTTGGGGATCGACACTGGCAGTGGGTTCATCTAAAATCAAGAGACGGGGTTCTACCGCTAAAGCGCGCGCGATATAAACCCGTTGGCGCTGTCCTCCCGAAAGTTCAGCAATCGATCTTTTTTTCAACGCTAACATTCCCACACTATCTAAAGCTTTATCTACCCTTATCTCATCTTTTTTACTATAGCCTTGCCAGAGTTTTTTGCTGCTCAATCTCCCCATTTTCACCACCTCACCCACAGTAATGGGAAATGAGCGATCGCATTCAACAAACTGCGGCACATAACCGACTAATTCCCGACCTTTTTCGACACTTTGCCCCAAAATACTGACTTCTCCCCGCCAAGGTTTAATTAATCCCAGTAAAACCTTAAGTAGGGTAGTTTTTCCTCCTCCATTCGGGCCGATAATTCCCAGAAAATCCAGTTCTTGAATAGTTAAATTAATATCTTCGAGGATGGGTTCCTGTTCGTAGCCGGCCCAGAGATTACTAATGGTAATGATCGTTGACATATACAAACAATTACTGATTTAAAACTGTGGCCATTTTTTGGGAAACTTGTCGCAGGTTTTCACTCCAATTTTCAGCAAAGGCACTAATAGGGATTACCTGTCCCCCAATTTCCCTAGCAATAGTTTCGGCAATTTTCTGGCTAAATTCTGGTTGAGTAAAAATAACTTTAATATTCTCTTTTTTTGCCTGTTGGATTAGTTGACTCAACTGGGCAGCACTGGGTTCATTGCCGTCGATTTCGATCGCAATCATCTCTAAACCGTAATCTTGGGCAAAATAGCCCCATTCAGGATGAAACACCATAAACTTTTTGTTTTTAATCCCTGCCAAGTTTTGCCGAATTTCTTGATCTAATGCGTCTAACTCCTGACTGAATTTTTCCAAGTTAGCCCGATAGATAGCTTCCTGACCGGGATCGAGTTGTGCTAGGGTTTGATAAATAGTCTCTGCTTGTGCTTTGACTCGTTTTGGTGATAACCAAATATGGGGATCTAGGGTGTTTTTTCCAGCCTGATGTTTTTCTTCCTTGCTGTGATCATGATCATGATCGTGATTATGTTCTGCTGTCAAAGGGATTTTATCTACTCCTTGACTGGTATCGACGATTAACATCTGTTGGTTAACACTATTTAAGCGATCTTTCCAAGCATCTTCTAAAGATACACCGATTTTAAAGTAGGCTTGGGATTGGGCTGTGGTTTTTAATTGTTCGGGTTTTGGTTCATAGGTGTGGGGATCTGTGCCGGGTTGAATCATGGCATTAACACTGACTCTATCACCGCCGATGCGTTTGACGAAATATTCCTGCGGTACGATACTCACTGTCACCTGCAAGGGTGTCTTTGCTTCCTCTTTCTTGACCGAGGGACCACTACAAGCTGTTAAGCTGGCTATAGTCATTGTTAAAGCGATCGCTGTTAACTGGAATTTTTTACCCATCGGAGTTAACTGAGTCTGATTATGATTCTCATCTTATCACAGTCGCTGAGAATCGTTATCATTCTGAAAATATCTCCGTATAGATGTACTGACTTGGCTGGCAATTAAAAAATTTTTTCTTGCCAACCAACGCTTGACATGATATTATATAGATAATGGAAAATCCGTGCGCCTGCGACCCCCCTCTGGTCAAGTCAAATAAAGCCCAAAAAAATTAACCCCAAAAAGTAGTGGGTGAACTGAAAACTCACAACTGATAAGTAGGAAGGCACAATTATTTGTAGGATGGGTTAGCGGTAGCGTAACATGATCGGGCGTTGGGTTTCATGCTTCAACCCAACCTACGTTCTGATAACTGATACTCGTTAGGACTGCACCACAGTTGGGAGCAGGGAGAGGAAACCTGAGCATTTGTACTAAAACTCCCAAGAGGCAGTGTAAATTCAGGAGAGCTTAACTAAAAACCGAGCGCCGATCACTAAAAAATGACTTTTGCCTCCGTTATTCGCAACATTGAAAAATCGCCCCTAACTGCCGAACTTATCCAAAAACTGGAGAAAAACGGCAATTTAACCCTAACTGGCCTTGCCCGCTTACCGAAAGGATTAATAAGCACAGCTTTCGCCCGTTGTCAAGGAAAAAATCTTTTAATTATTTGTGCCAATCTAGAAGAAGCGGCACGTTGGGCAACACAATTAGAAGCGATGACGTGGAAAGGTGTTTTCTTTTATCCCACCTCGGAAGCTTGCCCCTACGAGACATTTAATCGGGAATCCGAGATGATTTGGGGACAGATGCAGGTATTATCGACAATCAGTCATCAAGATGCCGGAATTGCGATCGTTACCACCGAAAAGGCCCTGCAGCCCCATTTACCCCCTAGAGAGGTTTTCGAGCAATATAGCGATAATTTTGCGGTAGGAAGGGTTATAGAAGCCAAAAACCTCGATCTAACCCTAGCTAGATTAGGATATGAAAGGGTTCCACTGGTAGAAACCGAAGGACAATGGAGTCGTCGCGGCGATATCGTTGATATTTTCCCAGTTTCGGCCGAATTACCAGTTAGGTTAGAATTTTTCGGCGATGAATTGGAAAAATTGCGAGAATTTGACCCTGCTACCCAAAGATCGCTGGATTCTATCCCCAATCTGCTTCTTACTCCCACTAGCTTTGCGGCAATGATTGCCCCTTCTCTTCCCCCCACAGTTGCCGATTATCTGGGGGCCGAAGATCGAGAAAAATTGGCTAATGGCATTTATCCAGAGGGAATTGAGCGATTTTTAGGCTTGGCCTTCCCTCAACCTGCCTCTTTATTGGATTATCTCCCTGAAAATACCCTTATTGCCTTTGATGAACTGGAAAGCTGTCAAGCTAGAAGCGATCGCTGGATAGAATATATTGGGGAACGCTGGCAAGAGATAGAACCACCCTTACCGCAAATTCACCGTTCTTTTGGCGAATCTCTGCAAATATCGCTCAAATTTACCCATCTCTACCTCTCGGAAATAGACGATCACCTGTCCGAAAATCGCCTTAATCTCTCCAGTCGTCCGATTCCCACCAATCCGGGGCAATTCGCCAAACTAGCGGAAATTTTACGGGGAAAAAGAGAGATTTATAGCGGTATTAAACTAAATAAGTACGCTACATGGTTAATATCTGCCCAACCCTCCCGCACAGTCTCGTTATTACAGGAACACGACTGCCCGGCCCAATTTATCCCCAATCCCCTCGATTTTGGCGCGATCGAGCGGTTAATAATTCAAAACACCGCTACAGCCCTAAAATACTCAGGATTAGCTGAATTAGAAGGTTTTATCCTCCCCACCTATCGCATAGTCGTCGTTAGCGATCGAGAGTTCTTCGGACAACATCTTTTAAATACTGCCGGGTACGTCCGCAAACGTCGGCAAGCAGCCTCGGTACAGGTGGATGTGAATAAACTCCGTCCCCTCGATTTTGTAGTACATAAACACCATGGCATCGGACAGTTTATCAAACTAGAAAAGCAGGAAAGCACAATTAGCGGAGTAGTGCAAGGTCGAGATTATCTAGTTATTAAGTATGCTGATGGATTATTGCGGGTTCCTGCCGATTCTCTTGATAATCTCTCCCGTTATCGTCATACAGGTAGTCAAGAACCCGAATTACATAAAATCTCTGGCAAAGCGTGGGAAGCGACGAAAGCCCGCGTTAGGAAGTCGGTTAAGAAGTTAGCGGTTGATTTAATCAATATTTACGCCCAACGCGCCCAAAAATCGGGTTTTGCCTATCCTATGGATAATCCCTGGCAGCGGGAGTTAGAGGATTCTTTTCCCTACCAACCCACTGCTGATCAACTGAAAGCGATACAGGATGTGAAACGGGATTTAGAAAGCGATCGCCCGATGGATCGTTTAGTCTGTGGGGATGTGGGTTTTGGTAAGACAGAAGTGGCCATTCGTGCTATTTTTAAAGCTGTCACTACGGGTCATAAACAGGTGGCTTTATTAGCGCCAACAACGATTTTAACCCAACAACATTATCACACCCTAAAGGAGCGTTTTGCTCCCTATCCCATTAATGTGGGTTTATTAAATCGTTTTCGCACCAATTCCGAGAAAAAAGATATCGTCCAGCGCTTGAAAACTGGGGAATTGGATATAGTAGTGGGGACGCAGTTGTTATTGAGTAAAGCGGTAGAGTTTAAAGATTTAGGGTTATTGGTAATTGATGAAGAACAGCGTTTTGGGGTTAATCAAAAGGAGAAAATTAAGGCTTTTAAGAGTAATATTGATGTATTAACTTTGAGTGCGACACCGATTCCCCGGACTCTTTATATGTCCCTTTCTGGGGTGCGAGAAATGAGTTTAATTACCACACCTCCCCCCTCTCGTCGTCCCATCCAAACCCACCTTTCTAGTTATAATTCTGATGCGATTAGAACGGCAATTCGCAATGAATTGGATCGGGGGGGACAGATTTTTTATGTAGTACCCAGAATCGAGGGAATTGAAGAAAAAGCGGCAGCCATTCAAGGGATGATTCCGGGTGCTAGAATTTCCATTGGTCATGGTCGTATGGATGAGGCTGAATTAGAGACCACCATGTTAGCTTTTAATAATGGGGAAGCGGATATCTTAGTCTGTACGACTATTGTGGAGTCGGGGTTAGATATTCCCAGAGTTAACACAATTATCATTGAAGATGCCCAAAAATTCGGTTTAGCGCAACTCTATCAACTGCGGGGACGGGTGGGGCGATCGGGAGTACAAGCGCACGCTTGGTTACTTTATCCAGCTAAGGGAGAACTAACAGAAACCGCTCGGGAAAGATTAAAGGCAATTCAAGAATTTACCCAGTTAGGATCGGGGTATCAATTAGCGACTAGGGATCTGGAAATTCGCGGTGCTGGTAACTTATTGGGTGCGGAACAATCGGGACAAATGGAAGCGATCGGTTTTGATCTATATATGGAAATGTTACAGGAAGCTTTGCGGGAAATTCAAGGTCAAGAAATTCCGCAAGTGGAGGATACCCAAATCGATCTGAAATTGACGGCATTTATTCCTAATGATTATATATCCGATCCAGAGCAGAAAATGGATGTTTATCGGGCGATCGCTACTGCCAATTCTCAGAAAACTTTAGGACAAATTGCTGCCGATTTAGTGGATAGATACGGGGCAATTCCTTCACCAGTGGCACAATTATTTAAGGTAATCGAGTTAAAACATCTGGCTAAATCCCTCGGTTTTTCGCGCATTAAACCCGATGGAAAACAGCATATTATCCTAGAAACTCCCATGGAAGAACCAGCGTGGAAATTATTACAAGAACACCTACCCCAACATATACAATCACGCTTTGTTTATAGTCCCAAACAGGTGACAGTTAGGGGTTTAGGAGCGGTAAAACCGCAACAGCAGTTAGATAGTTTATTGGAGTGGTTAGCTAAGTGTAAAGATGGTTTACCGACGAGGAATTAGACTAAATCCTGTTTGAAAAGTATAGGAGAGTGGGTGATGGGGAGCAGTGGGAATTATAAATTAGGGTTTGCTGAATAAGTCCCCAGAGGGAATCTAGAAACCACACAGTTGATGATAAGTAGGTAGGCGTTAAAAGTTATCAGATCCCCCCGCCTATCGGCACCCCCCTTATCAAGGGGGGCAGGGGGGATCGAACCTAAAATCCATTTTTAATTTAATTATAACCAGCTACTTAGGTGGTGCGTTACGACGGATTGTTACCTTCAAGTCAAAGCAGCAATTTTTGCCGTCTAACGCACCCTACTTTTTACATAAAAAGCACCTCATAGATATGAGATGCTTTGGGGACGGAGAGAGAGGGATTCGAACCCTCGTTAAAGTTACCCCTAAACAGCATTTCCAGTGCTGCGCCTTCAACCGCTCGGCCATCTCTCCAATTGAGGTCACGATCATCCATCCTACAGCAAATGCTGCCGATCTGTCAAATTATTTTTCTTTTTCCGACGATGACCGATCAGGTTATACTTCATCTGGACGGGAAACCCTGTCAGTTAAGCATACTCTAGATATTGATTTAAGATTACGGCTGTAGCTAGACCGGTTTTTTGCCAACTAAACTCATTGGCTCGTTTTTTGCCTAGATAACTTAATTTTGACTGTAATTGTCGATCTTGAGCGATAATTTTCAGGGCATCGGCTATGGACTCGACTCGATAGGGATCGATTAAAATTGCCGCTGTTGCCGTGACTTCGGGCAAAGATGACAAATTTGAGGTAATGACGGGTGTACCGCAGGCCATAGCCTCTAAAACGGGCAATCCGAAGCCTTCCCAGAGACTGGGGAAGACTAAAGCAGTGGCTTGACTGATAACCTTGGGCAGCTCATCGTAGGGGATATAATCGAGAAATTTAATGCGATCGCTAACTGCTAATTCTCGCGCTTGTTGTTGTAAATTGGGGGTATAACGGCGATCAAAGCTGCCGGCAATCCAAAGATGATAATCGCTTAAATCTGGGGGCAGTTGGGCAAAAGCGGCGATTAAACGCGGTAAATTTTTATAGGGATTGGGACGACCGAGATAGAGAAAATAGGGCTGTTCTGGCTTATTATCTTCCATAGGGCGAAAGTGATGATGATCATAGGCTAGGGGAATAGAAGTAATTTTATCGGCGGGAATTTGATAATATTCAGTGATATCTTTGGCCGTTGCCTGAGAGTTACAGATGATATGTTTTGCCTGTTGTAATACCTGCGGCACATAATAACGGAAATATTGGGTTAAGGGGGAAGTAAAACTGGGAAACCGCAGGGGAATTAAATCGTGGACCATGACGACAAAGCGACAATGAGAATTTATCGGCGCTTCCGGGAGGGGAGAAAAGAGTAAATTGGCCTTTAATTGTCGGTAAATTGACGGTAATTGCCACTGAGTCCAGAGTAAGCGTTTTAAATGACCTTTCGCTCCTCGATCGGGGCCGAGACCTTTGGGGATAGAATAACAGTTAAAGTCGGGATAACTATTAGCTGTTAGTAGGGTTGGTTCTAAATTTTTCAGGTAGGGTAAGAGGTTAAGAATGTAGGTACTGATTCCTGTGGGTTGGGGAAAAAGTACCGAGAGATTAATTAATAGGTTATGCTGTCTATTCACTAATTACCCTGTTGATATTTGCTGAGAATTTCTGAGATATATTGGTAGCCTTCCACCCCAAGAGATTTAATCAGGGAGGAACGTTCCTGACTGAAAGTCTGCTCAAAAGCTGCGATATTTTTGCCGCGAATAACTGTTAATAGACTGGCAGCTTGTCGCCATTCCACTGCACCGATTTCGTGTAGCCAATACATTCCTAGAGAACCCATATAAATTGCCTGTTCAAAATTCTTGTCTTGATAGTAAGCTTCCCCTAAATAAGTTAGTAATAAACCTTGCAGATATACATCTCCGTAGTATTTGGCCGATTCTAATCCTTGTAGGAGAATATTAATCGCATCTTGGGTTCTTTCGAGGACAAGATATGCTAAACCTAAACTGCTACAACAAAGGGATTTACTCTGCCAATCTTGGAGACTTTCCGCTAACTTTAATCCCTGTTTTAAATACTCGATCAAACTTTGATAAATTTCGGGATCATATCTCTCTAACTGTTGCGCTTCCTGTACCTGACTATAACCCAAATTAGCCAAAGCGTTAGCCTGTCCTAAACTATTACCCTGTTGACGACTTAAAATTAAAGCTCTCTGACTTAAATTAATCGCTTCTGTATAGTTTTTCTGGATAGCATTGAGACGAGATAAATGGTTTAAATTAGCTATTTCACAAGCATAATCCTGTTGTTGACGAGCAATTTCTAAAGCTTGTTCATGACATTCTCTGGCCTGTGGATAGTCACCACGAATGCGATTAGAATAGGCAATTAAAGTTAAAATTCTCGCCTTTTCTCCCGTACCTTCCACATAACGCAGAGGAATTGATAAATAATCTAAGGCCTCCTTGAGATAACTGCCAGAAAAGGAAGCAAAAATTCCTCCGTATAAAGGAAAATAATCCCGTTGAGCAAAGGTTCTCAGAATTTGTAAAGCCATCTGAAAACAGCCGCGACTATAGAGAGAATTTTTACTAACTTGCTCGAAACTATTGGTTAACATAGACCAAATTAAAGCAAAGGTGAGAAAGGTAGAAATGGATAATTTAGCTCCCAGTTTTTCGCTATAGATACGCTGGTCAAAAAAGTTAATTAGTCCCCTTTGGATATATTGAAAAACAATAGCAGTTTCTACCCAATCGGTTAAAGTTAAATCCTGAGTAAGAGAATCAAAAGCTTGTTGATTAGCTAAACTTTCTAAGACTCGTTTTAACCAAGAGGGATTAACTTTACTTGCCCAAATTTGCCAAGGAGTCACTCGATCATTATCATTAGTAAAACCAAGATTGCGATTTTGTTCGTAGAGCCAACTGGTGAGATCATTCGATAAATTTGACCAAGTATTTAACCCCAGATTAATCCCCGTGGCAATTTGCCATAAATCCGCTTCTCCCCGCTGCTGAGAAACTGTCTGTAAATGCTTGGCTAACTGTTGTAATTGTTCTAGGGTTAAAGCATTATTTTGATTGGGATCGATTAAATTCACTAACGTTAGTAAACGATCCTCTCGATCGATTTTTACCAGATTATCGATCGCCGCTGCCGTGAGAGAATTTTGCTGATTAGTTTTTTGATATTTTTCCCATTCACTTTCGATGGTTTCCAAGGCCCGCAAAACCCTAGTCGCTTTAATTTTTGTTTCTAACTGTGAGCGAGCAATGATAATTTTTTCCGTTAAACAACGCTCAAAAATTTCTCCTGTGCCATTTTTTACTCCCTCGGACAAAAGGTTATAAACCTGTGATTTAGCTCTAATTTTTCCTTCTAAAGTTAGATTGACAATGCGCTCAATTAGTGCATTATAAGTTTCGTTGAAGTTATCTCTATTTTCTGTCATAAGTGGTTTTTTCAGTTATCAGTAAACAGTAATCAGTAATCAGTGAAAAGACAGTAGGAAACTTCTAAGCTGTACTGAATTTAAACTGCATAGTGGAAATTTTAGTACAAATGCTCAAGCTCCTTGCTCCCAACTCCGGTGCAGTCTTAACGAGTAATTTAGATAGTCAACAGCTGATTTAATCCTGCACACTTAAAACTCAAATCTGATAACTGCTCACCGATAACTGATTCAAGACTGAGTACTGTTGACCAAAGTAATTACCGTCACTTCGGGGGGACAAAAAAGACGACCGGGGAAATAGGTTCCTAAGCCTCGATTTACATATAATTGATTGTCCCCGACTCGATGAAATCCCTCGGACCATTGCCAGTATCGGACTACTCTGCTAAACTGCCGATGAAAGGGAATCCATGGACGATAGGGTTCGGGCAGCGATCGCCTAAGTTCTTCTAAAATTATCGGTAGGGAACCGATACCGGGGATAGTCACTTGACCTCCGTGGGTATGACCGGATAACTGCAAATCCACGCGCCAATCCTTTAAAACCATGGCTGTATCGGGATTGTGGGAAAGAACGAGTCTGGGGATATCCGGGGAAATTTGCTCGAGGATTTGCGGTAAAAATTCCCCGGACCAATAATCGGCCAATCCGACGATGGGAAAATTTTCGCCGTAGGGTGTGACGATTTCATTCCAGAGTACCCGAATTCCGACGCTAGTTAAGGCTGATCTGACCGTTTCCCTTGCGTTGGGAAGATAACTGTCATGATTTCCTAAACAAGCATAAATACCCCCTTGACTTTTGAGAGCTTTTATGCTCTCGACTAGGGCAAAAATTGGCCTGGGACTATGGGTGATAAAATCCCCCGTCAGGAAGATGAGATCGGGTTTTTCCTGATTAGTAATGGCGATCGCTTCTTGCAGGACAGCTACAGGCAAATGCTGTGCATCGCAGTGCAGATCTGACCACTGCACCAACTTGATCCCTTGCAGATGTGCCGGTAGGCCAGCAATTGCGATCGTTAATCTTTCTACCTGTAAGGATTCTAACCAAAAGGGTCGCATCGGTGAGCCGTTGTCGGTGAGTAGTTACCAGTCTATCAATTCCCGATGGGGTTGTTGGGGGATGTTTCCGCAAACATCCCTCTCTTAACGATTAGCCTTGAAATTTACTGATAATTCTCTCCATAGCGGCCTCGACATTGGCACGACTATTAAAAGCCGATAGTCGGAAATAACCCTCTCCGGCGGCCCCAAAACCAGATCCGGGGGTTCCCACCACATTACAGGTATGTAGCAGTTTATCGAAGAAATCCCAACTCGATAGACCCTGGGGCGTTTTTACCCAAACGTAGGGCGCATTTACGCCACCATGGACTTCTAAACCGGCAGCGGTTAATTTTTCTCGGATAATTGTTGCATTTTGTAAATAAAACTTGACAAGTTCTTGTACTTGTGCTTGTCCTTCCGAGGAATAAACCGCCTCGGCCCCCCGTTGGACAATGTAGGAAACGCCGTTAAATTTGGTCGATTGCCGACGATTCCACAGTTTCCAGAGTTGCACATCGCTGCCGTCGGCCGCTTTGGCCGTGAGACTTTGGGGAACCACGGTTAAAGCGCAACGAGTCCCGGTAAAACCGGCATTTTTAGAAAAAGAGCGAAATTCGATCGCACATTGCCGCGCCCCCTCGATTTCGTAGATGGAGTGGGGTAAACTGGCATCGGTGATAAAGGCCTCGTAGGCTGCATCAAAAAAGATAATCGATCCGTTTTCCCTAGCATAATTGACCCAAGCTGTCAAGTGTTCTTTGGTAGCGGTGGATCCGGTGGGATTGTTGGGAAAACAGAGATAGATTAAATCGACTTTTTCCGTCGGAATCTGGGCAGTAAAGTTATTTTCGGCGGTAATTGGCAGATAAATCAAGCCCTCGTATTCGCCGCGTTCGTTGACCTCTCCCGTGTGTCCGGCCATAACGTTAGTATCGACGTAAACGGGATATACTGGGTCAGTAACAGCGATCGAGTTATTATCTCCAAAAATATCGAGAATATTGCCCGTATCGCACTTAGAACCGTCGGAAATAAAGATTTCATCGGCGCTTATCTCACAACCGCGAGCCTGAAAATCATGGACGGCAATTTTCTCCCTTAACCAAGCATAACCCTGTTCGGGCCCGTAACCCTTAAAGCTAGAGCGATCGCCCATTTCCTCCACCGCTTTAATCATGGCCTCGCGACAAGCTTGGGGCAAAGGTTCGGTGACATCCCCAATCCCCAGACGGATAATATTAGCATCGGGATTGGCTGCCGCAAAAGCTTGGACTCGTCGGGCAATTTCCGGGAAAAGATAACCCGCTTTTAATTTTAAGTAATTACTGTTAATGGTTGCCATAATTATCATTCTCGTTTCAGTCGCAACCTTTAATTCTATAATAGTCGGTCATCAGCCGTCAGTTTCGATCGCCCTCCTTGATAGACTAGGATTGGGTGTAGGCGGTTGTCTTTCGATATACAATCAGAGAAAAACCTCTTAATAATTGACATTAGTATGGGTGAATCAAAACGTCGTCAATCGGCCCTGGGTGATAAGTATGGACAGGAAGAAAATATCCTGCCTTGGCTACCAATTACCAAAAGTCAAGCAGCCCAAGCTTACAAGTTAACCACTAGGGGTGCCTGGATTGGTATAGGAGTTTTAGCCGGGGTTTGGCTAGTTATTCGTTTTGTCGGGCCGGCCTTCGGTTGGTGGAATGTCCAATAAGGGACTTGCGTGGGAATAATATCCCAGGCAGAAAATCGCTCTGTAGAAGAATCAGACCGGCCAAAAGGCACATTATCAAAGCGCAAGTCCCCAACATCTCGAAGGCTCTCTCCCCCTACTTAGGGTGAGAGAGCAAACCTGAGCGCTCGGAGGGCGCAAGCTTTGCGCCCCTACAGTAACTGATTTTGTCCACAATGTAGGGGCGAACTGCGTTCGCCCAAAAGGTACATTATCAAAGCGCAAGTCCCTTACTGTTCACTGCTCACGGCAAAAAACTCCCCACCAGAAAATTAATTTTATTGGTTTGCCAAGATCTGGTCATCGATCGCCAAGTCTATTTCTTGCTGATCGCGACCGGAAGCGAGATAATCATTCTGGAAGGAGTCTGTTAAACCACTGACGAGATCATATTCAGGCTGCCAGTTTAACTCCCGGGTAGCTTTATTAATATCAGCGTAGAAATGTTGAACCCGCAGGGGGAAAGGTTTCTTTTTGCCGAAGTCAAATTTTTTGGGGTTATAGTTAACAATCTCGATTTCCTCGGCATTTTTCCCCATAGCTGCCGCGCAAGCTTTTGCTAAACCGTTAAAAGTTACATAGCGATCGCCTGAAATATTATACACTTGACCGATAGCCTGAGAATTACCCAATACTGCGGCCATGGCTTGGGCCAGATCGACAACGTGACCAAATTGGGTAAAATGTTCCCCATGACCAGGTATAGGAATGGGACGATTACGAACCAAACGGTCAAAAAACCAAGCTTCTAGGTCATTATAGTTGCCCGGTCCGTAGATATAGACCGGACGGATGGAAGTCCAGGGTAAACCCATCTCGCTTAAATATTTTTCTGTCTCGTGTTTTCCCTTGTGGCGACTTTTGGGATCTAGTTTATCCCCTTCTTTATGGGGCATTTGGTCGGATTTTAGATAAACCCCCGCCGAGCTAACATAGACAAAATGCTCGATTCTGTCTCTAAAAATCTCGACGAGGGGCTGAGTATCACTTAATTCTCTGCCATTATTATCGAAAATTGCCTCAAAACTCTCATTTTTAAGCTTTTCTTTCAGTTGCCCTGGATCAGTGCGATCGCCGTGAATCTGTCGTACTCCAGCAACCGGGGCGGGTTTATTGCCACGATTGAATAATACTACTTCATGACCCTGTTCTACTAACACTTTAGTCAAAGAAACGCCGATAAATCGGGTTCCACCCATAATTAAAATTTTCATCAGTCGCCATTGTCAATATCAAGGTTATATTATCACTCTTTCAGCCATCACCCCACACCCCACACCCCACACCCCACTTCCCCACTTCCCCACACCCTACGAAAAACTTTTTCAGCAAACCCTAATTAGTCAACAGAGGAGGTCAAAATTATGACTTTAGCCAAGATAAAAAATCTTTATGATCAAGATTTTGCTTTGTGGATAGAGAAAACGGTTAAGCAATTAAAATCTGGGGATTTATCTCAGGTTGATTTAGAGAATTTGATCGAGGAGGTGGAATCTTTGGGAAGACGAGACAAAAGGGAACTAAAAAACCGTTTAATTACATTATTTGAACAGGCTTTAAAATGGCGTTATCTTCCTTTGTCCGACTGTTATCGAGGTTGGGAACTAACAATTAAACGCTGTCAATTTAAGTTAAAAAATATCTTTAAAGATTCCCCTAGTTTATGCAGTTTTTTAACTGATATTTGGGCTGATTGTTATCAGGAAGCGGTGGAAAATATGCGAATTGAATATGATGCTATTTTTCCCGATGTTTGTCCTTTTGCTAAGGATATTGATGGTTTATTAAATCATAAGTTTTGGCAGGATGAAAAATATGCTAACCCCTAATCCTTCGGGGGAATTGCCATCACTTGATTATTATTAACCACAAGCAATTTACCGCCCAATTTTTCGATATTTTCCTTAGCTAACTTGCGGGTTTCTTCATCTTGGCTATTTATCCAGACTAACATCCAGGCACCAACTCTGGGAGCGCGACTATCGGGATTAGTTTCTAAAAATTTTACTGTTCCCCTAGCGGATTTTTCGATAAATTCATTACCAGCAATTTTTGCCCAATCGGCAGCCATTTGATAGGATTTTTTTGCCGCAGGAATATCGCCTAAAAATAATAGTTCATCCACTCCTTTATATAACCAAATAAAATAGGCATCGGTGACATCAGGAGTGAGTTTTGATAAACCCTTATTCATAATCTCAACGGTTCTTTCGGGTTTGCCGGCATTCAGGGAAGAAGCGACAGACATCATCAAATAAGCGCGGACAAATTTCGGGTCATTTTTAGTGATAATTTCCATAAAATCGGGACTTAAACCGTAGCCAGTCTCCTTGCGAGCATCCCCATCACCATAATATTGAATAAACTGTAACATTGACCAATTGGCTAACATATTATCAAAGCCAAAAGCTGGCATATTTTTTAATAACTGAACCTGAGCATTTTCTATGGGAGATTCTTGACTATAATTTCTTTCTAATAACTTTTCTTTGGTCAAGGTTTTCACCTTTTCCTGTTGCATTTCCACAATGAGCATGATTAGTCCACCGATGACGGCGACTAAACCAAGAGTTTTAATTAGGGATAGATTGAGTGTTTTTTTTGCGCCTAGCATAGCTTTAAACGAAAGTCAATAATATTAACAAAAATAAAAGGTTTTTCGGTTATTTTAGAGACTGTTCGTAAATGAATATTAAGCGGTAAACTGACCACTTTGATCAACCTCCCTATTGTTGACAAGTAAATCCCATTGAGAGAGTTTGTCCATATTTGAAAAACTTATTGGCATGGAGTAATTTTAACTCCCTTGATCACCCAAGAAGTAAACTTTACAATGGATTTAAGGTAATGGATTTACCTGCGGAGGCGATCATGGATTAATTACGCCGCTCAACCGCTGATAGATCATTAAGCGTAATGCCATTCGTGCAGCCGCCAGAAGTGTTGACAAAAACATCATCTTGTAAAGCATTTTCATCTTCACAGATAACGGGAAATAAGCGCCCGTCTGTGAGCAGTCCGACTCCCCCTGCATAATTTTTAATATCATTAGTAAATGGATTCTTTGCCACCGCTCTATAGGAGGATTGAGTAGCAGTGGGAGTCAAGTGATTACTAAAATCATAAAATTTAGCGCTGTCAATGCCACTAATGGGTAATTGATTTAAGAAGGCAAAAATACCCATTTCGTAGCGATAAGCCTGTTGGGCGCGATTGATTTGTCCCAGTATCGCCAGTGCTTCTGCTTGCCTACCTTTGGAGACTTGCCCTAATAGATTCGGTAAACCGACGGCGCCGAGGACTCCTAATATAATCACCACTACTAGCAATTCTATTAAGGTAAAACCCCTCGCTTTTTTCCCTTGTGATTTAATTGCTAAAAAAAGAAGGTATTTCATGGTTAGGCCCTGGCAATATTGTCTGTATTTTTCTAGTTGGGCGTTGGAGATTTCAGTTATCAGCTTACTATGGCAATAGGTAAGGGACTCCAAGAAAGAATCTGGCAATTCCCTTACCTAAAAAGAAGGTCAGTACGTCAAGGCTTTTAGCTTGACAAATTAGGTTTAAGATTCGGTTCTTGTGATCAGATGTGAGTTTTTAGTTCACTGTTTACTGATTACTGTTCACTGACTAAAATCCCATCCCCAAAGTAACCAAGAGCGCAGATTTTCCAAGAGAATATTTCCCTGTCACCTTCGGCTAAGGTGTGATTAAGATTGAGTTATGAAATTGCGATTGTTAGAGAAGTAGGCAACCGCAACCCCGATACTTTTCTAGACTAGGATTACTGAACCGGACGAGCAACAGCAGTACCAGCACAAGCTGCAGTCCCAGTAGTAGTACTAAGATCAGTTAAATCACCTGCGGTTAGGGCAGCAGTACTGGCGGCAGTGGCCTGTTCACACACAACAGCAGTAAAAACGCCGGCGGTGGTTTGACCAACGGCAGCTCCGTATTCGAGAATATCGTTCGCATAGGCTGCAAGAGGGGCCATGTGTACCTCGGTACCGAAACCATTGGGAGTACCGACAGTGGCGGGCAGTGTATAGTAGATGGTGGTAAACTGAACGGGCAACTGAGCTATAGTAGCAAAGGCTGAGTTTTCCAAGCGGTAAACCTGTTGGACGCGGTTAACGACACCGAGGTTGGTGCGAGCTTCAGCTTGTCTGCCTTTGGCCACCTGACCGAGGAGGTTGGGGAGAGCGATGGCGGCCAGTACACCGATGATGATAACAACCACTAGGAGTTCGATGAGGGTGAAACCTTTGTTACCGTTCTTTTTGTTGAGAGCTTGGATGAGTTTGAATTTGAAAGTGGAGTTCATAGCTGTATTCCTGATGGATGTTTTCTTGTCTGTAATCAATTTACCCATTTGTTTCAGAAAACCTATCACCCTTGGAAAAAATTTTTTGGGGGAGGTGGGGAAGTGGGGTGATAAGGGAAGTAACTGTTTCTAGGAGCCAGTTCTAGGGATTGGGGAAAAAACCAAAAAGTTTAGCAGCACCCCCCAAGACAGCAACCACCAAAGCTATCAGAATCCCCCGGTTGGTAAATTCCTGATAACCAACCCGTACCGTTAATCCCTCGATTTTCTCGTCTAATACTTTGGTATCGCCTTTTAAATCTACCTTTAACCCCTCAATTTTCTCGTCTAATACTTTAATATCTCCTTTTAACTCGGCCTTGAGTTCGGCCTGTCCGATTTCTAATTTGGTTAGCCGGTCCTCCACCTTGTCAAATCTCTCATCTACTTTGTCAAATTTCTCATCTACCTTGTCAAATCTCTCATCTATCCGTTTTTCCAGGGAGTCGATTTTCTCGTCCATCCGTTTTTCCAGGGAGTCGATTTTACTCTCAATCCTTGTCAGGACGGATTCTAGGGAATAGGTGACGGTTTCGTTAGACATTTTGCTATACTCCTATAGATTCTTGAGTTTTTTATCGTCCTCAGGGAAGTAACTGTTTCTCAGGGTAACTTCTAGGGATTGGGGAAAAAACCAAAAAGTTTAGCAGCACCCCCCAAGACAGCAACCACCAAAGCTA
>VYLK01000277.1_pt1 | contig 23248 bp, 19 predicted proteins | sample 5114321 | NCBI WGS metagenome assembly VYLK01 (sample SAMN12291792, study PRJNA351875) | freshwater metagenome | isolation source: freshwater lake | place: USA: Michigan, MSU2 Lake | collected 2011-08-16
GGCCGGCCGCCGCGCACCGGCCGGCCCGGCCGACCTGGCCTTGCGGCTGCTGCTGCGCCACAGCGACTGGTGGGAACGCCTCTCGGCCGCCGACCACGAGCTGCTGCACGGCATGGGCGGCACGCACGGCGAGGCCGTGGCGTGGCTGGAGCGCCAGCTCACCGAACACGGCCCGCAGACCTGGGCTGCGCTGGACGAAGCCCTGGCCCCGGAGCCTTGGGCCGATGCCGCCCGCGGCTGGGTGGCCAGCGCCGCCGCCGACGAGGAACAAGGCTTCGAAGACCTGCAGCGGGTGATGCAACGGCTGTGGATCGAACAGCTCGGCCAACAGGCCCAGGCCCTGGTGGAGGCCGGTGCCGCCACCCCCGAAGAACTGCAGCGCCTGCGCGCGCTGCACGAGCAGATCGGCCGCCTGAAAGCCGCCCTGGCCACCTCGGGCGGCTGAGCCCCAAGGGGCTTTGAAACCCGGGCCCACCGAGGGTGGCCGGGTATAATCCGCGGTTTGTCGCGCCGGCACCCTCTGCGCCCCACCGTTCCGCACGCCGTGGAACTGTGCCGAGGTGCCCCAAAAGCCTCGACGCGCCCTGCCCCAGCCGCCAACGCTGCCGTTCGCCGAAGTTTCGCCAACGGCCTTGTCATCGGCCCCGGAGCCCGCCCCCCGCGACAGCTGCCCCTCACGCACCAAGGAAACGCATGACCGCCAAGAAGCCCGCCGCCAAGACCGCTGCCGAACCCGCTGCCGACAAGGCCACGAAGGCTGCGAAGACCGCTGCGGCGCCGGCCCCGGCCGCCAAGACGAAGGCGGCTGCGGAAGCGAAGGCGGAGACGGCCAAGGCGAGCAAGGCCGCGCCGGCCAAGGCAACGAAGGCCGATGCCAAGGCAGGCAAGGACGCCAAGCCGGCGGCCAAGGCCGCTGCGAAGACCGCGGCCAAAGGCAAGAAGGGCGCCGAGGCCAAGGCTGCGTCCGAAGAAGACGTGGACCTGGCCGACATCGACGCCGAACTGGAAGGCGAAGCCGACCCCGAGGCCGAAGCGGAAGCCGACGGCGCCGAGGGTGCTGAGGGCGGCGACGGCGAGAAGGCCGTCAAGGCCAAGCCGCTGCGCATGAAGGTCTCGCGCGCCAAAGAGCGCGCACTGATGCGCGAGTTCGGCCTGGAAGAGACCGCGCTCACCGAGGAAGAAGCCACCAAGCGCCGCCAGGAGCTGAAGACGCTCATCAAGATGGGCAAGACGCGCGGCTTCCTCACGCACCAGGAAATCAACGACCACCTGCCCGAGAAGCTGGTCAACGAAGAAATCCTGGAAGCCATCGTCTCGATGCTCAACGACATGGGCATCGCGGTGTACGAGCAGGCGCCCGACGCCGCCACGCTGCTGGTGGCCGGCGGTGGTGCCACCACCGCCACGGAAGAAGAGGCCGAAGAAGCCGCCGAAGCCGCGCTGTCCACCGTGGATAGCGAGTTCGGCCGCACCACCGACCCGGTGCGCATGTACATGCGCGAGATGGGCACGGTGGAGCTGCTGACGCGTGAAGGCGAGATCGAGATCGCCAAGCGCATCGAAGGCGGCCTGCAGGCCATGATGCTGGCGATCAGCGCCTCGCCCACCACCATCGCCGAGATCCTGTCGATGGCCGACAAGATCGCCGCTGGCGAGATGCAGATCTCGGAGGTCGTCGACGGCTTCATCAGCAGCGACGAGGCCGATGACTACGTGGCCGAAGAAGACTTCGACGAGTTCGACGAAGAAGACGACGACGACGGCGCCGGCGGCAGCAAGGCGCTCACGAAGAAACTCGAAGAGCTGAAGAAGCAGGCGCTGGAGAAGTTCGAGGCCCTGCGCGGCCACTTCGACCGCATGCGCAAGGCCTACGAGAAGGAAGGCTACAAGAGCCCGGCCTACAACAAGGCGCAGCTCGCCATCAGCGACGACCTGATGACGATCCGCTTCACCGTCAAGACCATCGAGAAGCTGTGCCACATCCTGCGCAGCCAGGTGGACGACGTGCGCCGCTACGAGCGCGAGATCCGCAAGATCGTGGTCGACAAGTGCGGCATGCCGCAAGACCACTTCATCAAGAACTTCCCGCCCAACGTCATGAACCTGAAGTGGGCCGAGAAGGAAATCGCCTCGGGCAAGCCTTACGGCCCGGTGCTGCAGCGCAACCTGCCCGCCGTGCAGGAACTGCAGACCAAGCTGACCGACCTGCAAAGCCGCGCCGTGGTGCCGCTCGAAGACCTGAAGCTCATCAACAAGAAGATGAACGAAGGCGAGAAGGCCAGCCGCGACGCGAAGAAGGAAATGATCGAGGCCAACCTGCGCCTGGTCATCAGCATCGCCAAGAAGTACACCAACCGCGGCCTGCAGTTCCTCGACCTCATCCAGGAAGGCAACATCGGCCTGATGAAGGCGGTGGACAAGTTCGAATACCGCCGCGGCTACAAGTTCTCGACCTACGCCACGTGGTGGATCCGCCAGGCCATCACGCGCTCGATCGCCGACCAGGCGCGCACCATCCGCATCCCGGTGCACATGATCGAGACCATCAACAAGATGAACCGCATCTCGCGCCAGCACCTGCAGGAGTTCGGCTACGAGCCGGATGCCCCGACGCTGGCCGAGAAGATGGAGATCCCCGAGGACAAGATCCGCAAGATCATGAAGATCGCCAAAGAGCCGATCTCCATGGAAACGCCGATCGGCGACGACGACGATTCGCACCTGGGCGACTTCATCGAGGACACCAACAACACCGCGCCCATCGAGGCCGCGATGCAGGCCGGCCTGCGCGACGTGGTGAAGGACATCCTCGACAGCCTCACCCCGCGTGAAGCCAAGGTGCTGCGCATGCGCTTCGGCATCGAGATGAGCACCGACCACACGCTGGAAGAGGTGGGCAAGCAGTTCGACGTGACGCGCGAGCGCATCCGCCAGATCGAGGCCAAGTGCTGTTCGCCGACCTGCGCGGCAGCACGGGCCTGTACGAGACCCTGGGCAATGCCGAGGCCACCTCGGTGGTGACGCATTGCGTCAACGCTCTGGGCGGACCGGTGGCGGGCAATGGCGGCCACGTCGTCAAGACGCTGGGCGACGGCCTGATGGCCGTGTTCGACCACCCGCCCGCGGCCGTGCAGGCCGCGCTGCAGATGCACGACGTGCTGGAAGGCATGGTCTCGCGCGGCAGCGAACGCGGCGCGTCTTCGGGCCTGCGCGGATTGCGCCTGCAGGTGGCGGCGGCGCGCGGCGAGGTGGTGGAGATGGCCGGCGACTGTTTCGGCGACGCCGTGAACGTGGCCGCCCGCCTGCTCGACCACGCGGGTGACAACGAGACCCTCGTCACCGCCGAGGTGATGGTGGGCCTGGCCACCGAGATGAAGCTGCGCTTCCGCAACCTCGACCGGCTGGTGCTGCGCGGTCGTGTCGAGCCGGTGCAGGTGCACGTGATGGGCGGCCGCCGCGGCGCGCTGGACGTCGCGCCCACGCAGTTCGGCGACGTGACCGAGGTGCGCGAGCCCGATGGCCTGCGCCTGATGTGGGGCGGCCAGCACCGTGTCTTCGGCGCGGCACAGATGCCCGTGGTGCTGGGCCGCAGCCCGCAGGTGGCTTTCTGCGTGGACGACGCGCGCGTCTCGCGCTCGCACGCGCGGCTCGACTGGCACAGCGGCAGCTTCCAGCTCACCGACCTGTCCTACAACGGCACCTACGTGCGCTTCAACGACGGCGAGATCGTCAGCCTGCGCCGCGGCGGCTGCACGCTGCACGGCAGCGGCAGCATCGGCCTGGGCGGCTCGCCCTCCGACCCGGCTTCGGCCTGCGTCAGCTTCGACGTGCTGCGCCTGGCCGACACCCAACCGCAGCCGCTGCTGCCTCTGCGCTAGGTTGGCCCCCACCCATGCGCGTGCTCTACATCGACGACGACCGCATCAACAGCCTGCTGTTCGTCGAAGCCTGCCGTTTTGCCGGCGGCGTTGAAACCGAAACCGCAGCCAGCGGTGCCGAGGCGATGGAACTCGTGCAGCGCTGGCGCCCCGACCTGCTGGTCGTCGACCTGCACCTGCCCGACACCAACGGCTACGCCCTGCTGCCGGCGCTGCGCGCGCAGCTACAGGCGCCCACGCTGCCCGCCTTCCTGTGCACCGCCGATGAAACCGCGGTGGTGGCCGGGCCGGCGCAGGAAGCCGGCTTCGACGGCTGCTGGAGCAAGCCGGTCGATCTGCAATCCATCCTTGCCGAGTTGGCGCGCCGCAGCGGGCACAGCGCACCCAGCGGCCTTGACCGGAACTGAGCACAGCCTGCATGAGTTTTCGTGAAGAACCCGGTTTCAAGCACGGCCAGGCCGCCCGCACCGCGGTGCTGCTGGTCAACCTCGGCACCCCTGACGAGCCGACGGCGCCCGCACTGCGGCGCTACCTGGCCGAGTTCCTCAACGACCCGCGCGTCGTCGAGATCCCGAGGCTGGTGTGGTGGTTCATCCTGAACGGCTTCATCCTGCCCACCCGGCCGGCGGCTTCGGCGGCCAAGTACGCCAGCGTCTGGACGCCCGAGGGCTCGCCCCTGGCCGTGTGGACGCAGCGCCAGGCCGCAGGCCTGGCCGCCACGCTGCAGCAGGCCGGCCACCAGGTGCTGGTGAAACACGCCATGCGTTACGGCAAGCCCTCGGTGGCCAGCGTGATGGACGAGTTGCGCGCCGCCGGCGCCACGCGCGTGCTGGTGCTGCCGCTGTACCCGCAGTACGCCGCCGCCACCACCGCGAGCGTGGGCGATGCCGTGATGCGCTGGGCCCTGGCTGCGCGCCGCACGCCCGAACTGCGTTTCGTCGGCGAGTACCACACCGAGCCCGGCTACATCGAAGCGCTGGCGCAGCGCATCGAGGCGCACTGGGCCGAACACGGCCGCGGTGAAAAGCTCGTGCTCAGCTTCCACGGCGTGCCCGAGCGTTCGCTGCACATGGGTGACCCCTACCACTGCCAGTGCCACGTCACGGCACGCCACCTCGGCCAGCGCCTGGGGCTGGCGAAAGACCAGCTCGTCGTCACCTTCCAGAGCCGCTTCGGCAAGGCCAAGTGGCTGGAGCCCTACACCGAGCCCACGCTTGTGGCCATGGCCCAGCAAGGGGTGAAGCGGGTGGACGTGGCCTGCCCCGGCTTCGTGGCCGACTGCCTGGAAACGCTGGAAGAGATCAACCAGGAAGCGCGCGAAGCCTTCCTGCACGCCGGTGGCGAGAACTTCCACTACGTGCCCTGCGTCAACGACTCGCCGGTCTTCGTGCAGGCGCTGGCCGACATTGCGTTGCGCCATCTGCAGGGCTGGCCCACACGCACCGCCGCCGGTGAGGCCGAGGCCCTGGCCGCGCAGCGCGAACGCGCGCTGGCCATGGGCGCCAAGCAGTAGCCGGGCGCCCAGGTCGTCTTCAGGCCGACAGCAGCTGCGCGCGCCGCCGCGCCCACAGGCGCCAGAGCCGCGGCAACAGCAGCAAGGCCACCACCAGGGTCAGCAGGGCCGCAGACACCGGGCGCTCGACGAAGACCGTCCAGCGCCCTTCCCCGATCGACAGCGCATTGCGGAACTGCGCCTCGGCCATGGGCCCGAGGATGAGCCCGACGATCACCGGCGCGGTGGGGAAATCAAAGCGGCGCATCAGCACGCCCACCAGGCCCACAGCCAGCATGAGGAAGAGGTCGAAGGTGCTTTGCCGCATGCCGTAGACGCCCACGGTGGCGAAGGTCAGGATGCCGGCGTACAGCGGCGCCCTCGGGATCTTCAGCAGCTTCACCCACAGGCCCACCAGCGGCAGGTTCAGCACCAGCAGCATCACGTTGCCGATGTAGAGACTGGCGATCAGTGCCCACACCAGGGCCGAACTCGTCTGGAAGAGCTGCGGGCCGGCGTTGATGCCGTAGTTCTGCAGCGCGCTCAGCAGGATGGCGGCCGTCACCGAGGTGGGAATGCCCAGCGTGAGCAGCGGCACCAGCGTGGCCGTGACCGCCGCGTTGTTGGCGGCCTCAGGGCCGGCCACACCCTCGATGGCGCCCGTGGTGCCGAACTCCTCGGGGTGGGCGCTGAGCTTGCGCTCGACACCGTAGCTCAGGAAGGTGGGAATCTCCGCGCCGCCGGCCGGCAGCGTGCCGAAGGGGAAGCCGATGGCCGTGCCGCGCAGCCAGGCCGGCCACGAGCGTTTCCACTCCAGCCGCGTCATGTGGGCACGGCCGGTGCGGTTCAGCGAGGTCTGCGTGCGGCCTTCGTACAGCGCGGTGTAGAGGCACTCGCCCACCGCGAACAGGCCCACGGCGACGAGCACCACCTCGATGCCGTCCAGGAACTCGGGCACACCGCCCGTGTAGCGCACCTGGGCACTGATCTGGTCCAGCCCCACCAGGCCCAGCGCCAAGCCGATGAACAGCGCGCACAGGCCGCGCAGCGTGCTGCGGCCGAGCACCGCACTCACTGCGGTGAAGGCCAGCAGCATCAGCAGGAAGTACTCGGGCGGGCCGAGCTGCACGGCCACATCGGCCAGCAGCGGCGCGCACACCGTCACCAGCACGGTGGCGATGGTGCCGGCCACGAAGCTGCCGATGGCCGAGGTGGCCAGCGCCGCGCCGGCGCGGCCGCTCTTGGCCATCTTGAAACCTTCCAGCGCCGTGACCATGGTGCCGGTCTCGCCAGGCGTGTTCAGCAGGATGGAGGTGGTGCTGCCGCCGTACATCGCACCGTAGTAGATGCCGGCGAAGAAGATCATGCTGGCGGTCGGCTCCACCTGCGCGGTGATGGGCAGCAGCATGGCCACTGTCACCGCCGGCCCCAGGCCGGGCAGCACGCCGATGGCCGTGCCCAGGGCGCAACCGACGAAGGCCCACAGCAGGTTGACGGGGGTGGCCGCCGTGGCGAAGCCGCCGGCCAGAGACGCCCAGATGTCCATCAAAGCCACCCCGTGCCGCTGAGGCCCGGCAGGTTGATGCCCAGGCCCTTGGTGAAGAGCCAGAAGGCCGGCAGCGCGATCAGCAGGCCGGTGGCCGCGTCACGCACCAGCCCGCGCACGCCGCCGTGGGGCCGGCCTTCGGCCCCGCGCAGGCCGCGCACGGCGAGCATGAAGCACAAGGTGCAGCTCAGCGGAAAACCCAGCGTCGTCAGCAGCGCGGCGTTGGCGGCGATGCCGCCGGCCACCCAGGCCAGCGCCATCCAGTCGCCCTGCGGCGCGCCCGAAGGCGCTTCGACATCACGCCAGCCGCCGTGCCGGGCCTCCCACAGCAGCCAGGTGCCGCACAGCGCCAGCGCCGCGGCCACCACCCAGGGCAGGAAGTTCGGGCCCACGCCGGCATAACCGGCCTGGCCCGGAATGCCCGCCGCGCCCCAGGCCAGCAGGCCCGACAGGGCCAGCGTGCCCAGGCCGATCAGGCTCTGGTGGCGGCGTGTGCTGCTCGGCGTGTCGCTCATGCCTGCCCCCGCCTCAGACCATGCCGGCCTTGACCATGGTCGCGCGCAGCGAAGCGAACTCGCGGTCGACGAACTCCTCGAAGGCCGCGCCCACCATCAGCGCCGGGGTCCAGCCGTTCTTGGCCACGGTCTCGGCCCAAGCCTTGCTGCGCGTGGCCTGGGTGACCATGTCGACGAGGCGCTTGCGCTGCTCGGCCGTGATGCCCGGGGCGCCGTACACGCCGCGCCAGTTGCCGATCTCGACGTTGTAGCCCTGCTCCTTCATCGTGGGCACGGCCAGGCCGGGCAGCCGTGCCGGCGAGGTGACGGCGATGGCGCGCATCTTGCCGCTCTCGATGTAGGGCTGGAACTCGCTGTAGCCGCTGCCGCCCACGCTGACGTTGTTGCCCAGGATGGCCGCGGTGGCCTCACCGCCGCCGCGGAAAGGCACGTAGTTGATCTTGGCGGCGTCCACGCCCACCTCGCGCGCCAGCATGGCCGCGGCCACGTGTTCGGTGGAGCCGCGCGAACCGCCGCCCCACTTCACGCTGCCCGGGTCGCGCTTGAGCTGCTCGACCACGTCCTTCATGGTCTTGAAGGGCGAGGCCGCGGGCACCACGAAGACGTTGTACTCGCTGGTCAGCCGTGCGATGGGCGTCGCCTGGCTCAGGCTCACCGGCGGCTTGCCGGTGATGATGCCGCCCAGCATCACCGCGCCCATCACCATCAGCGCGTTGCCGTCGCCCTTGCTGGCGTTGACGAACTGCGCCAGGCCGATGGCACCGGCCGCGCCGCCCTTGTTTTCAAAGGTGATGGAGGCGGCCACGCCGGCGTCCTGCAGCGCGCGGCCGAGCGCGCGGCCGGTGATGTCCCAGCCACCGCCGGGGTTGGCCGGCAGCATGATCTTCAGGTTGGCATTCGCGCTGGCCAGGCCAGGCAGCGTGGCGCCAGCCGCCAGCGCGGCCAGGCTCTTGAGGAAAGTGTCGCGTTGCATCAGAGGTCTCCGCGTCGTGTTCAGAAGGTGTGCAGGATGCCGAGGTCGTAACCGGTCTTGGCGCGCGCCGCCTTGCTGTCGTGGCCGGCGTCCACGTAGATCATCGTGCGCTTGGACAGCGAATGGTGGTAACCCACGCCGAGCTTGTTGATCACGGTGCGGCCGTTGGTCTCGGCCTGGCCGTAGGCGGCCTTGATGATGCCGGCGCCGATGGGCAGGTCCAGGCCCAGCATCCAGCCCTTGGCCTTGAGGCCGGCGTTGGTCTTGCCGGTGCTGTAGCCGGCCGTCAGCTTGTGGCCAGCCAGGGTGTAGCCCACGCCCAGGCTGGTCATGGTGTCGCGCGCACCGGCCGGGTCTTCGATGCCGCCGGCCACGAAGAAGGCACCGCTGCGCCACAGGGCGGCCACCGAGGTGGCGCGTTCCACGCCGCCGTTCTTGTCGCCCTCGGCCACCGAGGCCGCCAGGCTCAGGCCGCCGAAGCTGATGTCGTAGCGCAGCGAGCCGTCCACGCGCACCCTGGTGATGCCGCCCACGCGCATCACGCCGTCGCGCAGCTGCGCCACGGTGTCGCCGCCGAAGGGGTCGATCTGGTTCTGCACCAGCGAGAAGGCGGCCGTGTACTGCCGGCCGACGCCGACGCGGCCGAAATCGCCCTGCAGGCCCACGTGCGAGTAGCCCTTCCAGAACTGGCCGCCGTCCTGCGTGCCGGTGTCGGGGAAGAAGCGGTGCTCCATGCCGAAGAAGGCTTTCAGGCCGCCGCCCAGGTCTTCCACGCCGCGGAAGCCCAGCCGGCTGTCGCCGCTGGTGGCCACTTCCTTGACGCTGCTGCCGACGCCCTTGCGCACGCCGGCGTCGAGCTTGCCGTAAACGGTGACGGTGGACTGCGCGTGCGCCAGGGGCATGGCGGCCAGGCAGGCGGCAGCGATGATGAAGCGGGTTTTCATGGTCTTGTCTCCTCGTGGGGTGGGGTGGGGCTGGAACTGCGCGGCGCTCACCGGGCGGGCAAGGCCGTCTTGTTGGCGGTGATGCTCGACAGCCGCGCTGTCAATCGGCTGTCAGCGCGCCCCGTGGAAACCCGCCCACCCCTTGCGTCGCGTGCGGCTGCCACTAAGCTGCGCGCCCGCCCATGAAGATGCTCTTGATCGAAGACAACGCCGCGATGCAGCTCTCGCTGCAGCGCAGCTTCGAGCGCCGCGGCATGCATGTCGTGACCTGCGGCGACGGCAGCCGCGCGCTCGATCGCTGGCTGGCCAGCGTGCCCGATGTCGTGGTGCTCGACCTCAGCCTGCCCGGCCGCGACGGCCTGCAGGTGCTGGAGGCCGCGCGCCAGGCGGGTCTGCACACGCCGGTGCTCATCCTCACCGCCCGCGGCACGGTCGGCGACCGCGTGCTCGGCCTCAACCTCGGCGCCGACGACTACCTCGCCAAGCCCTTCGACCTGGACGAACTCGAAGCCCGCGTGCGCGCCCTGGCGCGCCGTGCGCGCAGCAGCGAGGCCGCCGCCCCCGCGCCAGAGTTCTGCGGCCTGCGCTGCAGCGCCGACAGTGACGCCGTCACCTGGCAGGGCACGCCGCTGGAGCTGACGGCGCGGGAAGCCGCGCTGCTGCGTGCCCTGCTCGCCCGGCCCGGCCAGGCCGTGGCCAAGGACAAGCTGGCCGAACACGTGTTCGCCGGCGACGCCAGCGTTCAGCCCGATGCCATCGAGGTGGTGGTCTACCGCCTGCGCAAGAAGCTGCAGGGCACCGAGGCCGAACTCGTCACGCTGCGCGGCCTGGGCTACCTGCTGCGCCGGGGCAACGGCAACGGTACCGGCAGCGGGCCGGCCGGGTGAAGCCATGAACGGCACGGGCCTGTCGCTGCGGCGCTACCTGCTGCTGGGCATCCTCGTGCCGGTGCTCGGCTTCGTGCTCGTGGCCGGCGCGGGCCTGTACCGCGCGGCCCTGCAGGCCGCCGACCTGGCCTACGACCGCACGCTGCTGGCCACGGCCAAGGTCATCGGCGAGCACCTGCACCTGCGCGAAACCGATGGCGGCCTGCAGGTGCGCGCCGACGTGCCCTACAGCGCGCTGGAAGCCTTCGAAGCCGACAACCGCAGCCGGCTCTTCTACCGCGTGCTGGGGCCGCGGCACGACACCGTGTCGGGCTTCGCCGAACTGCCCGCGCCCCGCCCTGACCGCAGCGGCCAGCCCGCGCCCTACGCGGCGCTGGTGCACTTCTACGACGAGCTCTTCCAGGGCCAGCGCGTGCGCATGGCCGTGCTGCTGCAGCCCGTGGCCGGGCCTCAGGGCTACGGCATGGCCACCATCCAGGTGGCCGAGACGTTGGAGCTGCGCCACGCCCTGGCGCGCCAGTTGCTGCTGGACATGCTGTGGCCACAGGCTCTGCTGGTGCTGATGATCGCCGGCGTGGTGGTGCTGGTGGTGCAGCGCGCCACCCTCCCCGTGCGCCAGCTCAGCCAGCAGCTGCAGGCCCGCGCCGACACCGACCTGAGCCCCCTGCCCGCCGCCGGCCTGCCGCGCGAGCTGATGCCGGTGGTGGAAGCCACGAACCAGCTCATGCATCGCTTGGGCCAGGTGCTGGAGCACCAGAAGCGCTTCGTGCGCGACGCCTCGCACCAACTGCGCACGCCGCTGGCCGTGCTGAAGACACAGCTGCAGTCGGCCCGCCGCGGGGATGTGGAACCCCTGCAGGCCTTGCAGGAGCTGGAAGGCACGGTGGACCGCGCCACCACGCTGGCCAACCAGATGCTCGCGCTGGCGAAGGTGGAACAGCTGCGCCAGCAGGGCCTGCAGGCGCCGCTGCCGGTGCTGGCCTGGGAAGAGATCGTGCGCGCGGTGGCGCTCGACGTCTCGCCGCTGATCGCCGACCGCGGGCTCGATTTCGGCCTGCACACCGAGCCCGCGCCTGTGCAGGCGCACGAGTGGGCCTTGCGCGAGCTGGTGCGCAACCTGCTGCACAACGCCGTGAAGTACAGCCCCGCCGGAGGCACGCTGGACGTGGCCCTGCAGACCACCGCGTCCCAGGCCGTGCTCACGGTGGCCGATGCCGGCCCGGGCCTGGCGCCCGAGCGGCGCGAGCGCCTGTTCCAGCCCTTCGCCGCCGGCCTGGCCCAAGGGCCGGCCGCCGACGCGCCGGGCGGCTCGGGCCTGGGGCTGGCGATCTGCCACGAGATCGTGGCTTCGCTGGGTGGCAGCCTGGCCTTGAACAACCGGCCCGGCCGGGGCCTGGAAGCCGAGGTGCGCCTGCCACTCGCCGCCGCGGCGTGAACAGGCCTGAACAGGCCTGAACAGGCCTCAGCAGGCCGCCCGGCAGACAATACGCCGCATGCCCGAACGCCTCCCCTTGGACCGCCTGCGCCTGGACAAGTGGCTCTGGGCCGCCCGGCTGTACAAGACCCGCGCGCTGGCGGCCGAAGAGGCCGGCTTGGGCCGCATCAGCGTCAACGGGCAGGCGGCCAAGCCGGCACGTGAGCTCAAGCCGGGCGATCTGCTCCTCATCCGACAGGGGCCGGTGCAGCGCGAACTGCAGGTGCTGGCCTTGAGCGCCGTGCGCGGCCCGGCGCCCGTGGCCCAGGCGCTGTACGTCGAAACACCGCAGAGCGTGGCCGCGCGCGAGGCCGCCGCCGCCCGCCGGCGCATGGGCGTGGAACCGGCCGACACCCTGGCCCACGGCCGCCCCACCAAACGCGACCGCCGGCAGATCGCCGATTGGCAGCGCTGGAGCGCGAGCATCGACGAGGGCCCAGGGCGCACTTGACCCACAGCCGGCCCTCCCCCCCCGGGGCCGGCCCGGCACGCCAGCGGGCCGGCAGGCCCCACTCGCACAGCGCCGCAAGCCGGGGCCTTGAAACCCCGGGCGTCATCCCCACTGTCTACGCAGGCTTTCTTCGCACACCATGAACGAGACACCGAACCCCTCCGCCACCCCTGAATCCGCCGCCCCGGGCGCGCCTGACAGCCAGACCGCCGCGCCTGCCCCGGTGCCCACGCTGGAAGAGCAGTTGGCCGCGCTGCAGGCCAGGCTGACCGAGGCCAACGACAGCTTCCTGCGCGCCAAGGCCGAAGCCGAGAACACCCGCCGCCGGGCCGATGAAGAGGTGAGCAAGGCCCGCAAGTTCGCCGTGGAGGCCTTCGCCGAAAGCCTGCTGCCGGTGAAAGACAGCCTGGAGGCCGCCATCGCCATCCAGAACGCCACCAACGAGCAGCTGCTGGAAGGCACGCACGCCACGCTGCGCCAGCTGAGCGCGGCGCTGGAGCGCAACAAGGTCATGGCCATCAACCCGCCGGCCGGCACCAAGTTCGACCCCCACCAGCACCAGGCCATCAGCGTGGTGCCGGCCGAACAGGACGCCAACACGGTGGTGATGGTGCTGCAGCGCGGCTACCTCATCGCCGACCGCGTGCTGCGCCCGGCCCTCGTGACGGTGGCCGCGCCGAAATAAGCACATCCACAAGCCGGCCCCCTTGAAAGCCGGCGAGTTATCCACAACTCCAGAACAACCGAATTCCACTCTCTACGGAGCAAAAGACCATGGGCAAGATCATCGGCATCGACCTCGGCACCACGAACTCGTGCGTGGCCGTGATGGAAGGCAACACCACCAAGGTGATCGAGAACAGCGAAGGTGCACGCACCACGCCCTCGATCATTGCGTACCAGGAAGACGGCGAGGTGCTGGTCGGTGCCAGCGCCAAGCGCCAGAGCGTCACCAACCCGAAGAACACGGTCTACGCCTCCAAGCGCCTGATCGGCCGCAAGTTCACCGAGAAGGAAGTGCAGAAGGACATCGACCTGATGCCCTACAAGATCGCAGCCGCCGACAACGGCGACGCCTGGATCGAGGTGCGCGGCAAGAAGCTGGCCCCGCCGCAGATCAGCGCCGAAGTGCTGCGCAAGATGAAGAAGACCGCCGAGGACTACCTCGGTGAAGAGGTGACGGAAGCCGTGATCACGGTGCCCGCCTACTTCAACGACGCGCAGCGCCAGGCCACCAAAGACGCTGGCCGCATCGCCGGCCTGGAAGTCAAGCGCATCATCAACGAGCCCACCGCTGCGGCCCTGGCCTTCGGCCTGGACAAACACGGCAAGGGCGACCGCAAGATCGCCGTCTTCGACCTGGGCGGCGGCACCTTCGACATCTCGATCATCGAGATCGCCGATGTCGACGGTGAGAAGCAGTTCGAGGTGCTCTCCACCAACGGCGACACCTTCCTGGGCGGTGAAGACTTCGACCAGCGCGTGATCGACTACATCGTCACCGAGTTCAAGAAGGAACAAGGCGTCGACCTCACCAAGGACGTGCTGGCCCTGCAGCGCCTGAAGGAAGCCGCCGAGAAGGCCAAGATCGAGCTGAGCAACAGCACGCAGACCGACGTCAACCTGCCCTACATCACGGCCGACGCTTCGGGCCCCAAGCACCTGAACATCAAGCTCACGCGCGCCAAGCTGGAAAGCCTGGTCGACGAGCTGATCGCGCGCACCATCGAGCCCTGCAAGATCGCCGTGAAGGACGCGGGCGTGAAGCTCAGCGACATCGACGACGTCATCCTGGTGGGCGGCATGACGCGCATGCCCAAGGTGCAGGAGAAGGTCAAGGAGTTCTTCGGCAAAGAGCCGCGCAAGGACGTCAACCCCGACGAGGCCGTGGCCGTCGGTGCCGCCATCCAAGGCCAGGTGCTGGGCGGCGAGCGCAAGGACGTGCTGCTGCTCGACGTCACCCCGCTGAGCCTGGGCATTGAAACGCTCGGCGGCGTGATGACGAAGATGATCAAGAAGAACACGACCATCCCGACCAAGTTCAGCCAGACCTTCAGCACGGCGGATGACAACCAGCCGGCCGTGACCATCAAGGTCTTCCAGGGCGAGCGCGAGCTGGCCGTGGGCAACAAGAGCCTGGGTGAGTTCAACCTCGAAGGCATTCCGCCGGCGCCGCGCGGCCTGCCGCAGATCGAGGTGACCTTCGACATCGACGCCAACGGCATCCTGCACGTGGGCGCGAAGGACAAGGCCACCGGCAAGGAAAACAAGATCACCATCAAGGCGAACTCGGGCCTGTCGGAAGCCGAGATCGAGAAGATGGTGAAGGACGCCGAGAGCAACGCCGCCGAAGACGCCAAGAAGCTCGAACTCGTGCAGGCGCGCAACGCCGCCGACGGCATGGTGCACAGCGTCAAGAAGAGTCTCACCGAGCACGGCGACAAGCTCGACGCGGCCGAGAAAGAGAAGATCGAAGCGGCCGTGAAGGACGTGGAAGAGGCGCTCAAGGGCGAAGACAAGGCCGCCATCGAAGCCAAGACCGAGGCGCTGATGACGGCCAGCCAGAAGCTGGGCGAGAAGGTCTATGCCGAAAGCCAGGCCGCCGCCGCTGCGGCCGGTGCAGCCCCTGGCGAAGAAGCGCCCGCACAGGGTGGGGCCAAGGCCGGCAAGCCGGCCGATGACGACGTGGTCGACGCCGACTTCAAGGAAGTCAAGAAGTGACCCACCGTCGGGCCTGCGGGCCTGACGGGTTTTTGCGCCGCGTTCGAGGCGCCGGGCCCTGCCCGGCCCCCAACGCGGCGGTTTCACTTCCACACCGCTGAGAATTTCGATGGCAAAGCGCGATTTCTACGACGTGCTGGGCGTTCCCAAGAACGCCAGCGACGACGACATCAAGAAGGCCTACCGCCGCCTGGCGGCCAAGCACCACCCCGACCGCCACCAAGGCGACGAGGCCAAGGCCGCGGAAGAGAAGTTCAAGGAGGCCAAGGAGGCCTACGAGATGCTCTCCGACCCGCAGAAGCGGGCGGCCTACGACCAGCACGGCCATGCCGGCGTCGACCCCAACATGGCCGGCCGCGGCGGCCCGGGCGGTGAAGGTTTCGGCGGTTTCGCCGAGGCCTTCGGCGATATCTTTGGCGACATCTTTGGCGGCCAGGGCGGCGGCCGGCGTGGTGGTGGCGGCCAGCAGGTCTACCGCGGCAACGACCTCAGCTACGCGATGGAGATCACGCTGGAGGAAGCCGCCTTCGGCAAGGAGACGCAGATCCGCGTGCCGAGCTGGGACACCTGCGACACCTGCAAGGGCAGCGGCGCCAAGCCCGGCACCAGCGCCAAGACCTGCACCACCTGCAACGGCGCGGGCACGGTGCACATGCGCCAGGGCTTCTTCAGCATCCAGCAGACCTGCCCGCACTGCCAGGGCAGCGGCAAGATCATTCCCGAGCCCTGCACCACCTGCAACGGCCAGGGCAAGATCAAGAAGCAGAAGACGCTGGAGGTGAAGATCCCCGCCGGCATCAACGAAGGCATGCGCATCCGCAGCGCCGGCAACGGTGAGCCGGGCACCAATGGCGGCCCGGCGGGTGACCTGTACATCGAGATCCGCGTGAAGCAGCACGAGATCTTCGAGCGCGACGGCGACGACCTCCACTGCACCGTGCCCGTGGGCCTGACCACCGCGGCCCTGGGCGGCACCATCGAGGTGCCGGGCCTGGCCAGCAAGGCCGAGATCGAGCTGCCCGAGGGCACGCAGCACGGCAAGACCTTCCGCCTGCGTGGCAAGGGCATCAAGGGCCTGCGCAGCAGCTACCCGGGCGACCTGTACTGCCACGTCAGCGTGGAAACGCCGGTCAAGCTGACCGAGCACCAGCGCAAGCTGCTGAAGGAGCTGGACGACAGCTTCAGGAAGAGCGGCGACCGCCACTCGCCCCACTCGAAGAGCTGGACCGACAAGGTCAAGGACCTCTTCAAGTGAGCCCCGGCCCGGCCGCCGTGCCGGGCCCAGCCTTCAGTTCGGGGGCGCCAACGCCGATACCCCAGGGATGCCGTGTACTGCCCCCTGGATTTCGGCGCTGCGGCGCCTTCGGAGTGAAGCGCCATGATCGACCGCGACATCCACCTCGCGCGCGCCCTGCTCGTGGAGGGCAACCCGCTGCTGCGCAGCGTGGCTTCGGCGCAGCTGCGCGACACCGGCGTGGGCCATGTCACGGCCATCAACCGCGTGAAAGACGCGCGGCTGCTGCTGGAGCGCGAGAAGTTCGACATCGTGCTGTGCAACCGCGAGTTCGAGGACAGCGACTACTCGGGCCAGGACCTGCTGGACGAGCTGCGGCGCGAGAAGCTGCTGCCGCACAGCACGGTCTTTCTGATGGTGACGTCGCAAGCCAGCTACCACCAGGTGGTGGAGGCGGCCGAATCGGCGCTGGACGGCTTTCTCATCCGCCCCTACACCGCCGCCGCGCTGGGCAGCAAGCTGCTGGAGGCGCGCAACCGCAAGCGTGAACTGGGCAGCGTGCTGAAGGCGCTGGACGCCGGGGAGTCGCAGGTGGCGCTGGTGCACGCCGTCAAGCGCTTTCAGGAAAAGCAGCCTTACTGGACTTACTGCGGGCGGCTCGCCGCCGAGCTGATGATGGGCCTGCAGCGCCCTGAAGACGCCAAGACGCTGTTCGAGCACCTGGTCAAGGCCAAGCCCAACGCCACCTGGGCGCAGCTGGGTGTGGCGCGGGCGCAATCGACCCTGGGTGACGCCGCCGCCGCGCGCCGCACGGTGCAGGCCGCGCTGACGCAAGACCCGGGTTCGGCCGACGCCCACGACCTGATGGGCCGCTTGCTCGTGGAGCAGTGCGACTTCGAGGCGGCGCTCGGCGAGTACCGTGCCGCGGCAGAACTGACCCCGGGCTGCCTGCTGCGCAACCAGCACGCCGGCGCGCTGGCCTTCTACCAGGGCCAGGCCGACGACGCACTGAAGTTCCTGGAGCGAACCTTGGGCATGGGTGCCCAGAGCAAGCTCTTCGACCCCCTGAGCCTGCTGCTGATCGCGATGCTGCGCTTCGACCGCAACGACGCCACGCAGGTGGCCGCGATGCGCGAGCAGTTGCGCCGCCACCGCGCGCGGCAGCCGGAATCAAGCCGTTTGGCGCGCTTCGAAAAGGCGGCCGAGGCACTGAGCGGCATGCTCAGCCCGGAGCCCGAGAAGACCCTGCCGCTGCTGCGCGAGTTCCTCGGCGCCGCGCACGAAGACGACTTCGACCTCGAAGGCGCCAACATCGCGCTGGCGCTGTGGGAGCGCGTGCCTGGCAACGTGCGCCCCGCGGCCGACCACGAGGCGATGGTGGAGCGTGTGGCGCTTCGTTTCTGCGTCAGCAAAGCCGTGGGCGAGGTGCTGTGCGCCGCGGCCCGGCGCAGCGAAGTGGCGGTGCCCATCGTCCGCCGCTGCCAGGCGCAGTTGCTGGCCACCACCGAACAGGCCATGGAAAAGGCCATGAAGGGCGAACCCGCCGCGGCCGTGCAGCTGCTGCTGGACCAAGGCGAACAGACACTCAACGCCAAGCTGCTGGAGATGGCCGCGCTGCTGGCCCGCAAGCACGCCGCCGCGCTGCCCGACGCCGCCGCCCTGTCAGCGCGCGCCAGCGAACTCGTGCGGCGCACGGGGCTCTCGGGCGGGCACATCGCCGGCATCCAGCGCTCGGGCCGTTCACCGGGCGGGCTGCAGCTGCGCGGCAACACGCCACAGGAAGCGCCGCCGCTGGCGGTGAGCGACGCCGCGGTCTGATCAGAACAGCTGGCCCTGCCCCGCCCAGGCCGCCGGCCGGCGGAAGCGGCTGAGATCGAGCTCCACGCGCCGCCGGCTCAGGCCCAGGCGCTGGCAGGCCTTGTGCAGGCGCTGGCGCAGCAACTCGGCCCACAGACCCTGCCCCGTCATGCGCGTGCCGAAACGGGCGTCGTTGTCCTTGCCGCCGCGCATCTCGCGCACGCGGGCCATGATGCGCGCGGCCCGGTCGGGCACGTGCTGCTCCAGCCATTGCTGGAACAGCGGGTTCACTTCCCAGGGCAGGCGCAGCACGATGCTGAAGGCCGAGCTGGCGCCTGCCTCGCGCGCGGCCTGCAGCACTTTCTCAAGTTCGGGCTCGTTGAGGAAGGGAATGACGGGCGAGACGCTCACGCCCACCGGGATACCGGCACGGGCCAGGGTTTCGATGGTGCGCAGCCGGCGGTGCGGCGCGGCGGCGCGCGGCTCCAGCGCGCGGGCCAGCGCTGGGTCGAGCGTGGTGAGGGACACGTACACGGCCGCCAGCCGCTGCGCCGCCATGGGCGCGATGAGGTCGATGTCGCGTTCGACCAGGCTGCACTTGGTGATGACGGAAAACGGATGCTGCGCCTCGGACAACACCTCGATCAGCGAGCGCGTGATGCGCAGCCGGCGTTCGGCGGGCTGGTAGGCGTCGGTCACCGAGCCGATGTTCAGCTGGCCCGGCGTGTAGCCGCGCGCTGAGAGCGCTTCACGCAGCTTCTCGGCGGCGTTGACCTTGGCCACGATGCGGGTCTCGAAATCGAGCCCCGGCGAGAGGTTCAGGTAGCTGTGGCTGGGCCGCGCGTAGCAGTAGATGCAGCCGTGCTCGCAACCGCGGTAGGGGTTGATGGAGAGGTCGAAGCCGATGTCGGGCGAATCGTTGCCTGACAGGATGCCGCGCACGTTCTCTTCGATCAGCTGCGTGGCCGGCGCCAAAGTCTCGGCCTGCGCGGCCTGCTGCAACGTGCCCCAGCCGTCGTCGAAATCGCTGCGGTTCTCGCTGCTGAAGCGGTGCTCCATCGCCCAGGCGGTGCCGCGGCCCTTGTGCACGCCGGCGTCGGCGTGCCGGGGCACGAACATCAGGGTGGCGGCGGGCGGTGTGGGGCTGGTAGGCATACTGTCAATTTATACAGTATGCACTCCCGTGGCAAGTACCCGGCCTGCGCCGGGCCGGATCAGAACTTGAAAGCCAGGCGCAGCCCGCCCCAGTGGCGGCCGCCCACGGTGATGGGCGCCGCGGCTTCTTTCATCACGATGAACTGGCCGCCGCCCATGTCGCGGCGGTAGGTCTGCAGCAGGAAGGGCCGCGTGTTGCGCCCCGAGGCCAGGCCCGTGCGGTCGTTGAAGATACGGCGGTTGCGGCTGTGCGCGGTGTTCCAGGCCACATCGCCCGCGCGCTGCGGCTGGTTGTACTGGCGGTTGTGGCACGCGATGTAGCCGTTGCGGTCGGCAGCGATGCAGAACACCACCTTGTCCGACAGGCTCAGCAGCTTCTCCTGCACCTGCGGAAACAAGCGCTCGGCCAGCGGCACGAACTTCGTCAGATGCTGCTGCGGCTGCGAGCCGGCCACCGGCTGGTAGCGCTCGTCGAACAGGTCTTCCAGCGACAGGGCCCCGGTGCGCACGGCATCTTCCAGCAGCTGGCTGATCTGCCCGGCGGCCTGCTGCACGGCGCGGATGTAGGGCGTGTCTTCGGTCTCCACGCCGGTCTCGGCGGCGCCTTCGGCCAGGTCTTCGGAGATCTTCAGGAAGGTCTCGGTGCGGCCCAGCGCGGCGTCCAGCGCCTTGGTGGTCTGGCGCATCTCGCCTTCGATGCGGCCCATCTGCCCGCCGAGCCCGTCGCAGAGCTGCTGGCTGGCCTGGCTGGCCGCGTGGATGCGGCGAACGCCCTGGGTCACTTCGTCGATGGCGCGGTGCACCGCGCCGCCCTGCCCCTCGCCCCCCGTGGCCTGGGCATCGCGGCTGATCTCGCGGGCCAGCGCACCGATGCGCGCATCGAGCCGGCCCACCGTGCCGGCGATCTGCTTGGAGGAGCTCTCGACCTGCGCGGCGAGGTCCTTCACGGCATCGGCCACCACCGCAAAGCCACGGCCGGCCTCGCCGGCGCGCTTGGCCTCCACGCTGGCGTTGAAGGCCACCAGGCGCGTCTGCAGCGCGATGCGGGTGATGTCGCCCGCGGCTTCGGACACCTGGCGCAGCGTGTCGACGATGCCGCCGACCTCGGTGCTGACGCCCTGCACGGCGTCGCCCACGCGCGCCACGGCCTGCAGGCCCTGCTGGGTTTCATGGTCGATGGCGGCTTGCGCCCGCACCACCTCTTGCAGTTGCTGCGCCAGCGCCTGCAGGGCCTGCGCCTGGCTGTTGGCGAGCTTGTGCGTGTCGTCGATGACGCCACGCACCTCCGCGGCCTCGCGGCCCAGCGAAGAAGCCTGGCGGCCGAGCTGGCCGATGAAGCGCCCCGCGGCGCCGGCCTGCGCGGTCTCAGCCGTTACCGCGGGCTCGGCGCGGCCGGTCCCCAGTGCCGCAGCGGGCTTGGAGGCAGTCTTGAACATGGCCCGGCCTCACCACTCGCGCAGCCGCGTGCGCAGCCGCGCGATGCTCTGGCTGTGCAGCTGGCAGACGCGGCTTTCGGTCACGCCCAGCACGGCGGCGATTTCCTTCAGGTTCATGTCGTGCTCGTAGTACATGCTCATCACGTACTGCTCGCGCTCGGGCAGGTTCTTGATGGCTTCCACCAGGGCCTCGCGCATGCGCTGGTCCTGCATGCGGGCCAGCGGGTTGGCGCCGGCATCGACCACGTGGCGGTCGAGGTAATCGTCGTCGCCTTCGTCGCCGCTCATGTCTTCCAGGTAGATGAGCTGCGTGCCACGCACCTTGCCCAACAGCTCCTGGTACTCGGTCAGGCTCAGGCCCATCTCGCGGGCGATCTCGCCTTCGCTGGGCGCGCGGCCGTGACGCTGTTCCAGCTTGTGCACGGCGGCTTCGATGCTGCGCTGGTGGCGGCGGTCGCCGCGGCTCATCCAGTCGTTGCCGCGCAGCTCGTCGAGCATGGCGCCGCGGATGCGCTGGGTGGCGAAGGTTTCGAACTGCACGCCCTGCGCGGCATCGAAACGGCTCAGCGCGTCGCTCAGTCCGATCATGCCGACCTGGATCAGGTCGTCGAGTTCGACGTTGGCCGGCAGCTTGGCGATCATCTGGTGCGCGAGGCGGCGCACGAGGGGCTGGTACTGCTTGAGCAGGGCGCCAGCGTCGAGTTGTCCCTTGGCGGTGTACATGTGCGGAGCCTCTACGGATGTGCGGGGCGGTTCGGGATCTGTGCGGTGCGGGGCGCGCGGGCGGCCGGCGGCGGAGCCCCCGGCAAGGCCATGGGCGCCGACGAGGCCCAGGCGCCGAGCGCGGTGTCGTCGAGCGCCAGCTGATCGGCCAGCAGCCGGGCCAGGGCCGCTTCGGCCGGTGCGCCGGGGTCGCCCGCGGGGTCGACCAGCGCGCTGTGGCGCAGCATCGCCCCGAGGAAGTTCTCGGCACAGCCGCCCAGGCTGGCCGGGATGGTGGCGGCACGCGGCGAGTTCGGCGGCGCGGCCAGCAGCAGGTCGTAGGTCATGAGCCCGCAGCGTTGCACCAGCAGCTTGGCGCTGGCGTAGGCGTGTTTCACGCTCTCGGGGTGGTCGGCCCCCAGCAGCACCGGGCGGGCGGCACGGTGCTTGAACAGGCGAGCCAGGTCGGTGGCCTCGGCGTGCAGCAGCACCACCTCGGCTTGCGGGCAGGCCTGCTGCACCGCCTCGATGAAGGCGCCGGCCGAACCGCGCGTGTCGACGAAAGCCGGCGGCATGCCGCGTGCCGGCAGGTAAGAGACGCGCGGGCCGATGGGCTCCACGCAGGCCGCGAGGTCCACGCCGGCCAGTTCGTGCGGCGGCGGCGCGGTGGTGGCGGCGTCGACCACCAGCACCTCGTGGCCCTGGGCGGCCAGCACTGCGGCCAGGCGGTCGAGCACCAGGCCGCTGAAGGCCACGTGCGGGTTGGCGGCCAGCGGCAGCACGTGGCGGCGGCGGCCGGCGAAGAGCCGGCGCAGGCCGTCGGCCTGGTCCAGCGGCATGCGGTCGGAAGGGGCGTAGAAGTCGCGCATCGCGGTGGGGGCAGCGGCAGGTCTCAAACGTGCAGCGGCGCCACGGCGGCCGCCTTCGAAGCGGGCAGGCCCGCGAAGATCAGGTTGACGTCGTTGTCGTCCAGCTTCCAGGCGGCGCCGGCCTGGCTGCGCAGCGCGCGCTGCACCAGGGCGTTGGCGCTCAGGCGGTGCCAGTCTTCGGGCACGCGCTGGCCATTGGCCACCGCCAACACCTTGAGCTTGTGGCGGATCATCGAATCGAGCGCCGGGCCCAGCTTCACGGCCTCGTCGAGCTTGCTCAGCACGATGCCGCGGCAGTTGTTGGCGGCGTAGGCGGCCAGCTGGTCTTCGATGGTCTCGCCCTGCGCGCTGGCGTTGACCACCAGCAGGCGCTGGATGGCACGGTGCGAGAGCATGTCCAGCAGCTCGCGGGTGCGGCTGTCGCGCTGGGCCATGCCGGCGGTGTCGATGAGCACCATCTTCTTGGCGCTCAGCAGGTCTAGCAGGTCTTCCAGGCTGGCGCGGTCGTGCGCGGTGTGCACCGGCACGCCGAGGATGCGGCCGTAGGTGCGCAGCTGCTCATGCGCGCCGACCCGGTAGGCGTCCAGCGTGATAAGGCCCAGGTTGGCCGCACCGTGGCGCGTGGCGAAGGCCGCGGCCAGCTTGGCGGTGCTGGTGGTCTTGCCCACGCCGGTGGCGCCGATGAGGGCGTAGATGCCGCCGGCTTCTTCCAGCGCGGGTTCACGTTCGCCGGTGGGCAGGTTGCGTTCCAGCACGCCCGAAGCCCAGGCGAGTTCATCGCCTTCGGCGGGCAGGCTTTCCACGAGCTTGCGGATGAGGGCCGGCGAGAAGCCCGTGTCCAGCAGGCGCTGGGCCAGCTGGGCCTGGCGCGGCTGGCGCTGCAGCTTTTCCATGAAAGCGAGGGCACCGAAGCGCTGCTCGATCAGGCCGCGCATGCTGCGCAGCTCGTTCATCATGTCGCCGCGGTCGGTGGCCTTGGTGGCCAGTTCGGCGGCGGCCTGCGCCTGCAGCTGGATCTGTTCACCCCGGGAAGGTATGGCCGGCAGCGGCGGCGTGGCGATGCCGCCCAGGCTGGGCATGGCCGCTTGCGGGGCGTCGGGCATCGGCACCTCGTCGCGCAGCACCGGCAGCTCGCGCGGCGCGCCGGTGGCTGGGGCTTCACGGCGCACGGCGC
>VYLK01000447.1_pt1 | contig 23233 bp, 16 predicted proteins | sample 5114321 | NCBI WGS metagenome assembly VYLK01 (sample SAMN12291792, study PRJNA351875) | freshwater metagenome | isolation source: freshwater lake | place: USA: Michigan, MSU2 Lake | collected 2011-08-16
TGATGCAAGGGTTTTAAGAGATTCTAGCAGATTTAAGTGCATTTGGGAAGCTCTCAATCAAGCTAAAAGCCCTTTCCTGTAAGGTTTTTAGATTTATTCAGCAAACCCTAATTATCGTCCCCGGGTGGTAATTATCGAATATAATGCCATTTATCCCCCCGAATCCAGTTGGGTGATGCAGTATAATCCCAGTCACCAATGGAAATATAATAGTCATGTGGGATCAAGTTTGAAAGCTCTAGAAAAACTTGGTCATCAAAAGGGTTATAAATTGGTGGCTTGTAATTTTTCGGGAGTGAATGCTTTCTTTGTGCGAGAAGATTTACTCGCAGATCATTTCTGTTCCCCTTTTACTGCTGAAAACCATTACGAACCCGCACGCTATTTTCTTAGTTCCCAAAAAGCTGGCCATCCTCGCGCTTTTGGCAAATTTAAGACCATTGAATAGGGTAAATTAATCGATAATTAATAACTGGTTGGGTGCGTTAATTTAAACAGTAACACACCCTAACTTTGTATTAATGCAAGAAATGACGAATGCCTGTTAAGACCATAATTAAACCTAACTCATTAGCGGCATTAATCGAATCCTGATCTTTTAAAGAACCTCCGGGTTGAACAATTGCCTCGATACCAAACTGGGCCGCCGTGCGAACAGAATCATCAAAGGGGAAAAAACCATCACTAGCCAAATAGCCACCTTTAGCCGCTTCCCCTGCTTGTTCAAGGGCAATTTTCACCGAACCAACGCGATTCATTTGCCCCGCACCAACGCCTAAAGTAGTTTGATTTTTTGTCACCACAATAGCGTTAGATTTAACGTGCTTAGATACTTTCCAAGCAAACAGTAATTCCGCTAATTGTGCGGCAGTGGGTTGTTTTTCTGTCACCACGCGCCAATCATCCGGAGTTTCTACCAGATCATCGGCCGCTTGTACTAGAAAACCGCCGGCGATAACTTTTACTGTTTGTTTTTCTCCCCTGCTTAAATCCGGCAGCAATAAAATCCGCACTTTTGACTTTTTAGCGAGGATATCCCGGGCGACCGGGCTACAATCGGGGGCAACCACGCATTCTAGGAAGGTTTTCGTTAATTCTTTAGCGGTTGCTTCATCTATGGCTTGATTTAGGGCAACAATGCCCCCAAAAGCGGAGGTAGCATCGGCATGAAAAGCTTTAGTATAAGCTTCCACTAAACTACCACCGATCGCCACTCCACAGGGATTAGTGTGTTTCAAGATAGCGGCGGCTGGTTCTTCCCTGCCGAATTCGGCGATTAAACGGCGGGCTGCTTCTAAATCGACTAAATTGTTATAACTTAGTTCTTTTCCCTGCAATAAGGTCGCTTTTCCCCAACCTTGAGCCATTGTACCGCTGCCGTACCAAGTGGCACTTTGGTGGGGATTTTCGCCGTAACGCAGGGTTTGCAGGGCATTTCCCGCCAAATTAAAGCGCTTCGTTTCCCCGTTTAAGCGGGCGAAATAGGATGCGATCGCTCCATCGTAGGCATTGGTTAAAGCGAAGGTTTCCCCCGCCATTTTTTGACGGAATTCCAGGGAGATTTCGCCGTTATTTTGCCGTAATTGGCTTAAATACTGCTCGTAATACTTGGGGTTACTGATGACAGTCAAATGGGCGAAATTTTTAGCCGAGGCGCGTAACATCGCCGGACCGCCGATATCGATTTGTTCGATCGCCTGAGCGGTGGTAACATCAGGATTAGCGATCGTCTGTTCAAAGGGATAGAGATTAACCACCACCAAATCAAAAGGACGAATTTGATTAGCCTCCATTTCCGCTAAATCTGACTGGCAATCCCTTCTAGCCAAAATACCGCCATGGATGCGAGGATGGAGAGTTTTCACCCTTCCGCCCAAGATTTCAGGAGATCCTGTGTATTCTCCCACTTTAATCACGGGAATCCCCGCCGATTGCAGTGTTTTGGCGGTTCCTCCACTGCTAATAATTTCAAAATCAAATTCTTCTGTTAGCTGACGGGTAAAGTCAACTATTCCAGTTTTGTCAGTCACGCTGATCAGCGCTAAACGTCCCATAGTAGTGATCTATAAGCAACCATTTCAGTATATCTCAGTCCTAACCCGTTAAAAATTAAAAAAAAGTAGGTTAATAAATAATCAGCTGCTTCTATATTTTCCTCTGTTAAATAGCAACTTATGCCAAGAAAAAAATTGCAACTCCTCCCAGAAAGATTTAGTCTGACTTGTTAAAAAATACAGGATTTTTCAGGGTAACGAAGTCCATCGAGATTAGTGAAAACCCCTTGGCAACTGTCATCGCTAAATCTTGTCAGATTACCATCATCTTTTCTTATTCTTAAAATGTCACCTAATAACGTTTGTGATCAACTAATTGGCTGAGAGTCACCACCTGATAACCTCGATCGTGTAATTTCGCTAATAAATTCTTCAGCACGATCGCCGTATTCTCATCTCTTTCGGGGGAACCACCGTGAAGCACTAAAATCGCCCCGGGGAAAATAAATTGCGAGATATACCAAGTGGTAAATTGAGGATGATTCGTTCCTTTTCTGGTGTCTAAAGGAATCATGGAAGCGAGAGCGAATCGGGACTCGTAGCCGGGGAATTTACGCAAAAACGAGCGCATAGATTGATTATAGAAGGCTTGACCGGGACGATACCAGCGCGGTGCTTGACCGGTAAGACGACTTAAAATATCGTTAGCTTCCCGAAACTGACTAGCAAAAGCACCGGCAGCCAGTTGACTGGTGCGGAGATCTTGGGTGCCGTGATTAGCGATTTCGTGACCTTGGGCGATTAGACGCTCAATCAAGGTGGAGTTCGGTTGCAGGTTTCCTGTGATCAGAAAAAAAGTCGCCTTGACGGGGGTTGCTGGACTGGCCTTTTCTCGATTATGAGTTGCGATCGCTGCTAAAATGCGATCGGTGGATTTTCCTTCGGGATCGTTGGGAGTGGGTGCATCATCGATGGTAAGGGCGATAATTTTCTCTCCTGTGGGTTGATAGAAAATTGCCCCCGGAAAAAATCGAGCGACGATCAAGACAATTAATTTGGCAATGCTCATTCGGGAAAGTAAGGGATGAGAGGAGAAGCAAAGATTAGCAATTACAAGCCAGTGATTGAAAGATTATTTCTGTAGGAGATATTTCTGCATTTTGTTGAGTTTCTGCCAATAGATAATCATTAAAACCACATAGGCCACAAAACTGAGGATATCAACTACGGGTAAAAATAGGGTAGTGGCCACGATCGCCCAAGCTAATCCCAGACGCTGATTACAACTACCAAACCGGTGGGCATTTTCTCCTAGGGCCGAGCGATAGGATGCTGGTAGCTTAAAAGCTGAGATAATCCAGATAAAAACCGTGTGAACAATCGGGATGATCATCAACCACATCCATACTGGTGCAAACCGGCGATGTTCGGGGGGGAGAACTACCAGAGCGTTATAGTGAAACCAAGCCACCAAGACATTCAGCACAACAATGATCGCGATGACGCTGATAACGGCGATCGTGGGTAAAGTTCCTAGTCTTCCTATCATATTTTGTTCCTAATGTCAAGGGTTTGTCATCGATTCTAAAGATTTTTTTAAGGTGCTAGTTAATTCTCGCACCGCTTGTTTTTTGGCTGCCCCGTCCCGTTGATAGGTGCTGTGCCAGCGTGCCGTCACATCGAGGGGTTCTGCTACGGTAATTATCGCCTTTTGTGGTGCAATTGCTGGCCGAGCTTGGCCTTTGCCCGTAATTTCGTGAATCAGGGCATTAATCATCAATAAAGTCTCTGCAAACCTTCTAGCGGTGGGTTTATTTTGTAGATAATGGCCGGTGACGACGACAAAATTCTCCACCCATCTCATGTGCCAGAGATGTTGATGCGCTTCCGACGCGACTAGATCCGCCAAACCTCTTTCCACGTCCGAGAGGGTTTGGATGTCCACGTCCCGACGATAGATCCAATCCCAGACCGTATCCTCGATATCGTGGGCGCGTTCGATCAAATTGCGACCGCTATGGGGCTGCATTTGCAGATATCCCTCCAACATTTTTAATACTGCATCCATCAATGACTGTAAGCGCAGGGTTAATCCCTCGGTCGGACTCAAATTGGCTAACTTTGCCGCTTGTTCCGACCACTGAAGGTTGGTATGGAAACGCCGATAAAAACTTTCCATTTGTTCTAATAAATATTCAGCAATACGCAATAGTTTCGGGTAGAGTAGGGCCTCTTCCTCTGGGGTCAATTGCTGCCCTGGATTCCATTCCCTCGAGGAGAGAGAGTTTTCTAATTGCCGATTGGCCCCATCCCCCGGAGGAAAACCACATTCGCGCTCGATCGCCCGACAGAGTTGCCAAATCTTCGGCCAGGGATTTTCTAAATACTGATACCTCACACCGATGGGGACAATAGACACCTGCTGATTCTCCCCCGCTGCCACCAGATCCTCGACACACCAAAAACTGGTTTGAGCGCAGCCCAATTCTAAACGACTGACCAGTTCGCCGTGACCGTTGGTATAGCCTTCCGGCGCAATGGCCAGGGGAAATTGCCCGCGAGCGTAGAGATGGCGCAGGGTACGCAAACAGCCGAAATCGGGACGACCGCGGATCACGGGAACGCCACCGATCGCCGGTAAGAGCCAATTAGCCACTGGACCGGCCCAGAGGGGAATGCCTCGATCGTAGAGAAAATAGCCAAAAACTGGCTTATTTAAACTTATTCCCTCATTTGCAGCTATTTTAGGCAGGTTGCTATGAAGATAATGGATTAAGGAGGGGGGATCGTTAGTGCTGGAATGACGATAGGCAAGCAGAAACCGCAACTGTCCAGCTTGGAAACGGCGGTAACAATCGACGAGAATTTCGCTATTTTCCCCTTCCACCCGCTCAATCTGACATTGCGATCGCAAATAGAAAGGCAACAGCCGATAAATTGCTGCCAAGACCAAGGGGTTAAAATGGGGGGCGAGAAATTTTAGCGGTGATTGGGCGCGGATAGGTTTTGTCATCGGAGAATGAGTTTATTATGGATAGGACAGAATCAAGGATTTTGAGCGGAGCCGGAGAAAATTATCGGTTCACCTAAGTATGATATTTGATTTTTTTCCATCTTCAATGATTCTAAGTATCGGCGGACAAACTAGCCGCCAGTAAACCTCGATCTCGCGTAGCGAGCGCGTTGCGACCGCCCGCTCTGACCTTTTCATCATTAACCGATCTAACTTTAACAACGCCCGTGAAACAACTGATTCAAGCCTTGGCTCTTTTGGGATTACTAGGAATCGCTGGATTGCTGCTTTTATTTCTTGCCCCTTCCTGGCCGACTCTTTTCGGTGTACTGGTTCTCGATCCCCGGGCCTTCATCACCATTAAATCCCTGCGCTTTGGTTTGGAAGAAGCGATTATCGTTGTCTTTATCGCCAGTGTTTCCGAGGCGATCGGACAAAGTTTTGTCTTATTTGTTAACCGGATTCCCCCCAGCCGCTTTATTTTTAGTTTATTAATTACCTCTATTCTCTACGCTTTTAATTTTGGCATTTGGGCCGCTGGACTTTGGCTAGTTACTATCCTCTTATTTCGGGGTGATACCCGTCTATTTGAGGTGGCCAGTACCCTAGGATTTAGTTACGCACCCTTTATCTTCGGATTAGCGATCGCTCTTCCCTACGCTGGCCGGGCGATTTATATTTTATTAATACTCTGGAGTGTGGCAGCCCTGGCCGTGGGTTTAACTGTTCTCCTCAATATTGCTTTACTTCACGCTTTCATCGCCTCTTTATTAGGTTTTCTTGTCCTTTTAGTTTTCCAGAAAACTATCGGTTATCCCTTTATTTTCGCTGTCCATTGGCTGACAGAAAAATTATTAGGGGTCGAATTAGTAATCGATAAAAAACACTTGCAAAAAATTGTCGATTCTGGAATCAACCCAGAAGAGCTAGAAAAAGATAACGGCGAGGAAACAGAAGAAGAAAAGACGAAAAACGAAGCCCTTTGGCAGAATTATCTCACGGAAATGTCTCTTTTTATCTCACCAATTAGTAAAAATTTTCTCAGAATTGGTCATCATTTAGAAGTAATAAAAACTCAAAATCTCAAAACAGTTCTAGAATACGTGGGGCTAGGTTTTTTAGGTTTATGTTTAATTCTCCTATTTTCCCCCGCCAAAACTTGGCTACAGGAAGGATTTTTTGCTCTTGATGATGCCGTGCGACTGACCTTCGATCTGATCGGATTTAGTCTATTATTACTGTTTCTGGGTTTATTTCTAGAAGCACTGACCTCGCCTCTAGAGGCCTTGGGTTGGTGGGCCGGTTGGTACAGTCCCAGTCGCGTCTATGCCGAGGAACCCTGGCAGCAACTAGCACCACCCCAAAACCAAGTGCAGCGTTATATCGTCTATCTCGACGGCATCTGTCAAGAGTCCACTCGCTTGAAACCCTACGCCCAAAATTTTCTGGCCGAATTATACGGGATTTTACCGGCGCAAGTGCGGATCGTCGGCAATATTATGCCCTATTCCACCACTAATCGCGCCTTAACCGATTCCGAGCGCCCTCTAGCCGGTTTCTGGCAATGGGTGGAAACAAACGGTCAGAAAGGGCATAACGGCGTAATGGCTTTAATCAATCTGCGGAATTTATTTAAGATCGTGGTTTCGGCCGATGATCGCTACGGACCAATTTTTAATCAGGGTTCGGCGGGAGTGATTCTCGAGGCATTACTACACAATGATTATCCCTTGGGCAGTAAGATACCAATTACTTTTATCGGTTATAGTGGCGGCGCTCAGGTTTCCTTGGGTGCAATTATCTATCTCAAAAAATTCTTGAAAGTACCCATCGAAATGATTTCTCTGGGGGGTGTTTTTAGCGGCAATGTCGGTTTTTTGCAGTTGGATCGGTTCTATCATTTAGTCGGTGAACGGGATACGGTAGAACCGATCGGTCGGACGATTTTTCCCGAACGCTGGCCGATCGCTTGGTTGTCCTACTGGAATCAAGCTCGTCGTCTCGGCATTATCAAGATTATCTCCCTGGGACCTACCCATCATAACGGGATTATGGGTTATATGGACGGTGAAAGAACCCTGGCCGATGGTCGCACCTGTCGCCAGCAAACCGTGGACACCGTGGCTAAATTAATCTCTTTTCCCTAGCTCTCAAAGTTCCCCGGAAAGATTTAGACTGACTGATCAGGACTATTTGCCACTGGTTCGGGGCTATCCTCACCAATCCAAGCCCTAACTAACTCGTAGCAGAGACCGAGCAGAACCGGCCCGACGAATAAACCAATAATCCCGTAGGCGATCACTCCCCCGAACACCCCCAGCAGAATCACCACCATGGGAATGGGCAGACCGCGCCCCATTAAGATGGGTTTGAGGAAATTATCCACCAAGGTGGCGGGAATCATCCAGATTGTAAACAAGAGGGCGATGGAATTGGGGAGTGTTACCCAAGCGTGAATGAGCGCCCCCAAGACAATTAAACCGGGGCCAATTTGGAGAATGCCCAAAATTAGGGTGAGGAAAGTTAATAAACCGGCCGCAGGGGTTCCCACCGTCACTAAACCGATGCCGATCAAAAGACTCTGGATAATAGCAACGCCAATAATACCACGGCTAACATTGCGGACGGTGGAAGCGGTTAGACTGGCCAGCGCGATGCCTCGACCTGGGGCGATCTTTTCCGCTAACCGGTTCATCAGGTGAGTCAGATTTTTAGCCGAGAGGGTGAGGACTGCCGCAATCAGAATCGAGGCGATAAATTTTAGCACCGTCAGACCGGTACTGGTGGCCAGGGAAAGGGAGATTTTCCCCAGTTCTTTTAATTGTGGCTCGAAGCGTTGAAAAAATTGACCCGTGTTATCCGATGCCTGCTGCCAGAGACTGGCAATCCTTTCGCCAATCAGCGGCCAGGTGGCCACATCGGTGGGGGGAGGGGGAATCACCGCTGCACCAGTGTCGATATATTCGGCCAGCGTTCGCAGATTACCGGCCAGAACCGCTGCAATACCACTCACCGGACCGATAATAATCCCTAGACAAAGTAGGGTGAGGAGAACTGTGGCCAGTTTCGCCCGGCCCGCGAGTAACTTTTTTAACCAGAGAAAGAGCGGATACCAAGCGATCGCTAGAATTGCTCCCCAGAGGATCATGGTTACGAAGGGACGCAGCAGGGTAAAACCGGCAAATAACAACAGGCCGAGAAAGAACAGCCGGATGACGAGATCGATAATTTTAGCGTCATTTTTCATCGGAAATTTTGGGTTTGAAACCCCGTCCTTCTAGGACGGCTTGACATTGAAAACACATCTCGCTAAAACTAGGCACTTTCAGCGAGAAGCCATGTACCTGACTCAAACGAACCAGATACCCGGACTTGAAGCGAGGGAATTTAACGCCTTGGCAGAACTCTGCCGACTGGGTAAAAACCTCTACAATCTAGGGCTTTACACGGTTAGACAGTATTATTTTCAAGAACGAAAACATCCTTGCGATCGAGTCCAACTATCACTACTGTAAGGGAAATGAGAACTATAAACGGCTGAATACCGATATAACGCAACAAACCCTTAAAGTAGTCGATAGAACGTTTCCGAGCTTCTACGGCTTGTTAACGAAGGCAGGGGGCTGTTTTTGTAACGGGGATTCATGCCCCGCTCCAAAAACTTTTCGCCTTAAGGTGGGGTTTTAGACCCGATTTTTTCGATCAACCAACAGAGTATAAATTCTCCTGGAAACGGGTTAAACGGGGGCTGTACCGAACCAAGGGAGGGTTTTTGGTTAACGCTGACTGTATATGGAGTGGCGAACATTTTGAGAAAAAGTAAGCACTAAGCTAAGACGCATTTAAACCGCTTATTCTTAGATTAGCCGAACCGCCGAACGGCAAAAGGCAAAAGGGGAAATAAATAATCAGTTTTTAATAACCGGATTTAATATTAGATAGGGATCATAACGCAGTAATCAACATTCTTAAAAAAGGGTTGAAATATTTGGGAAATTATCTCAACGGTACTGTTGGGCAAACAGAAACCGACCCAAACGCCTTGGCAGAGTCCGGCAAGAAAGATTTTCAGTGGAGACATTGAGAATCTAAGCTGTCTCCTTGAACAAGGAATTTCCGATAGTGATAGGTCAAGAATCCCCCGTCACAGCGCAGCTTGACGGTGGGAGTATGTCAAAGGAAGTTTTTTGATTTAAATCCCACTGGTTAGGCTAAAATTCAGCCATACTAAAGCGTTATATTAACGATAAGAATTTTTAGGAATAAGGGAAATGACGCAAGAACAGAAGGTTTCAGTGGGTATTGTCGGCGCTTCCGGATATGGTGGCGTACAGTTGGTACGTTTGCTCAAAGAACATCCCTTAGTAGAATTAGCCTATCTGGGGGGCGATAGCAGCGCCGGAAAACCCTACAGTGATTTATATCCCCATCTCGGTCATAGCATTAATCTTAATGTGGAGGCGATCGATTTAGAGATCATTGCCTCCCGTTGTCAAGTGGTTTTCTTGGGTTTACCCAATGGTTTAGCCTGTGATTTAGCCCCTCCTTTGATCGCTAAAGGGTGTAAAGTTTTGGATCTGTCGGCAGATTATCGTTTTACTAGCCTAGAAACCTATAGTAAATGGTATGGCAAGGAACGTCAGGATCAAGCGATCGCATCTACGGCTGTGTACGGTTTACCAGAACTTTATCGGGAAGATATTAAAAATGCCTCTTTGATCGGTTGCCCCGGATGTTATCCTACTGCTAGTTTAATGGCGATTTCTCCCCTGTTAAGACAGGGTTTAATTCTCCCGGAAACCACGATTATTGATGCTAAATCGGGAACTTCGGGAGGAGGAAGACAAGCTAAGATTAATATGTTATTGGCAGAAGCAGATAGTTCGATCGGGGCTTATAATGTAGCGGGAAAACACCGTCATACTCCCGAAATTGAGCAGATTTGCAGTGATTTAGCTGGTCATGAGGTGCGCGTCCAGTTTACTCCCCATTTAATGCCCATGGTTCGGGGTATCCTATCCACAGTCTATGCAACTTTGCGGGATCCCAATCTGGTGCGGGATGATTTAATCACTATCTACAATGCTTTTTATCGCGCTTCTCCCTTTGTCAAAATCCTACCCGGGGGAGTCTATCCACAAACTAAGTGGGCCTGTGGTACTAATTTATGTTATCTCGGTATTGAAGTGGATCCGAGAACCGATCGAGTGATCGTGATGTCAGCGATCGATAATTTAGTTAAGGGACAATCGGGACAAGCGGTACAATGTCTCAATCTCATGATGGGTTGGGAAGAATCCCTTGGTTTGCCGCAAATGTGTTTTTATCCCTAAAAATTCGGCTTGGGCGCAAGCTTTGCGCCCCTACATTGCAGCTGGTATGATTGGTAGGGCCCCATAGTGTACGCCCTCCCTTCGATCAGATTTGCTCATCACCATAACCTTTTAGCCAATCAATTCTAGAAACCTTGACTTATTCGACTGGGATCACCTAGAAAGGCTCTTGCAGGAATCGATCCTTGAGTCGCTTCCGGGAGAATTTGCCAGTGTTGATCTAAAGCTTGTAAGACCCGATCCTGCTGATTTCTGAATCTCTCGATATTGCTACTACCAGCATTCATAATTACAAACCAAACTTTACCCCTTTCTTGGGTGGGAATTTCTCCAGCTAAGGCGCTAACTTGGGCTAAAGTTCCAGTTTTAATCATCACTCCTTTAGGAATGGCCCGCCACTGCATAGTTCCTTTGGTATCACGTCCCCCCACCGGAAATAAATCGGCGACTTTGATCGGTTGATTAGCTAACTTGCGATCCAATGCTTGAAGAATCTCAATAACTGCCCGGGGAGACAAGCGATTTTCTACCCCCAATCCCGAACCATTAATTAATTGAATTTCCTCCGCTCCTACCCCAGTAATTTTAGTATTAATTGCGTCCACTGCCGCCGGACCACCGAGCAGTTCGGCTAACATTTCTGACATGACGTTGTTACTATAAATATTCATCTGACGCAACAGTTCCGTTAAAGTTAAGGACTGATGACGCAATAATAATTGGGCATTTTCGGGGCGAATTTGACTGGCTCGAACCATGCCCAAAATCTTCACCTGTGGGGCTTGTGTGCCGCTAGGAAGGCTCTGAAAAGCTTTTTGGGTTTCTTTTGACCATTTCGATTGATCAAGCCCAATTTTTAGCAATTCTCCCGCTTTGAGGGGATCGGTTTGAAAATTCATGGCGAATTGACCCGTAATGATCAGATCGCCTTTGACCTGACGGATGCCTAATTGATCGAGGCCATTGCCCACTGCGATCGCTTCTTCCCAGACAAAAAGCGGATCCCCTTCCCCTTCAATAATTAAATCTCCCTCTAACACCCCGTTTTTTACCTCTCCCGTGCTGTAAAAACGAGTAGCAAAACGATGATCGAGGGGCCAAGTTTCCACGGCGGCGAGAGTAGTGGCGATTTTAGTCAAAGAAGCCCCCGAAGCGGGCAGATTACCCTGATGATCAGCTAAATCAGCCCATTCCGTCTCAATTAAGACCCGTTGTTGACTAGAGTTTAAACCTTTTTTAGTCAAGTCTTGCAGATAATCGGCCACGATCGCCGCCACCCGGGGATCGGGAGCGGTGGGAAGGTCAAAAATAGGCTGATTTTGCCAAGAAATTAGGGGAATATTGGCGATCGGTTGGGATTGCCCCCCCAGCCAACCCAAGAGAAAGCCGAAAACTGCCAAATTAAAAACTGAGAACATCTTTTCCTTAATCGCAATGATGCCTTATTGTATAGAGATGATTGGTAATTTTTAACAATTGCTCGATCAGAAAACACTAATCCTCGATCGGCCAGCTTTTGTCAAGAGCTGCCGCTCAACTTATTAAAGATTTCTATCCCACTGACTCAATGGCAGAAACGGCATTAAATCGGGCAAGAATCGCGGTAGATGCGATGGGAGGTGACTACGCTCCCAACGAGATTATCGCGGGATCGATGCGAGCTTCCGAAGAATTAGATGTAGAAGTATTATTAGTCGGCGATTCTGAACGGATTGAGGCTTATTTCCAGCATCATCCCCGTCCCAAGAATCTCACGATCGTCCACGCAGAGGAAGTGGTGGCCATGGACGAAGAGCCGATCACCGCTATCCGTCGCAAACCAGCGGCCTCGATTAATGTGGCCATGGATTTAGTCAAACAAAATCGCGCCGATGCGGTGGTGGCCGCCGGTCACTCCGGGGCAGCCATGGCGGCGGCGTTACTGCGTTTAGGTCGTTTAAAAGGAATCGATCGCCCGGCGATCGGTGCAGTGCTGCCGACGATGTTGGCGGGTAAATCGGTGATTATCCTCGATGTCGGGGCGAATGTGGACTGTAAACCCAAATATTTAGAGCAGTTTGCTCTAATGGGGACAATTTACAGTAAATACGTTATGGGGGTTGAAGATCCGAAAGTCGGTTTACTCAATATCGGCGAAGAACCCAGCAAAGGTAACGATCTCGCCCTAAAAACCTACGAATTATTAGAAAATAACCAGCAAATTCCCTTTATCGGCAATGCTGAGGGCCGGGATGTGCTATCGGGACAATTTGATGTGATTGTCTGCGATGGTTTTGTCGGTAATGTCCTGTTAAAATTTGCCGAAGCGGTGGGAGGAGTTATCCTACAAATTCTCAAAGAGGAATTACCTAGAGGGATACAAGGGAAGGTCGGGACGGCTTTAATTAAACCCAATCTTAAACAGATTAAACAACGCATGGATCACGCGGAACACGGTGGTGCGCTGTTATTTGGAGTCGATGGGGTCTGTGTGATCAGTCACGGCAGTTCCCAAGCGCCTTCAATTTTTAACGCCATCCGACAGGCGAAAAATGCCGTCGATAATCGCGTTTCTGAGCGCATTCAAGCCTACAATGACCACCATCATCAATTAAAAAAGTTGTCGGTGAACAGTGAAGATTAAGCTGTCAGCCATCTTGAAGCCGTCGGTCGTCGGGAGACTCCGAGACAGGAGACTCCGAGATAGGGGTTTAGGGGTTTAGGGGTTTAGGGAAATTTCAGCCAAATGCCCCACTTCCCCCCGCAACGCGCACGAAGTGGTCTCCCCACTTCCCCACTTCCCCACTTGCCACTTGCCACTTGCCACTGATAACTGATAACTGACCCACTGATAACTGATAACTGACCCACTGATAACTGATAACTGATAACTGATAACTGAAAAAGGGGGAATATTTTGAACGGATTCGGGGCAGCCGTCGTCATTACCGGTTGTGGATCGGCCACACCAGGGCAATTTCTTAGTAATGAAGAACTCAGCCAAATTGTCGAGACTTCCGATGAGTGGATTAAAAGTCGCACAGGCATCGGTAAACGCCATTTAGCGGATCAATCGGTGTCTTTAAGCCAATTAGCGTCCCAAGCGGCGATTAAGGCTCTAGAAATGGCTCAGGTGTCGCCTAGGGAGGTCGATCTGATTCTCTTGGCTACTTCTACCCCCGATGATCTGTTCGGTAGTGCGGCCCAAGTTCAAAGTCAGATCGGGGCTAATCGGGCGATCGCTTTTGATCTCACCGCCGCCTGTTCGGGTTTTCTGGTGGCATTAGTCACCGCCACCCAGTTTATCCGTACTGGTACTTACCGCAATGTCTTGGTTATCGGGGCCGATGTTCTCTCCCGTTGGGTGGATTGGAACGATCGCGCTACCTGTGTCCTCTTTGGTGATGGGGCAGGGGCGGTTCTTTGTCAAGCAAATGATACAAAAGATAACATTCTCGGTTTTGAACTCCATAGCGACGGCAGCCAGAATGGTTCTCTTAATCTCGCCTATCAGGGGGAGGAATTGCCCCTTAAGCAGGGGGTAAGGGTTCAAAAAGGGACTTATAAGCCCCTAAAGATGAACGGACGGGAAGTCTATCGTTTTGCTGTGGCAAAAGTGCCAGAGGTCATCGAAAAAGCCCTCTATCGGGCTAATTTAACCACCAGTGACATCGATTGGTTAGTTCTGCACCAAGCTAACCAAAGAATTATGGATGCGGTGAGCGATCGCCTGAAACTGCCTCCGGAAAAAGTGATCAGCAATCTCAGCGAGTATGGCAACACCTCCGCGGCCTCGATTCCTCTAGCTCTCGATGAAGCTGTCAGGAGTGGTAAGGTCAAAAAAGGTGATATTATTGCTTCTTCTGGCTTTGGTGCCGGTTTAACTTGGGGTGGGATTATCTTCCGTTGGGGAGATTAATTCAGTAACCAGTAAACAGTAAACAGTAAACAGTAAACAGTAAACAGTAAACAGTAAACAGTAAACAGTAAACAGTAAACAGTAAACAGTAAACAGTAAACAGTAAACAGTAAACAGTAAACATAACTGATAACTGATAACTGATAACTGATAACTGATAACTGATAACTGATAACTGATAACTGATAACTGATAACTGATAACTGATAACTGATAACTGATAACTGACCAAAACACAACTATCTATCTATTTTAAGAACTTATGAAAACAGCGTGGATATTCCCCGGACAAGGATCACAAGCGTTAGGAATGATTGGAGATTTAGCGGAAAGCGCACTTGGCCAAGAGAGATTAGAAATAGCAGCAAAAATCCTCGGTTGGTCGGTTTTAGAAAAATGTCAAGGGGATGAAGAAACCCTATCTCGTACTCTTTATACTCAACCTTGTTTATTTGTGGTGGAGAGTATTTTAGCGGATTTGTTGCAGGAAAAAGGTCATTTTCCTGATCTAGTTGCTGGCCATAGTCTCGGTGAATATTCCGCTTTATATGCGGCCAGGGTGTTTAATTTTGAAACAGGATTAAATCTAGTGCAAAACCGTTCCCGTTTGATGGATGCGGCCGAAGGTGGTAAAATGGCCGCCTTAATGAAATTTGATCGCACCAGTCTAGAGACAGTGGTTAATCAGACGGAAAATGTAGTTATTGCTAATGATAATAGTGCCGAACAAGTGGTGATTTCTGGGACTCCTGAAGCGGTGGATTTGGTATTAGGTCAAGTGAAAGTTAAGCGGGTTATGCAGTTAAAAGTATCTGGTGCTTTTCACTCTCCCTTGATGGAAAATGCCGCTATTCAATTTCAGCAGATTTTAGAATTAGTTAATTTTCGGTCTGCAAAAGTTCCCGTGATTTCTAATGTCGATCCGAGCAATCCTACCCAGGACGGGGAACAATTAAAAAAATATCTGATCCGGCAGATGACTAGCTCGGTTCGCTGGCGAGAAATTATGTTAAAATTGCCAGATCTGGGTGTGGAAAAAGCGATCGAAGTCGGTCCGGGTAAAGTTTTAACTGGTTTAATTAAACGAACTGCTCCCGCAATTGAGTTAGAAAATATTAGTCAATTAGCTGATATATCCACGAATAGCGACAATGTTATATTCCAGGGTTCATTAATTGGTGTTGGTTGAATTATCCGGCAACATTTTCGATGAAGTAAATTGATGGATACCTAGCCAAAAATTTGGTTAGGTATTTTTTTAGTAAACTATCATAACTTCTACTGTTTCTCCTGCTTGTATAGTAGTTTTACCCTGGGGAATTATGGCTAAAGCATTAGTACCCGCTAAATTAATTAAATTAGCTGAGTTGTGTTGTCCAGAAGCGAGTTGAAATTGATAAACTCCCTCGATAATTTCTATTTTTCCCCAGAGATAAACTTCTCTTTGTCCCTTAGATTTGAGAGTATCGCGGGTGATAACTCGCAGAAATTTGTTCTGATAATCTGTCAATCCTGATAATTTTTTAATGGCCATTTGCACGAAGCGCCAACAGGAAACTAAAGCAGAGACGGGATTACCGGGGATACCAAAGTAAATACAACCGTTAGGAAAAGTAGCGAAGGTTAAGGGTTTACCCGGTTGAATAGCAACGCTGCGAATTAGAATTTTTCCCCCTAATTCCCCTAAAATTCCCTCGATATAATCGTAGTCTCCCACGGAAACACCGCCGGTGGAAAGGACGATAGCACTAGAATTAATGGCTTTTCTGATAGTTTCTCTGAGAAGTTCGGGACTATCTTTGATTATACCTAAAGGTCTGGGAATTGCTCCTAAACTGGCGACAAATGCGGTTAAAGCGTAGCGATTTGAGTCAATAATTTGACCTTTTTGGAGGGTTTCATCGGGATTAATTAATTCATCTCCCGTGGAGAAAATTGCCACTTTCGGACGGGAAAAAACTGTTAATTCGGTAGCTTGTGCTGTGGCTAAAACTGCTATTTCTGGAGAATTAAGGGCAATACCAGCTTTTAATAAGGTATTTCCTGCTTGATAGAATGTGCCGCGTTGACGCACGAAAAGACCTATTTTTTCGGGAGGGATAAGAATCGCCACCCGCTCCCCTTTTTTGTCAGTATTTTCCTGCATGATAATTGTATCACTGCCGGCAGGTAACATCGCTCCTGTAAATATTCGGGCTGTTTCTCCCGGTTGAATAATTGTTTCGGGGGCTTTGCCGGCAGGAATTTCGGCGATAATCTTTAGAGTAACGGGATTTTCTGGGTTAGTGTCTTTGACATCTTCGTAGCGGACAGCATAGCCATCCATTGCGGAATTATCCCAATAGGGAAAATCTAAATCGCTGCTGATATCTTCGGCTAAAATGCGCCCAAAAGCTGCCTCTAGAGAAACTTTTTCTGTTTCCTGTTGGGGTTGAATTTGAGTTAAAATTATAGATTCTGCTTCTTTGACTGAGTACATGGATTAAAAAAATGAACCGATTAGCTAGATTAAGGGTGGAAGATATAAAAGCTTGGCTCGGGGAAGTGCATTTATCGGATAGGAAGGGTCAGACTCCCTATTATATACCGGTTTTGAACCAAGTTAATCCCGATGTTTTCGCTCTCCAGATTCACTGTCTTGAGGGGGAGATTTTGTCTTGGGGGGATGAAACTGTAACTTTTCCTTTGATGAGTGTGATTAAACCTTTTTTGTTATTATATCTTTTAACTCATTTAGGGGAAGATGCTGTTTTTCGTCGCGTGGGAAAACAAGCTTCTAGTTATCCTTTTAATTCTTTAACTCAACTGCAAGAGGATTGCGGTTTTCCCCGTAATCCTCTGATTAACAGTGGGGCGATCGCATTGGCGGATTTATTAGCAGGAGAAACGGCAGAATCTCGCTGTGAAAATTTGCTTTTATGGTTAAATAAAATGGGTAATTGTCAATTATTTCTTGATCGCTCTGTGCTTGAGTCTGTTCACTCTTTTCCTAATGTTCACAATCAAGCTTTAAGCTTAGAATTAGAAAAAACTGGTTATATTAGTCATCGTTATTTAGCTCTGGAAACCTACAATCGAATCTGTTGTTTGTCTGGAAAAATTGCCGATCTTGCTAATTTAGGTAAGTTGATTTTAGCTGCTCCTTATGCTAAAATTATGCTAGAAATTATGACTAATTGTGGACTCTATGAAGCTTCCCAACAATTCGCCCTTGAGGTAGGTTTTCCCACTAAATCGGGAGTCAGTGGTGCTTTATTATCTATTGTGTCAGACGAGGGAGTTATTGCTTGTTATAGTCCTCCGTTAAATGAGCAAGGTAATTCAATTTTAGGACTTAACTTATTAACACATATAAGTCATTTTATCAAGGAAATTTAAGCCATGAAAACAAAATTTAACTTTTCAAAAAAACACCAATTCTATTTAGTAATTATCTTGCTAATATTTATGGCTTTATGCGTCACCAGTTTATTTTTTCCCCTACCAGAATCCCTCAATTATGATGAAGGTTATCATTATGAAAGTGGACTAGAAATTCTCAGAGGTAGGGCAGCGCAACGGGGATATCGCGATATTTATCATCGCAATATTATGCCAGCTTCAGCACTGCATCCCCTAGTCGATCAAACAATACAAAATATTTTTCCTATCTCTAAAAATATAAACTTAGAAAATAATTTTTTTGGACGGTTTGCCACGATTATTATCTCAGTAATTCTAGCCATATATGTTTTTATCTGGTCAAAACAACTCTATGGAGTTTTAGCGGGATTTTTAGCTTTAATTCTCTATATTCTCGATCCTAATATTATCGGTCATTCAAGGATAATTACTCAAGATTTATTCGGAGCTGCTTCAATTTTTATTGCCGTTTATTATTTCTGGTCTTTCCTAAGATTTGGGGGCAGAAAAAATCTAGTTTTAAGTATATTAACTTTTGGAGTTGCCCAGATTTGCCGCTTGACAGCCGTTTATTTGGTTCCCATCTATGTAATTTTAAGCGTAGGTTTTTACCATCGGGAAATTATTCAATCTATTCAACAGAAAAATATTTTAGTTATTCAACAAGGAATTAAGCGCAGTATCTTCTATATATTAGCTCTGATTTTATCAACAATGTTAATCATAAATATTGGTTATTCTTTCGAGAGAAGTGGCAGACAATTAGGAGATTATCAATTTCTCAGTCATAGTTTTAAGCAACTGCAAACCTATCCTGTCTTAAAATCTTTACCGATTCCTATTCCCGCTGCTTATCTGCAAGCATTAGACTTCGGTAAGTATAAACAAGAAACGGGTTTTGGTAGTGGAATGCCCTATCTTTTGGGACAGTTAGGATTTATAGTTGATCCAGTACAAGGATTTAAAATTAAGGGATTTCCCCAATATTTTCTGATCGCTTTTCTCTATAAAGTACCCATAGCTACCCAAATATTTATCTGGTTGGGATTTATCAGTTTATTTCTCTGGAGAAAACAGTTAAATTTTTGGCAAAATGAAGCTTTTTTGATTATTCCCACTGTCTTATATTTCATCTTAATGAGTTCTAACACTGCTCAAATAGGTATTAGATATATTTTGATGATTTTCCCCTTTTTATTTGTCTTTGCTAGTAGGATTGTTACCGGTTGGCAAGCTTATAAAAGACCCTATCGCATTTTAATTATTGTCCTGACCTTTTACCTACTAATTTCCAATCTTTCCTATTTTCCCCATTATATTTCCTATTTTAACGAATTAGTTATCGATCGCAAAATGAGCTATCAAGTTTTGGTCGATTCCAATTTAGATTGGGGACAAAATAAAAATTATCTGCAAGACTATCTCCAAAAACATCCTAACGCTCTCTTCATTCGTTATGACGGAGATAATAAACTTAATTTAGTCATCGAGAATCAAAAAGTTGCACCCTCACAGGTTTCTCTCGATAATCCGATTAATTTACTGGTGATAGAAGCTAATCAATTAATCGGTATTACCACCGATTCTAACCATTTTTACTGGCTGCGTTCCAGTCGTCAACCTATTGATCATCTTGCTTATAGTTACCTAATTTTCAATATTTCCTCTCAAGACGCAGCCAATATTTTTGGTAAAAACTAGAAGCCATTAATCAATAATTTTTCTGATTTTTCTTGCCAAGTACCATGAAAACTGGGAGGGATAACACTGGGTAATTGCAGACAGCAAAGGGGTTCTTTTTCTAACTGCTGACTATCATAGATTCTCCCTTGGCTGCTGTGATTATTGCCGTCGTAAACCACGACGATTAACCATCCCGTTTCTGGAGATAAACCATCGCAGACAAAAATCGGTTCACTTCCATAACAGTTATTTTCTAGATAAGCAATAGTTAACTTACCTGTGGAGTGATTAGAGTTCTTAAGTAGGTGGGTGGAATTAAATATAAGATGAACGTAGGTTGGGCTTCGGCCGTGATCAGCCGAACGGTTGAAGCATGAAACCCAACCCCTGATTATGTTACGCTATCGCTAACCCATCCTACAAATAATTGTGCCTCTGGGTAAGCAACTCACATAAAGTTCATTTTGTCAAGGATTGTTAAGATGCGCTTACCCTGATAATTCCAGTGATCAATTGGCTATCCTGATCATCTCTGGTGATTTTCCCGCAGCATAAATATCCCACATTGTCCGATAAGCTTTTTCTAAATTGCGGGTAAAACGAAGCGTATCAAATAACGGATAAGTAAGACGATTTTGTGCTAGTTTCTGTTTAATTTTGTGCAATTTATCAGGATATTTTGCTAAATTAATCGCTAAATTTTTATACTCCTCTAAATTTTTAGTAATTAATTCAGGTAGGCCAATAGCTGTCAGTAAACTAGCACCAACACGGGAAGGAAAAGTCTCCCCCAAACAAGTTATAATCGGTAAACCTGCCCATAAAGCATCACTCCCAGTCGTATGAGCATTATAGTATAAAGTATCAAGAAATAAATCAGCTAGTTGATGCCGCGCCAAATGTTCCGACTTAGGTTCGAGATGGGCAAAAATTAAGCGATCGCCTTCAATTCCTCGCGCTTTTGCTTCCCGACGTAGATTTACTTCAGCTTCAGCTACTCTCGAAAATAACCATAATACACTACCTGGAACATTAGCCAGAATTTCCATCCAGACAGTGAATATTTGCGGCTCAATTTTATAGGTGTGGTTGAAACAACAAAAGACAAAACCCGATTCAGGAAGACCATAATGGGAACGAGTGACAGGTTTAGATGATATAATTTGTTGATAATCATTAGCCTGATAACTATCCGGTAAAATTACCAATTTTTCAGTAAAATCATCAGCAGACTCTGGTGGTGTAACTATGGCATCACCAATAATATAGTCGATAAAATCTGCTCCCATTGTCCCCGGATAAACCAAATAATTAACTTGAATCGGTGCAGGTTTTAAAGCCAATATTTGTGTCCGCGCTTTATCAATATATCCCATCAAATCAACTAAAATATGCACCCCATCATTAAAAATCCGTTGTGCAGATTCCGTAATTGATAAAGTAGCAATATCATAAAAGCGATCGCAATCATTAGCAATGCGACGACGATACTCACTACCATCATCAGGACCATAGGAATAGGCAATTATTTCAAAGTTAGCGCGATCATGTAAACCAAAGACACTTTGCATCAAATGACTGGTGGGATGGTTACGAAAATCATGGCATAAATAACCTATTTTTAATCGTCCAGATCGGGTGCGGGAATGGTTAAAGTTGAGGGGTTTAGTAATTAATGCTAATTGTCTTTTAACCTCTTGAGCATAGTTAGAAGCTACTTGCAATTGTTGACTAGCAGACCAAGGTTTATATAAGGTATCAAAGGGAGTTACTGCGGTAGTTTTTCCCTCTTGTAACTGTTTTTCTGTTAATTGCCAAAGTTGAATTAAATCAGCTTCTCTTGTCTCCCAATTACAAGTCATTTCTTTCATAGAAAATAAGCAAGCAAAAGCCTCTGGGGAATTAGGTTGCATAGCTAAAGCTTGCTTAAATACGCTCATAGCTTCTTCTATTTTTTCCTGTCTTCCTAATGCTAAAGCTAAACTATTATAAGCTTTAATGTATTTAGGATTAAGCTTAATTGCTGTTTGAAAATAAGCGATCGCTTCTTCAGTCTTTCCCTGGAGTTGTAACACATTTCCTAAATTAAAGTGTGCTTCTGGATAATTAGGATTTTTCCTGATTGCTTCTTGAAACTTTACCCCAGCATCCCCTAATTTGTCCTGCATTTGTAGGACTAAACCTAAATTATTATCAGCAAAAGCATAGTTTTGATTGCTACGAATAGCTTGATTAAAGCAAATAATCGCCTCATCTAAATCTCCCTTGCTAACTGCTATTATTCCCAAATTATTGTGGCTTTCTGCATAATTAGGATTAATAAGTAAAGCTTGCTTGTAAGCCAAAATAGCTTGATCAATTTGTCCTAAACTATCCATGATTACCCCCAACTGATGCCAAGCAGCTGCATATTGGGGAGATTGATTAATTAATTGTTGATAGAGAGCGATCGCTTCTTCAAGCTTAAGCTGTTTTTGCAAGGTGTATGCTTGCTGATAAAGGGTATCTGCTGGGGAAGTATCAGGCTGATTATTTGCTATATTTCCTCCAACTAAAGGAGAAATAGGATCAAGAGTAATAATTTTACTGATGTCATCATTTTGGAATCCTAAAGCTTGGGGACGTTTAACTCCTTCTAAGACTTGTATATCATAAAGTTCAGTCACTTCACCTTCTAAGCGTATCCAGTGAACAACTTCACCTGTTTTCAAGTCAATAATTAGCAGACCACAGCGAGGATCTGCTTCTTTAGCCATTAAATTATCATCTAAGATTAACCCCGAAAAAGTCTTATCTACCCCACGATTTTTAGATAATCCAACAATGGCATAATTTCTGACAAATGCTAAACCGCGCAGAAAACCAGGACAAAAAGTAACAGGCTCAAAAATGCCTTTGTCTTGATCAATATAACCAAAGTAACCCGTACCCGCGTTTAATAACCATAACTTACCCTGATAAAATCGGGGAGAATGAGGCATAGATAAACCAGTAGCAATCACTTCATTAGACTGAATATCAATGACACAACCGCCAGTTTCCCTTCTGTCTCTCCACCCATCCACCACATCTGATTGACTACAAGCGGTGACATAACGCGCCTTCCCATCTACCAAAGCTAAACCATTGAGATGACAACGATCTTCATTGACTAAAGCGGAAATAAACGATGGTTTCCATAGAGGAATACAACTATGGCGATCGCTGACTGTCGCCAAACAATTTAACATGGTACTGATAAATATAATTCTTTCAGAGAGATTTTCTATTGCTAAATCGTGAATATCTAAATCCCCAGTAGTATAACTAATGCGGGGAATATAAAGTTTATCGTAACCATCATAAAGTTGTCCCGATGATAGCACATTATCTAGTTGCCAGATTTGATAGCGGGAACTAAGATAAATCCTTTCTGGGGTAGTATATAAACCCATGGCGCGGTCAAATATCCGCTCAAATCCCGACATCCCTCTTTCGGTGTTAACTCCTAAAAACATCAGTCGAGAACTTTGATAGGTAGTAAAAGCCAGACTAATCTGCTGAGACTCTAACCAATCAATGAAATTACGCGAAGCAATTATCTCTACGGGGATAGATTGATTAGTATTGGGAGTTGATTGATTCATCATAACCACAAAGACACAAAGAACACAAAGATTAGCCTGTAGGGTGTGAAGCGCGATAGCGTAACGCACCAATCTAATAATAGAGGTGGTGCGTTACGGCGGCTTGTTAATTTTGGTTTTTTGACCGAATTGGTAGCCGCCTAACGCACCCTACTGGATTGTTTGAGCGCGATCGTTTATAATCAAAATATCATTATTTTGGAGTAAAAGAAAAATGCGTAAACAGACCATTCAATATACATCATCTTTAGATGCTTTGATTGCTGTTGCCAAGCGACTTAGCG
>VYLK01000221.1_pt1 | contig 23121 bp, 19 predicted proteins | sample 5114321 | NCBI WGS metagenome assembly VYLK01 (sample SAMN12291792, study PRJNA351875) | freshwater metagenome | isolation source: freshwater lake | place: USA: Michigan, MSU2 Lake | collected 2011-08-16
GGCGGCAGCCACGCCGGCCGCCCCTGCGCCCACCGCGGCCCCGGTCGCCCGTGGGGCCGAAGAGGCCCGCAGCCCACGCACGCCTTCCACCCTGGCGGCCGTGCTGGCCTGCCTGCCCGAGCTGGAAGCCGGCCAGAGCCTGGCGCTGAACGTGGCCGTGCAGCGCCTGCGCGCCGCGCAGCTGCTGGGCAAGAGCAGCTCTTCGCTCAAGCTGTTTTCGCAGCTGGGCGACCGCTTTGAACTGCTGCCGCCCGACAAGCCGGCCCAGGTGCGCCTGCGCCGTTGAACCCGGGGCCTTGCCCCCACAGCCGCCGGGTCTGCTTGAATCCGGCGGCCCCGCCCTAACATCCTGCCTGTCCTGGGCATTTCTGCGGCATGGAGGCCGCTTCTGCCATGAAACGCATCCTGCTTTTCGTCGTCACCAACCTGGCTGTCATGCTGGTGCTGGGCATTGCCGCCAGCCTGCTGGGCGTCAACCGCTTCCTCACGGCCAACGGGCTGAACCTGGGCGCGCTGCTGGGCTTCGCGGCGTTGATGGGCTTCGGCGGCGCCATCATTTCGCTGCTGATGAGCAAGCCGATGGCCAAGTGGACCACCGGCGCGAAGATCATCAACGACTCGACCGACCCCACCCACCGCTGGATCGTTGGCACGGTGCAGAACTTCTCGCAGAAGGCCGGCATCGGCATGCCCGAGGTCGCCATCTACGACGGCGAGCCCAACGCTTTCGCCACCGGTGCCTTCAAGAACTCGGCCCTGGTGGCCGTGAGCACGGGCCTGCTGCACAGCATGAACCGTGACGAAGTCGAGGCCGTCATCGGCCACGAGGTGGCGCACGTGGCCAACGGCGACATGGTGACGATGACGCTGATCCAGGGCGTGATGAACACCTTCGTCGTGTTCCTCTCGCGTGTGGTGGGCTACTTCGTCGACAAGGTCGTGCTGCGCAACACCAACGACGGCCCGGGCATCGGCTACTACGTCACCACCATCGTGCTGGACATCGTGCTGGGCGTGCTGGCCGCCGTGATCGTGGCCTGGTTCTCGCGCCAGCGCGAGTACCGCGCCGACGCCGGTGCCGCCGCGCTGATGGGCCGCAAGCAGCCGATGATCAACGCCCTGGCGCGCCTGGGCGGGCTGGAGCCGGGTGAACTGCCCAAGAGCGTGGCCAACATGGGCATCAGCAGCAAGCCCAGCGGCCTGATGGCGCTGTTCAGCAGCCACCCGCCCATCGAAGACCGCATCCGCATGCTGCAGCAATCGCAGTGAGCGGCGTGGAATGAAGAAGGGCCCGGTTTCCACCGGGCCCTTTTCTTTGGGTTGAAGCCGTTCAGACCTTGGGCGCGCGGGGCACCCGCCCCATCAGATAGAACTCGTCGTTCGGCCGCATGCCCGTCAGGTTGGCCATGCGGTTGCTCAGGCCGAAGAAGGCCGTGATGGCGCCGATGTCCCAGATGTCCTCGTCGTCGAAGCCGTGGCCACGCAGTGCTTCGAAGTCGACTTCGTCCACCGTGTGCGAGGCGGTGCAGACCTTCATCGCGAAATCGAGCATGGCCTTCTGGCGCGGCGTGATGTCGGCCTTGCGGTGGTTCACCGCCACCTGGTCGGCCACCAGCGGCGCCTTCTCGTAGACCCGCAGGATGGCGCCGTGCGCCACCACGCAATAGAGGCACTGATTAGCCGCCGACGTGGCCACGATGATCATCTCGCGCTCGCCCTTGCTGAGGCTGCCGGTGTCCTTCAGCAGCAGTGCGTCGTGGTAGGCCATGAAGGCGCGCCACTCCGCCGGCCGGTGCGCCAGCGCGAGAAAGACGTTGGGCACGAAGCCGGCCTTGGCCTGCACTTCCAGGATGCGCGTGCGCAGGTCCTCGGGCAGGTCTTGCAGCTCGGGCACCGGGTAGCGTGAGATCGGGTGAGGCATGGCGCGGTGTCTCCTTCAGCTTCTGAACTGCATGGCGTGCAGCCGCGCGTAAAGCCCGCCGGCGGCCAGCAGCTCGGTGTGCGTGCCTTGCTCCACCACGCGGCCGGCTTCCATCGCCACCACGCGGTCGGCCTTCTCGATGGTGGACAGGCGGTGCGCGATGACGAGCGTGGTGCGGCCCTGCATCAGGCCTTCCAGCGCGGCCTGCACCGCGCGCTCGCTTTCACTGTCGAGCGCCGAGGTGGCTTCGTCGAGGATGAGCACCGGCGCGTCCTTCGCGATGGCGCGTGCGATGGCCAGGCGCTGGCGCTGCCCGCCCGAGAGCTGGCTGCCGTTGTGGCCGATGACGGTGTCCAGCCCCTGTGGCAGGCCTTCGACGAAATCGAGCAGGTGCGCGGCCTGCAGCGCGGCGCGCACCTGTTCGCGGCTCAGCGTGGCGCCCAGGGCCACGTTGGCGGCCACGGTGTCGTTGAAGAGCACCACATCCTGGCTCACCAGCGAGAACTGCCGGCGCAGCGCCTGCACGTCCCAATCCGCCAGCGGCACGCCGTCCAGCGTGATGCGGCCGGCGGTGGGCTCGATGAAACGCGGCAGCAGGTTGGCCAGCGTCGTCTTGCCTGCCCCCGAGGGGCCGACCAGCGCCACCGTCTCGCCGGCGCGCACACGCAGGTCCATCGCGTCCACGGCGGGCGGGCTGTCTTCGCGGTAGCGCAGGCTCACGCCTTCGATGGCGATGTCGCCGCGCGCACGGCCGGCGTCGAAGCCGCCGCCTTGCTCCACCGGGCTGTGCTCGATGAGGTCGAGCCCGCGCTCCACCGCGGCTAGGCCGCGGGTCAGCGGCGCCATCACGTCCGACAGGTGCTTGGCCGGCGCCACCAGCTGCAGCATGGCGGTGACGAAGGACACGAACTCGCCCACCGAGGTGCCGCCGCTGCGGCTTTGCCACAGCGCCACGGTGATGACGGCCGAGATGGCCACCGAGGCCAGCATCTGCGTGATGGGCGTCATGGTGCCGCCGGCCACCACGGCCTTCATCATCAGCCGCCGCACGCTGTCGGCGCTGAAACGGAAGCGCTCCTGCTGCTGCGCCTGCGCGCCGTGCAGGCGCACGATGCGCCAGGCCAGCACGTTCTCTTCCACCACGTAGGCCAGCGCGTCGGTGGCCTTCTGGCCTTCCACCGTCACACGGTGCAGGCGCTTGCCCAAGGCCCGCATCACCAGCGCCACGGCCGGGAAGAGCAGGCCCACCACCAGCGTGAGCTGCCAGTTCAGCCACAGCAGGTAGGCCAGAAGGCCCACGAGGATGAGCGTGTCACGCACCAGCGTCAGCACAGACGCTGAGAGGATGGTCACGCCGGCCTGCGCCTCGTAGACCAGGGTGTTGGTCATGCCGCTGGCCGTCTGCTGCGTGTAGAGCTCGGGCGTGTGCGAGAGCAGGCGCGCGAACATGCCTTCGCGCAGCTTCAGCACCGCGCGGTTGCTCACCCAGGCCAGCCCGTACTGCGCGAGAAAGCCCGACAGGCTGCGCACCGCGAACAGGCCGATGATGGCCACCGGCACGATCCACAAGGGCAGCCCGCCGCCGGCAAAACCCTGGTCGAGCAACTGGCCCAGCAGCAGCGGGATGGCGGGTTCGGTGGCGGCCGTGACGGCTGCGGCCAGCGCGGCGGCCACCAGCCCTGCACGGCTGTGGCGAACGTAAGGCCAGAGCCGCTTCAGGCGCTGCATCAGGGTGGGCATGGGCGGGGTTCTGGCAGGGCCTGAAAAGGGCGACGGCGCGGCCGACATCAGCGGCGGATTATCGCGGTGACCGTTTGTTGCCCAGGGGCGAGCAGGGCGCTGCCTACAATGAAACCATGTTCAGCCACCGTCACCGACCGTCTTGAACCCCCTTGTCGACCGCGGGCGCCGTGCGCTCATCGCCAGCGGTCTGCTGGCCACCACGGTGCCGGCGCTGGCCCAGTTCCGTGTCGAGATCTCGGGCGTGGGCGCCACGCAGGTGCCGCTGGCCAGTGCGGTGTTCCGCGGCGAGGTGGACGCCGGCGTGCCGGTCTCGCGCATCGTGCGTGCCGACCTGGAGCGCAGCGGCCTCATCCGCACGGTCGACATCACAGAAGCGCTGGACGAGCGCAGCAGCATCGACCTGCCCGCCTGGCGTGCCAAGGGTGTGGACGCGGTGCTCGCGGGTTCGGTCACGCGCTTGGTCGACGGCCGCTTCGACGTGCGCTACAAGCTCTGGGACGCTGTGCGCAACGAAGAGCTGCTCGGCCAGAGCAAGGTGGTGCTGGCCGCCGACCTGCGCCTGGCGGCTCACCGCGTGGCCGACGAGATCCACCAGAAGCTCACCGGCGAGCGCGGTGTCAATGCCACGCGCATCGCCTACGTGGTGCGCTCGGGCCGCCGCTACACGCTGCATGTCACCGATGCCGACGGCGAAGGCGGGCAGGTGGCGCTGGCCAGCCCCGAGCCCATCATCTCGCCGGCCTGGAGCCCCGAGGGCAAACGCCTGGCCTATGTGTCCTTCGAGACGCAGAAGGCCGTGGTCTGGGTGCAAGACCTCACCACCGGGCAGCGCAGCATGCTGGCCAGCTTCCGCGGCAGCAACAGCGCGCCGGCCTGGAGCCCTGATGGTCGCCAGCTCGCACTGGCGCTCTCGCAGGACGGCCTGACGCAGCTCTACCTGATGCCTGCCACTGGCGGCACGCCGCAGCGGCTGACGCGCAGCAACGGCATCGACACCGAGCCCGTCTTCGCGCCCGATGGCCGCAGCGTGTTCTTCGTCAGCGACCGCGGCGGCGGCCCGCAGGTCTACCGCGTGGGGCTCGATGGCGCCAGCCCACAGCGCGTGACCTTCTCCGGCGCCTACAACATCAGCCCCGCCATCAGCCCCGACGGCACACACCTGGCCTACATCACGCGCCAGGGCAACGGCTACCGGCTGATGCTGCAAGACCTGAACGATGGAACTGTGCTGCCGCTTTCAGACACACAAGACGACGAGAGCCCGAGCTTCGCGCCCAACGGCCGCCTGATCGTGTACGCCTCGCGCGTGCAGGGAACCGACGTGTTGATGACCACCACGCTTGATGGCAAGATCAAAACACGCCTCCTCAGCATCAGCAGCGGCGCCGACATGCGCGAACCGGCCTGGGGCCCTTACGGGCGCTAGCACCGAACCGCCGGGATCCCGCCCACCGTTGCCCTTACCGTCAACCCCTGCAAGGAGACGTCCATGAAAGCCCGCCTGTCCCCCCTTCGCCCGGCTGCCGCGCTGATCGCCACTGCGGCCCTGCTGGCCGCCTGCGGCACCACGCGCCTGCCGGCTGACACCGCCTCGCCGGCCGTGCAGACGGCCACGCCGGTGGCCACCGCTGCGCCTGCGGCCACGGCACGCTCGGCCACGCCTTCGGCCACGCCGCAATCGAGCGTTGCCACGGTGAGCCTGCCCGGTGCCGGCGCGCCTGGCGCCACGCCCACGGCGGGCACTTCCGCTGCGGGCGCCGCCGCGCTGCTGGCCCTGCCCAGCCAGAAGATCGTCTACTTCGATTTCGACAGCTTCGCCATCAAGGACGACTTCAAGCCGGTGCTCGAAGGCTACGCGCGCGTGCTGTCGGCCAATGCCGGCAAGCGCCTCACCATCGAGGGCCACACCGACGAGCGCGGTGGCCGCGAGTACAACCTGGCTCTGGGCCAGAAGCGCGCGGCGGCGGTGGTGAGCTCGCTGAAGCTGCTGGGCGTGAGGGAAGACCAGATGGAAGCCGTGAGCTTCGGCGAAGAGCGCCCCGCCGTTCAGGGCAACGATGAATCGGCCTGGGCCAAGAACCGCCGTGCCGAATTGAAGGACCGTTGAGATGCACAGATTTGCGCAGGTGAGCCGCGCCGCCATCCTGGCCTTGAGCCTGGGCGGCACGGTGGGGGCGGCCCACGCCATCTTCAGCGACGACGAGGCCCGCAAGGCCATCGTCGACCTGCGCAACCGTGTCACCGCGGTGGAAGACGCCGGCAAGGCGCGCAGCGCCGAGCTGGCCGCGGCCAACGCGCAACTGCTTGAGCAGTTGACGGCCCTGCGCCGCAGCATGCTCGATCTCAACAACCAGCTCGAAGCCATGCGCGGCGAACTCGCCAAGCTGCGTGGCAACGACGAGCAGATGATGCGCGACCTGGCCGAGATGCAGGCGCGCCAGAAAGACGTCAGCCAGAGCCTGGACGACCGGCTGCGCAAGATCGAGCCCGTGAAGGTCAGCATCGACGGCCGCGAGGCCATCGTCGAGCAAGGCGAGAAGCGCGCCTACGAGGAAGCCATCGCCGCCATCCGCGGTGGTGACTTCGACAAGTCGGTGGCGCTGCTCACCACCTTCCAGCGCCGTTTCATCGGCAGCGCGTACAACGACTCCGCGCGCTTCTGGCTGGGCAATGCGCTCTACGGCAAGCGCGACTACAAAGAGGCGATCACCGCCTTCCGCGCCTTCGTCGCCGGTGCTGCCGAGCACCCGCGTGCGCCCGAGGCGCTGCTCGCGCTGGCCAACAGCCAGGCCGAGATGAAAGACCCGCGTGGCGCGCGCCGCACCATCGAAGAGCTGATGAAGACCTACCCCGATTCCGAGGCCGCGCAGGCCGGCAAGGAACGGCTGGCCTCGATCAAGTGACGGCAGCGGCCGCGCCGGCGGCCCCATCGGTGCTGCCTGAAGATGCCGACCTGGAGCGCCGCTTCGGTGGCCTGCGGCGGCTCTACGGCGATGCGGGCTACGCGCAAGTTCGCAATGCCTCGGTGGCCGTGGTGGGTTTGGGCGGCGTCGGCTCCTGGGCCGCTGAAGCCCTGGCCCGCAGCGGTGTCGCGCGGCTGGTGCTGATCGACCTGGACCACGTGGCCGAGTCCAACATCAACCGCCAGGTGCAGGCGCTGGGCGCTACGGTGGGCCAGCACAAGGGCGAAGCGCTGCGCGAGCGGGTGGCCGGCATCCACCCCGGCTGCGTGGTGCAGGTGGTCGACGCCTTTGTCGACGCCGACAACTGGCCGGCTCTGCTGCCGGGCCCGGTGCATGCAGTCATCGACGCCTGCGATCAGGTGCGCGCCAAGCAGGCGATGGCCGCCTGGTCGCGTGCGGCCGCGGTGCCGCTGGTCTGCGTGGGTGCGGCCGGCGGCAAACGCGAGGCGCAGCGTGTGGAAGTGGCCGATCTGGCCGACACCACGCACGACCCCTTGCTCGCCAGCCTGCGCCAGCGCCTGCGCAAGGAGGCAGGGGCGCCCCGGCAGGGCCGCATGGGTGTGCGTTGCGTGTTCTCGCGCGAGACCGTGGCCGGGCCGGCCGACAGCTGCGCCACGGACGGCAGCCTCAATTGCCACGGGTATGGGTCGAGCGTCACCGTGACCGCCACGTTTGGCATGGTGGCAGCCGGTGAGGCGCTGGCGCAACTGATGGCGCGCGGCGCCGCGGCGCAGGGCTGATTTTTCTGTCTATAATGTGAGGCTCACCGGAGGGGTCGTTAGCTCAGTCGGTAGAGCAGCGGACTTTTAATCCGTTGGTCGCGTGTTCGAGTCACGCACGACCCACCACGCGACGGCGCCGGGCTCCATGCCCCGCCAACGTGTGAACCGGTACCCCCGGGCTCCTAGCTCAGTTGGTAGAGCAGCGGACTCTTAATCCGTTGGTCGACAGTTCGAATCTGTCGGGGCCCACCAACACAGATCAAGGCCTGGACGGCAACGTCCAGGCCTTTGTTCTTTGTGCAGCCGCTGGCGCAGTCATCGTTGCAGACCCGCCCGGTTTCAGCCCTGCACCGGCCGCCCATCCAGGCGCCCGCGACAATGCCTGCTTCGCCACCCCGCGCCCCGCAGGCCCATGCCCTCTGACACTGCCGCTATCACCGACCTGCGCGCCTTCGCGCGCCAGTGGCCCCGCACCGGGCGCCTGGAAGCCATCGTGCTGCGGCCGGGCCGGGGCTTGCCGGCGGTCGAAGCCGATGCAGCCGAGGCGCTGGCCGGCCGCGGGCTGCAGGGTGACCGCACGGGTGACAAGGCCCGCACGTCACCGCAGGGCGGCAAGCGCCAGGTCACGTTGCTGCAGGCCGAGCACCTGCCCTTGATCGCAGCCTTTGCCGGCACGGCTCAGGTGCCGGCGACGCTGTTGCGCCGCAACCTGGTGGTCTCGGGGCTCAACCTGCTGGCGGCGCGCTCGCCGTTTGCCGACCAGCCCGTGCACCTGCACCTGGGTGATGAGGTGGTGCTTGAACTGACCGGGCCTTGCGACCCGTGCTCCAAGATGGAGACCCTGCTCGGGCCGGGCGGCTACAACGCCATGCGCGGCCACGGCGGCCTGACGGCCCGCGTGCTGCGCAGCGGCCGTCTGCGCGTGGGTGATGCCGTGTGGGCTCGCGCGGCCATTGCGTCGGGGCTGCCGCCTCCCGACGGAGCACGCTGAACCCGCGCGCCTCGCTTCCCTTGATTCCCACCTCCTGAAGCCATGAACCAAGACACCGCTGCGCTCTCCCCCCACACCCGCCGCCCCCTCGGCCGCTCGGGCCTGCAGGTGTCGCCGCTGTGCTTCGGCGGCAACGTCTTCGGCTGGACGGTGGATGAAGCCACGGCTTTCAGCCTGCTCGATGCCTGGCTCGATGCGGGCTTCAACTTCATCGACACCGCCGATGTCTATTCGATCTGGGCCCCCGGCCATGTCGGCGGTGAGAGCGAAACGCTGATCGGCCGCTGGCTGGCGCGCAGCGGCCGGCGCTCGCAGGTGGTGCTGGCCACGAAGGTGGGCAAGCCGATGGGGCCGGGGCTGGAGGGTCTGAAGCCGGCCTACATCCGCAGTGCCGTGGAGGCTTCGCTGCGCCGCCTGCAGACCGACCACATCGACCTCTACCAGACCCACGCCGACGACGAGAGCACACCGCTGGCCGAGACGCTGGGCGCCTTCGACGATCTCATCCGCGCTGGCAAGGTGCGGGCGATCGGCGCCTCGAACTACAGCGCGCCGCGCCTGGCCGAGGCCCTGCGCACCAGCGGCGAACTCGGTCTGCCGCGCTTTGAAAGCCTGCAACCGCTCTACAACCCCGTCGACCGCGCCGTGTTCGAAGACGCGCTGCAGCCGCTGTGCGTCGAGCACGGCGTGGGTGTCATCAACTTCTACGGGCTGGCGGCGGGTTTCCTCACAGGCAAGTACCGCGTGCCGGCCGATGCCGCGCGCAGCGTGCGCGGCGAGAACGTGGTGAAGCGTTACCTGAACGAGCGCGGCTTGCGCGTGCTCGCCGCGTTGGATGACGTGGCCGCTCGGCACGGCGCCACGCCGGGCCAGGTGGCGCTGGCCTGGCAACTGCTGCAGCCGGGCATCACGGCGCCGATCGCGAGCGCCACGTCCTTGGCGCAACTGGCCGAACTGACTGCGGCAGCAAGCCTGCGCTTGAGCGCCGAGGACCGCCAGCGCATCGACACGGCCAGCGCCTGACCCCGCCCGGGGCGGGTCTGCGCTCAGCGCTGGCCGGCCTCAGGCGCCGCCGGGCCCGCGACATCGCGGATCTGCTGCAGCAGCGCGGTCGCCCGCGCGGTGCGGGCTTCCACCTCGGCCAGCAGGGGCGCAGCGGCCAAGCCGGCATCGCTGTCGGCGATGTCCATCGCGGCCAGGCTGGCGTTGGCGATGATGGCGCCCACGAGTTCGTAGCCTTCGGTCGTCTGGGCGGCGCGCGTGGTGCGGGTGAGGGCCGCTTCCAGGCGGTGGCGCAGCGTGTTCGCGACGTGTGCCTGGCTGACGTCTTCGAAGATGAAGATGCAGCCCAGCAGCGGGGTGTCGCTGCCCTGCACGGGCTCGGCGCGCACCGCCACCGGCACGACGCGGCCGTCAGGGCGCCGCAGTTCCAGTTCGCCTTGCCAGGGCCGGTGTTCGGCACGCACCTGCCCGATGGCCCGGTGCGCCAGCGACGGCTGCGAGAACAGCGCGGCCAGCGCCTCGAGGCTGCCCACCTCGTCGCGCCGGCTGCCGCTGAGCGCCAGGAAGGCGGCGTTGGGGTAGAAGCTGCGCTGGGCCGCGTCGGTGACGACCGCGGCCTCCTGCGAGCCGGCCACCGCCCGGCGCAATTGCGAGAGCTGGTGCTCGGCGATGAGCAGGCGCACGGCATTGACTTGCAGGATCATGTCGACCAGCGCGGCGCCGTAGGCCTGCGCCAGCGAGAGATCGCTGCGGGTCCAGGGCAGGCAGTGCCCGGTGTCGGGTTGCACGCGCCGCAGCCAGACCAAGGCATCGGGCTGCGGCGTCGACAGGCGCACCGCCAGCACGCCGACGCTGGCCTGCGGCGCGGCGGGGGTGAGCAGGTCCAGCGCCGCGGGTTCATCGTGCAGTGGCAGCGCCGTGTGCTGCCAGGGCAAGGGGCTGTCGGGCTGCACCTGCAGCCATTGCGCCAGGCGCTGCAGCGCCTGGCCTTGGGGCGCGTCGCCACAGCTCAGCAGTTCACCCTCGTGCCACAACAACGCCGCGCTGGCCTCCAGGGGCTGCAGCAGCGCCGTCTGGTTGCGGAAGAGCGCGGCACGCCAGTCGCCTTCGATGGACGTGGCTTCGAGCAGGCGTTGCTCCAGCCGGCGCACCTCGGCGCGCACCTGGGCGCGGGCGTAGTTCTCCAGTGCCACCACGCGCGTCATGAAGACCTCGGCCAGCAGCTCCAGCGCGGCACGCAGCGCCTGGCCCGGGCGGTGCGGCTCGGGGTGGTGGCAGGTGATCAGGCCCCAGAGCTGCCCTTCGCGCACGAGGGCTGCCACCACGCTGGCCGCCACGCCGTGCTCACGCAGGCGCTCGGCGTGCGCAGCAGAGGTGCTGCGCAGGTCGCCCATCGTGAGGTCGTGGCCGCCGTCGCTGCCGGGGGGCAGGGCGGGCAACAGCTCGGAAGGCGTGGCCCTGGCGTCCACCAGGACGCGCACGCGCTTGTGCAGGTAGACCTGGCGCGAGCGGGCCGACGGATCGGGCCAGGCTTCGTCGAGCAGGCGGTTCTGGCCCAGCCAGGGCGGCAGGCGCAGCGCGCGGTCTTCGGCGATCACGCAGCCGCGGCCTTCGGGGCCGAACTCGGTGACGAAGACCCGGTCATGGCCCAGCAGGCTGCGCACCGCCTGGGCGGCGGCAACGGCCAGGGCCGCCACGGAAGGCGCCTCGCTGAAGCGCTGCACCGCGGCACTCAGCTGCCCGAGCAAGGCGGTGTGGGCCGCAGACCCAGCGGCTTCGGAATCCGCCGGGTGCCTGGCGGGATCGGCGGCTTGGGGTTCGAGTTCCAGCACCAGGGTGTCGGCACTGACGCGGTGCACGCAGCCTTCGAAAGCCCCGCCGGCGCCTGGCGCGCCCAAGGTGCAGCGCAAGGGCTGGGGCTGCCCTGGCCGCAGGCCCCCCGGCAGCGCGCCGAGGCGGGCTGCGGCGTCGCCGCCCAGCTCGTGCAAGGTGGCCAGCAGCAGCGTGGGCAGCGGCCGCTGCAGCCAAAGCGCGGCGCTGGTGCTGGCCTGCACAATGCGGAGCTGGGGCTCTCTGAGCACCAGCAGGAACCCGTGGGGTTGGATGCTGCCCACCAGGCCGGGTGGGGCGGTTGCAGGGCTGTTGGTGTGACCGTATGCCGTACTGCGCGACACGGAACTACCTCGTTGGCGGCGGGGCGGTGAAGCCCGGTTGTCGGCGCAACTGCGCCAATTCATCGATCGTGATGCCCAAAAGCCTGGCGGCCGCAGGCGCATCCCCGGGGTGGCGGTCGAGCGCCGTGTGCACGAAGTGCTGTTGGGTCAGGGCCTGGGCTTCGCGCAGCAGATCGGGCAGCGGCGAACCCCCCAATTCTGCCGCCAGAGCGTGGATTGCGCGCAGAAGTTCTGCAGCCCTTGCGTCGGCCGTCAGCACATGGGGCCCAGCGGGGCGCAGGGTGAAACCCGCATACCCACCGCCCACGTCGTCGAGCAGGGCGCCCGCCAGGTCCACCGACAGCCCTGGTTCGTCGCCGCGCACGAGCATCACGCGCTGTGTGGGCGCCAGTCCGTGGCTGTGCAGGCTGCGCAGGTTTGCTTCGGCGCTGCCGGGCAGCCAGCGTTCCAGGGGCTGGCCGATGACGGCCTCCAGGTCGGCCGCCTGCACCAGCTGCACGAAGGCGAGGTTGGCCTCGCGCACCACGGCCAGACGATCAACGACGACGATGCCCTCGGGCGTGCCGTCGACATGCCGGGCCAGCGCCGAGCCCAGGGCGAGGGGGTCGTCGAGCACGGGGTCGGCCTGGCGCAGGCGCAGCAGCACGGTGGGCTGGCGCGCCTCGGGCAGGCGCGTGGCGGTCAGGCTGATGGACAGGTGCGTGCCGGCCAGCCGAACCTGGGTGGCCACCGCCTCGGGGCTGGCGCAGGCCCGTGCCAGCAGCGCCACCACCGCGGGGCGCGAGCGCGCATCGAAGTGCGCCGCGAGCAGCCGGCCCTGCGCCGAGGGGCCTTCCACCTGCAGCAGCCGCGCGGCCGCGGCGTTGACGGCCACCAGGCTCTCGCGCCGCACGTCCACGCTGGCCACGGCGTCGGTGGCCACCTGGTAGAGCAGGCGGCAGCGCATCTCGCCGTGGCGCGCGCGCCAGTAGCTGCGCTCCAAGGCCTGCTGGGTGTCGAGAAAACGTTGCTGGATGGCGGCCAGGCTGCGCAGGTCGCGCCCGACGGCGAGCACCGGCCCCTTGTCGCCCAGGCGCAGGGCCGTGTAGGCCACCGGCAGCTCATGGCCCTGGGCGCCCTGGTGGTTGACTTCGCGGCGGCGCCCCAGCCCGGCGGTGCAGGCATCGGCCAGCAGGCTCTCGATCTTGCCGCGGGTGTCGCACGTGACGGTCTGGCTCCAGGGTCGGCCGATCCAGGCCTGCGCCGAGGCGTCCATCGGGGCCTGTTCGTTCTGCACCACGTCGGTGACGATGCCGTGTTCGTCGATCACCAGCGCGATGTCGGAAGACAGCGAAACAAAGGCGCGCGCCAGCCCCGCGGCACAGCCGGACAGGGCGTCCAGGTCGTTCGACAGGCCGGTCGGGGGCGGGCTCAAGAGGATGTCCTTCCATGCGCTGGGTGACCTGAGCAGAAAGGGAGACGACTGCGGGCCCTCTCAGGCACGCAGACAGCCACGGCAGCCGCAGGCGCGGCCGCCGCCAACCCACCGGGGCGGCGTCTCAGACGCGCGCCAGCCCGAGCAGGTGAGCCATGTCTTTGAAGAAGATGCGCACGTGGGCCATGGGCTTCTTGCGCACCAGTTCCTTGTTCATGTACGACTCGAAAGTCAGCTGCTGAACGTCCTTGTCCATGCAGATCTTGACGAAGCTCTCACGGCGCTTGTCATTGCGGTACCAGAAGCGCTGCATGATGCCCAGCACCCAGAACACGCGGCCGTGGGCCTTCATGAAGCGTTCGCGCGCGCCGGCCAATGCCGAAGCTTGGCCGGTGCGCAGGAACTCCTGCGCGGCATCGGCGGCCAGGCGGCCGCCGTACATCGCGTAGTAGATGCCTTCGCCAGACGAGGGGGCCACCACACCGGCGGCGTCACCGGCCAGCACGACGTTGCGGCCGTCGTCCCAGCGCTTGAGCGGTTTCATCGGCAGCGGCGCGCCTTCGCGGCGCACGGTCTCGAAGTGCGCCATGCCGGCGGCCTGGCGCAGCGTGGCGGTGGCCGTGCGCAGCGAGAAGCCCTTGTCGGCGCTGCCGGTGCCGATGCTCAGCGTGTCGCCGTGGGGGAAGACCCAGCCGTAGAAGTCGGGGCTGAGTTCGCCGCGGTAGTAGACGTCGCAGCGCGTGTCGTCGTAGCCCGCGGGCTTCTCGGCTGGGGCGCGCACGATCTCGTGGTACGCGAAGACGTACTCGGTGTCGTGCGAGCCCGGCACGCACTGCTGGGCCACGGCCGAGCGTGCGCCGTCGGCGCCGATGACGCAGCGGGCGCGTACCGTGGCGGCGTGGCCGCTGGCCGGGCCGTCGTCGGTGCGGGCGCGGAAATGCACCACGGCCAGGCCGTCGTCGGTGTGCTCGATCTTCTCGAAGGTGCCGGTGGCGCGCACGGCGCCGCTGCCGGCGGCGCGCTGGCGCAGCCATTCGTCGAAGTGCTCGCGGTCGACCATGCCCACGTAGCCGTTCTCGATGGGAATATCGACCTTGCGGTCGGCCGGCGAGATCATGCGTGCCGATCGCGCCTTGGCCACCAGCAGGTGGTCGGGGATCTGGAAGTCCTTGATGGCGCGGGGCGGGATGGCGCCGCCACAGGGCTTGATGCGTCCGGCGCGGTCGAGCAGCAGCACGCTGCGGCCCTGGCTGGCCAGGTCGTGGGCGGCGGTGGCGCCGGCCGGGCCGCCGCCGATGACGACGACATCGTAGGCCTTGGCCGTGTCGGGGTTGGACATCAGGAACCTCCAGCCCGCAGGGCTTGTGTGTCGGCGGGGCCGACGAGGGGTGCGGCCAGGGGCGCGCTCGAAGGGGCGGCAGGCGCGCTGAGCAGCGGCCCACCGATGCGGGCGGCCAGCAGCGCCGCCGCGACGAACATGCCGGCTTCCAGGGCGAAGACGGCGGCGTAGGCTGTGCCCATGTCGCCGATGAGCCAGCGCGCCACGTCGCTGGCGGCAGCGCCGAAGAGCCCGCCGACGGCAAAGCCGATGGCCTGCGCCGCGCCCCACAGGCCCATGCGCGTGCCCTCGCGCGCTTCGCCCGTGGCGGTGGCGCCGCCGGCCAGGCTCATCATCGAGCCGATGGCGGCGATGGAGAACGCGCCGTTGGCCACACCGAGGATGAAGACGTTGGCGCGCAGCGGCCAGTGCGGGGCCACGGAGCCGGCCACCACCAGGCCCAGCAGCGCCAGGCCCGATGCGATGCAGCCGCACACCGTCCACGCCCGCAGCGAGCCCAGGCGAGCACCGCCCACGCGCCGGCCAGCCAGCGCGGCCAGCAACATGCCCATCAGCGTGCCGCCGTGCTGCACGCCCGAGAGTTGCGTGCTGGCGCCCGGCGTGTAGCCGAACACCGCGCCGGCGAAGGGTTCGAGGATCAGGTCTTGCGTGCTGTAGGCCAGCATCGAGACAAAGACGAAGATCGTGAAGCGGCGGGCGTCGGGCTCGCGCCAGACCTCGCGCAGCGCGGCGGCGAAATCGGGCCGGGCCTTCTGTACGGCGGGGGCTGCGTGGCCGCGGCCTTCCAGGCCCCACAGCGCCAGGGCCGCCACCACCACCGCCACCAGCGACACCGTGCCCGACACCGCCATCAGGCGGGCCGGGGTGTAGGGGTCGAGAAAGCGCCCGGCCAGCCCCGCCGTGACGGCAAAGCCGACGATCATCATCACCCACACCAGCGCAGCGGCCGAGGCGCGGCGCGGCGCGTCCACGCGCTTGGCCAGCAGCACCAGCAGCGAGGTGCCGCCGGCGCTGACGCCCACACCCACGAGCGCAAAACTCAGCACGGCCAGCGCGATGCCCGCGCCGCGCGCGGTGTCCATCCAGGTGGTGGCCACCGCAGCGCCGAAGCCGCCCAGCGCCAGCACGGCGATGCCGCCCAGGATCCATGGCGTGCGGCGCCCGCCGACATCGCTGCCGTAGCCCATGCGCGGGCGGCTCAGCTGCACCGCGTAGTGCAGCGCCACCAGCAGGCCGGGCAGCAGGGCCGGCAGGGCCAGCTCTACCACCATCACGCGGTTCAGCGTGGAGGTGGTCAGCACCACCACCGCGCCCAGCATGGCCTGCACCAGGCCCAGGCGCACAATGCCCAGCCAACCCAGGTGCGCCGGCGTGCTCATGCAGCTGCCCCGGCCAGACCGCGCAGCGCGAAGGCGCTGACCATCATGCCGCTGACGAAGAGCGGCACGCCGAAGCCGCTGTACCAGAGCGCCTGGCGCACCGGGTCGCGCAGGAAGCGCCGCATCATCAGACCCTGGCCCACCAGCAATGCGGCTACCGCGGTGGCGTGCAGCGGCTGGCCCCAGTGAAGCAGCAGGCCGATGACGACGAGCTGCGGCAGCGCCATGAAGAGACAGGCCACGCGCGCGGCGCCCTGCACGCCCAGGCGCACCGGCAGTGAGCCGATGCCCATCTGGCGATCGCCCTCGATGGCCTTGAAGTCGTTGAGGGTCATGATGCCGTGGGCGCCGCCGCTGTACAGCGCCGCCAGCAACAGCGAGGCGGCCGCAGGCGCGGCGCCACCGGCCATCACCACCCCACCGGTCACCCAGGCCAGGCCTTCGTAGCAGATGCCGCAGGCCAGGCAGCCCCACCAGCCATTGCGCTTCAGGCGCAGCGGCGGGGCGCTGTAGGCCCAGGCCAGCAGCAGCCCGACCACGGCCGCGCCAAAGCCCCAGGGCCCGAGCAGCGTGGCCACGGCCAGCGACAGCAGCGTCCAGATGACGGCGACGTACAAGCCCCAGCGCCCGGGCATGCGGCCCGACGGGATGGGGCGATGCGGTTCGTTGATGGCGTCGACGTGGCGATCGAACCAGTCGTTCACGGCCTGGCTGGTGGCGCACACCAGCGGGCCGCTGAGCAACACACCCACCACGATGAGCATCCAGTGCCCGGCCAGCGGCACACCCGAGGCAATGACACCGCAGCTGAAAGCCCACATCGGCGGGAACCACGTGACGGGCTTGAGCAGCTCGGCAATGGCCGAGGGGGCCGGGAATTGCGCAGGGGCGGCGTGGGCCGTGGAGCTCATGGGCGCATCTTGCGCTTGACACTCCTTGGCGTCAATCTGTGTTTACACCTGATTCAAGGCCAGGTGTCAGCGCCACTGGACAGCGGCGCCGGGCAGGCCGGCTATTCCTCGCCGCCCAGGCTGCCCAGGCCGTAGCGCCGCAGCTTCACGTACAGACTCTGGCGCGAGAGGCCCAGCAGCAGCGCCGCCGAAGCGCGGTTGTCGTGCGACATTTGCAGTGCGGTCTCGATGCAGAGCTGCTCGATGAGATCGGTGGTCTCGCTGACGATGTCTTTCAGCGGCGTGCGGCCCACCAGCTCGGTGAGTTCGCTGACCGAGCGTGTCATGGCGCGGCCGCTCTCGGGTTCGGGCTTGATGCGGCGTTCGATGTCGCGGATGGCGAAGGCCAGCACCGTCTCGGTGTCGGGCGCCAGTTGCGCTGCCGAGATCTCGACTTCGACCTCGGTGCCGTACTCGCCGCGCAGCGCGGTGACGAAACGCCCCACGCTGCCGCGCTGGCGCAGGTTGGTGATCAGCACGCCAAGCTCGACACCCGTGCGGCCCAGCCAGCGGTCGAGCGCCTGGCCGCGGGCCTGGTCTTCGGTGCTGAGCTCGGCCAGCGTCAGGAAGGCGCGGTTGGCGCTGAGAACGCGGCCCCCTTCGTCGCAGAACACCAGCCCGTCGGGCGAGTTCTGCACGAAGGCCACCAGCATGGCTTCCCAACTCGGGGCGCCTGCCGGCACCGCGCGGCGCTGCGCTGCCTTGCCGGCGGCCGCAGGGGCCACCACCGGGGCCAGACGCACCAGCACGAGCACGGCGTCTTCCTGGCGGAACACCGAAGCGGACACCGCCACCTCGCTCTGCCCTTCCAGGAGGCGGGCACGCACGGCGTCTTTCTTGCCTACCGAACGCGCCGCGGCCAGCAGGTCTTGCAGGCGCTCGCCATGGGCGGCTTCGAAGAGGGCCGGCAGCGGTGCCCCCACCAGCTTGGCGCGCGTGCTGCCGCACAGGGTGCGCGCAGCGGGGTTGGCTTCCAGCACCTTCTGCGTGCTGCCGTCAACGATCAGCACCGCTTCCGATGAGGTCTCCAACAGGTGGCGGTAGCGGGTTTCCGCCTCGCGGGAGCGCCAGTAGTCGCGCTCCATGGCCTGCTGGGTGTCGATGAGGCGGCGTTGCAGCGCCACGGTGGCACGCAGGTCGCGCGCGAAGGCCACGATGCGGCCCTTGCCGCCGCGCTCGCCATCGCCCAGGCGCACGGCCGAGTACAGCAGCGGCAGTTCGTCGCCATCGGCGATGGGGTGGTTCACCTGGCGCCAGCGGCCGATGTCGGCGTCGGCGGCGGCCTGCGCGTCGCGCAGCATGGCTTCCACCTTCTGGCGGCTGTCAGGTGAGACGGTCTGAACCCAGGGTTTGCCGCGCCAGGCGCGCAGCTGCTGGGTGGCGACATCGTCGACCTGGGTCACCACATCGAGGATGGTGCCCTCGTGGTCGAGCACGAGGGCCACGTCGCTCGAGGCCTGCACGAGCCTGGCCGCACTTTGGGCGTCAAGGGCGCCGAGTGCGTGCTGCTCGCCGGTGGTTCGAGGCATGGGCTGGGGCCGATGGTGATGTGGTTGACGGACGGTATTGTCAGTCAGTGCTTACAGCAAGGGCTGCTTGCGCATTTATTTTTTTCGCAGCCGGCCGTTGCTGAGCAGACGCTCGGCCACCAGCGGCGCTTCCTTGCCATTGCTGGCCGTGCCATCGGCGCCCACGGCCACGGCCACTTCAGGCCGTGCCACGAAGGGCGGGCCGCCCACCAGCACCGCCAGCGCGGCGTTGCGCGAGGCCGCACGCACGGCGACGATGGTTTCCTGCAGCCAGGGCAGGCGGCTGTCGCTGCCCACCGAGAAGCCGATGATGTCGATCCATTCGTCGCGCACCATCGCCACGGGGCTGGTGACGGCCCCGCCGATGCCGCCGATGACGTCCCAGCCGTCGCGGCGGAAAAACTCGGCCACCATCGACAGGCCGAAGCTGTGCTGCTCGTCGCGCGGCTGCACGAAGAGGGCGCGCCGGCCGTTGGCCGGGTGCTCGATCTCGGTGCCGAAGGCCGGACTCAGCTCACGCAGCAGGCGCTGCAGCCGGCCCAGCGCCACGGTGACGGTGCTGAAGTCGCAACTGTCGTTTTCCCACATCTCGCCCAGCCGCCGGGCGACCGGGCCGAAGACGTCGAGGTAGAGCGATTCGACGGAGACGCCGCGCTCGCGCAGCCCGTCGATGAGGACCAGGGTCTCGCCTTCGCTGCCGCGCAAGATCTGCTGCAGCAGCGTTTCAATATCGGCCGGGTAGGGCAGCACCGAGCCCGGCTGCGGGTTGGCGGCACCCGGGCGGTGGGCCTGCACGAGGCGTGGGATGACGTCGGCCTCGATCGTGCGGGCCAGGCGCGCCAGGCGGTGCCGGGCGGCATCGGCATCGGGCACATCGGGCCAGGAGGAGGGGCGCTCCTCGTTGGCCCATTGGCGTTCGGGGCCTTCGCCTTCCGGCGAGGCCTGTCCTCGTGTGGGATCACCTTGCATCACAACCTCCAGGCGCGGTGGCCCATTCAGGGCGGGGCGGCCGGTACAGGCAAGGCAGCACGGCCCCTGCGAACGAACCACGCCCCCGGCGCAAGGCCGGCGGTGGCGAGGAAGGCAGGTGCTCGTCCAACTTCAACGGCTCGTGGGAATCTAGTTTTTGGCTCACGTCGCTGGGGGTTGTAAACCGCGACCGGCTGGTCGTCAAAGCATTCTTTCGCCTCGGTGTTTTCACCGAGGAGACTGCGCCAAAGCGCAAAGCGGGCGTCGTTCGAGCCGCCCCGCACAGGTGCGACGGTGTGCTGGAAATCATGCGGGCATCGATTTCGAGTGTCAACCGCGATTTACGTCTATCTGAATTGACAGTTGCCGAAGCAGCCCCTAGGCTCCGCTTCATGAATCGATCACAGCGGCCTGCAACGGCCCCCGGCGCCGCAGTCAAGCGCCCCCCGCTGTACACGGCGGAACAGCGCGTGCGGCGCAACGAGAGCCGCTGGACGCTGGTGCAGGGACTGCTGGCGCCGGTGCAGTTCATCGTCTTCCTGGTGAGCCTGGCCCTGGTGTTGCGCTACCTGGCCACCGGCGAGGGCCTCTGGGCGGCCACGCTCTCGGTGGTGGTCAAGACGCTGGTGCTCTACACGATCATGGTCACGGGGGCGATCTGGGAAAAGGTCGTGTTCGGCCAGTACCTGTTCGCACCCGCCTTCTATTGGGAAGACGTGTTCAGCATGCTGGTGCTGGCGCTGCACACGGCCTACCTTTTGGCCTTGGCCACCGGCGCCTTGGGTGCGCAGGGCCAGATGCTGCTGGCGCTGGCGGCCTACGCCACCTATGTGGTGAACGCGGCGCAGTTCGTGTGGAAGCTGCGCCTAGCGCGGCTGGATGAAGCCGCCCGTGCGGCAGGCGCGGCCCCGACCGAGGGCCAACCCCGCCCCGCGAGCCAGGGGGTGGTGGCATGAACGCCGTGATCCCCCTCCACGTTGAAGCCGCTGGCGGTTGCAGCACCGCCCCGGTGCTGAAAGAGCGCGGCCAGCGCGAGGTGTTCTGCGGCCTGACCGGCATCGTCTGGCTGCACCGCAAGATCCAGGACGCGTTTTTCCTCGTTGTCGGCTCGCGCACCTGCGCCCACCTGGTGCAAAGCGCCGCCGGCGTGATGATCTTCGCCGAGCCACGTTTCGCCACCGCCATCATCGACGAGCGCGATCTCGCCGGCCTGGCCGATGCGCAGGACGAACTCGACCGTGTCGTCACCCGCCTGCTGGAACGCCGCAGCGACATCCGCACGCTCTTCCTCGTGGGCAGTTGCCCGTCGGAAGTCATCAAGCTCGACCTTTCCCGCGCCGCGCAGCGCCTGAGCACACGTTTCGCCCCTCAGGTGCGGGTGCTGAACTACTCGGGCAGTGGCATCGAGACCACGTTCACGCAGGGCGAAGACGCCTGCCTGGCCTCTTTGGTACCCGGCCTGCCGGTGCCGAAGCCGGCCGATCCCGCGCAACTGGTGGTGGTGGGCGCGCTGGCCGACGTGGTGGAAGACCAGTTCACGCGCCTGTTCGCGCAGATCGGCCTGCCGGCGGTGCAGTTCCTGCCCGCGCGCCGCAGCGATGCGATGCCGGCGGTGGGCCCGAACACGCGCTACCTGCTGGCCCAACCTTTCCTGGCCGACACCGCGCGGGCGCTGGAAAACCGCGGCGCCCGCCGCATCGCCGCCCCCTTCCCGTTGGGGGTGGAAGGCACGATGGGGTGGTTGACGGCTGCGGCTGCGGCCTTTGGCATCAACGCCGAGGCCGTGCAGGCCGCCACCGCTGCGCCACGCGCCCGTGCCGAAGCCGCGCTGGCCCGCCAGCGTGCGGTGCTCTCGGGCCAGCGCATCTTCTTCTTTCCCGATTCGCAGCTCGAGATCCCGCTGGCGCGTTTCCTCGCGCGTGAACTCGGCATGCAGCTCACGGAAGTGGGCACGCCCTACCTGCACCGCGAGCACCTGGCCGAAGAGCTGGCGCTGATGCCCGCCGGCACCGTGCTGAGCGAAGGCCAAGACCTGGAAAAGCAGCTCGACCGCTGCCGCACGCAGCAGCCCGACATCGTGGTCTGCGGCCTCGGCCTGGCCAACCCGCTGGAGGCCGAGGGCCTGACCACCAAGTGGGCCATCGAGCTGGTCTTCAGTCCCATCCACGGCTTCGAGCAGGCCGGCGATCTGGCCGAGCTCTTCGCCCGCCCGCTGCGCCGCCGCGCGCTGCTGCAAGCCGGCCTGGCCGCCTGAAGGGACGACGAGCACCATGCAGTTGACGCTCTGGACCTACGAAGGCCCGCCGCACATCGGCGCGATGCGCATCGCCACCGCGATGAAGGGCCTGCACTACGTGCTGCACGCCCCCCAGGGCGACACCTACGCCGACCTGCTGTTCACGATGATCGAGCGGCGCGACGCGCGCCCGCCCGTCACCTACACCACCTTCCAGGCGCGCGACCTGGGCGGCGACACGGCCGAACTCTTCAAGAGCGCGGCGCGCACGGCCTACGAGCGCTTCCAGCCGCAGGCCATGATCGTCGGCGCCTCGTGCACGGCCGAGCTGATCCAGGACGACCCGGGCGGCCTCGCCGCCGCGCTGAACCTGCCCTGCCCGGTGGTGCCGCTGGAGCTGCCGGCCTACCAGCGCAAGGAGAACTGGGGCGCGTCGGAAACCTTCTACCAACTCGTGCGGGCGCTGTGCACGCCGCATGTACCCGCGCCGGGTACCCGCCGCGAGCGCGCCGCCGGCCAGAAGATCCGCTGCAACGTGCTGGGCCCCACGGCCCTGGGCTTCCGCCACAAGGACGACCTGCGCGAGGTGCTGGAACTGCTGCGCCGCCTCGACGTGGACGCCAACGTCGTCGCCCCGCTGGATGCCACGCCGCACGACCTGACACGCCTGGGCGAAGCCGACTTCAACGTCGTGATGTACCCCGAGGTGGCGATGCAGGCCGCGCAGTGGCTGCTGCGCAACTTCGGCCAGACGGTGGTGAAGACCGTGCCCATCGGCGTGGGCGCCACGCGCGACTTCATCAAGGAAGTGGCGGCCTTGAGCGGGGCCGATCCCGCCCCGCTGCTCAACGACCCGCGCGCACGCTCGCCCTGGTACTCGAAGTCGGTCGACTCCACCTACCTCACCGGTAAGCGTGTCTTCATCTTCGGGGATGCCACGCACGTGATCGCCGCCGCGCGCATCGCCGCCAAGGAACTCGGTTTCGAGGTGGTGGGCCTGGGCACCTACAGCCGCGAGTTCGCCCGCGACGTGCGCGACGCCGCCAAGCTCTACGGCTGCGAGGCCCTCATCACCGACGACTACCTCGAGGTGGAAGACAAGGTGGCCGAGCTGCACCCCGAGCTGGTGCTGGGCACGCAGATGGAGCGCCACATCGCCAAGCGCCTGGGTGTGCCCTGCGCAGTGATCAGCGCGCCCATGCACGTGCAGGACTTCCCGGCGCGCCACGCTCCGCAGATGGGTTTCGAAGGCGCGAACGTGATGTTCGACGCCTGGGTGCACCCGCTGATGATGGGCCTGGAAGAGCACCTGCTGCACATGTTCCGCGGCGACTTCGAGTTCCACGACGGCGCCGCCCCTTCGCACCTGGGTTCGGCCGCCAGCCGGCCCGAACCGGCTGCCGCTGTGGCACCGGCCGCCATGGATGCCGACGTGGCGCTGCTCGAACCCGAGGCCCCCGCGCCGGCCGCTGCGCTGCCGGCCGCGCCCGCCGGCCTGCCCCTGGCCTGGACCGCCGACGCCGAGAAGGAGCTCAAGAAGATTCCCTTCTTCGTGCGCGGCAAGGCCAAGCGCAACACCGAGGCCTACGCCGGCCAGCGCGGTGTGTCGTCCATCACCGTCGAGACCCTCTACGATGCCAAAGCCCACTTCAGCCGCTGAGATCGCGGGGGCGCAACTGGCCACCAGCAGCGGCACGCTGCCGGTCGAGCCCGGCATGGGCGGCCTCTTCGCGCGGCGTTCGCGCCCCGCCCAGTCCCGCGCGGCCGACGGCCCCGCGCCCATGCGCGT
>VYLK01000224.1_pt1 | contig 23067 bp, 17 predicted proteins | sample 5114321 | NCBI WGS metagenome assembly VYLK01 (sample SAMN12291792, study PRJNA351875) | freshwater metagenome | isolation source: freshwater lake | place: USA: Michigan, MSU2 Lake | collected 2011-08-16
GGGGGTTCCAACGGGGCCATGATGACCCTCGTCTATGCAACCCAACGCGCCGAGCGCCTCGCAGCTATCGCGCCCGTAGTCGGCGCCATGTTCAGTTTCGAGATGCAGCCCAGCAGACCGCTTCCGATCATGCTCATCAATGGTGCGCAGGATAATGAAGTGCCGATCGAAGGCGGTTTCAGCAGAAACCCTCTGGTGTCCCGTGCACAGTCAGCGCCATTCATGCCGCTGGAAGATACAGTCGGGTTTTGGGTCGAGGCCAATCGTTCTCAAACGCCGCCGGCCATTACGACAGCGGGAAACGTGACCACCTCCGTCTACGGACCCACGCCCGATGGTGCAGTCACGATTTCGGTGGTTGACCGGACTGGCGGACATGGCTGGCCGGGCACGAGCCAGGTGCGCGGGACCAGGAACCCCATCCGATCCTTTGACGGCGCAGAGCGTGTTTGGGAGTTTTTCAAAACACAGTCTCGGGGCCCCTGATCGACGGTGACGACAGGTTGACCGGACCAGGTCGTTTGCCGCGCCGGACGGAGACAAGTTGTCGTTGGACTGACAGCACCGCCACCGGCCCTAGCCTAGGGTCTTACCCGACAAGCTTGACCCGACAAGAGCCGCCCGAAATGTCGGTTAAACCGACAGACACAGATATCTGGTCCGTTGCGCTCGACAAATCTGGTCGGGTTGACCCGACAAATGTGTTTAAAAACCAGGCTTTGCTCGACCCTTCCCGTACAACAGACCATACAACTATGAAGTTAACGTGCTGTTTTAACTAGCAATTGTGCGCATTCGTAATGCGGGGGTCAGGTGTTCGAGTCACCTAGGCGGCACCATTTTTATCTACCAAAAACAATGTGATAGTCGACGCGGAGGTCTCAGGTAGATCCTCCCCAAAACCCGTGGAAGCAGGGTGGAAGCAACGGCTCCCACCCGCATCTGTCCACAGCTTTACGCGGCGAGCGCCTCCCCTGTGTTCGAGAAGACCGACCCGTCCGCAAATGATTGGAGGTCGGCGAGGTGATAGCGCACTATTCGCCCCCACTTCCTGAACCGGGGTCCTTGTCCATTGAGGCGCCAATCTTCGAGAGTTCGGTGAGACACGTTCAGGAGACGCGCTGCGTCCTTCGTGGCCATGGTCAGCGGGACTGACAGGATCGCTGCAGCGGCCATCATGACCTGGCACTCGCGGCGATCACCTCTACAGGGTCAAGCTTGGCCTCGTATACAACGTGGGTGATCTGACGTGATGGTGTGGACGACCTCCACCTAAACAGCTGTTCTGGAGTGGTCGTCATCAGGGACGTCACGTCTAGGAGCGGTATCATGCAGACCATCGCGGTCGTCGGGCTCGACCTGGCGAAGACTGTTTTCCAAGTTCACGGGGTTGCAGCAGACGGCACGGTCGTCGTGAGACGGCAACTCCGACGGAACCATGTGCTTGCCTTTTTCCAATCGATCGGTCCCTGCCTCGTCGGGATCGAAGCCTGCGCCTCCGCCCACCATTGGGCTCGCGAGCTAATGGCGATCGGCCACGACGCGCGCCTCATGCCTCCAGCCTGCGTGAAGGCCTATGTGAAGCGGGGCAAGACTGACGCAGCCGACGCTGAGGCCATCGCCGAGGCTGTCACACGGCCCACCATGCGTTTCGTGGCTGTGAAGTCGAAGGCGCAGCAGGCGGTTTTGATGCTGCACAAGACCCGCGACCTGCTGGTCCGGCAGAGAACGATGCTGATCAACGCGCTGCGAGGCCACCTCGGAGAGTATGGCGTCGTCGCGCCTCAAGGACATGCCGGAGTACAGATGGCGCTTAAGTCTCTGCGGGACGATGATCAGGACCTGCCCGACCTGGCGCGCGCCGCGCTTTGAGGTCTCGCGGATCAACTCGAGCAGCTTGGCGCGGAGATCGGCCGGCTGGAGCGTCGGATTCTCGATTGGCACCGGCAGGACGCGACGAGCCGGCGTTTGGCGACCATCCCTGGGATCGGTCCGATCACCGCCAGCGCTCTGGCCGCCAGTGCGCCGGATCCCAAGCTGTTCCGTTCGGGGAGGCAATTCGCAGCTTGGCTGGGGCTCACGCCCCGAGCAAACAGCAGCGGCGGCAAGGAGCGCCAGGGCGGCATCAGCAAGATGGGCGACAGCTATCTTCGCCGCCTTCTGGTCGTCGGTGCCACGGCCGTCCTTCGGATGGCGCGTCAGCGAGGCCGAGAGGGCTGGGTCGGCAATCTGCTCGACCGCAAGAAGCCGAAGGTCGCCGCCGTGGCTCTCGCCAACAAGACGGCTCGCATCGCCTGGACCCTGATGGCTCGACAGGAGGACTACAGGCCCATGACGGCATAGAGATCGGTCCGGTCCCCACCAAGGATCGGCGCCGTAGACGAAAGAGTGGTGAGACGTGATGACGAACCGGCCGCAGCCGGGGACTGGTGAAACCCAGGGGGTCAGAGCGCTTCGAGCGCGTTGACGTGATTAGGGAACCGATCCGCGGACTTCATCAAGGCCAGCAGCTCATATCGCTGCACCAACAGGCCGAACACATGACTGCACTCGACCGAGCGCCAACGTCATTTTCACTCTTGCGTCTTGGAGGTCGTCCACACATGACGTCCCTGATGACGACCACTCCAGAACAGCTGTTTAGGTGGAGGTCGTCCACACCATCACGTCATCCGATAAGCAGAGTTGTGCCGGCTGTCGTGAACAGCTTTTCGGCTACGCAAGGCACAAAGGATGCCCGCAGTCGAAGGATCAGTCTGTGTGACCGCTGGGCGCGAACGAAACCCGACGGACTTCCTCCATCCGGTTACCGTCATCATCGCCTTCGATTATCTCGTAGCCCATCAATGCAAAGACACGATCGCCCAGGAAGATGGGTCTCGCATTGCCGTACCAGTCGGTACAGGAAGCTTGGCATTCATCACCAGTCGACGTGGCGTCCGGGTCAGCATTCAGCCTACCGAAATCCGAGAGTTCACGCTCCTGCCGTTGCAGGTACAGCATCGCCGCTGACGGGCGCCACGCGGCACCGTCGATCCCTCCTCGCAAATTGTAAAAGATTGGCAGCCCCAGCAGGCCGCTTCGACCCTGAGCATCATCTGCCCGATAGAAGAATGCCTGGCTGCGACTTTCGCCTTCCCGTGCTGCGGGCTCGACATACTGGCTGCCCAATCGCGGCTTCGAGCCTTCGAACTCCACGGTCGTGAACGCAACATCCGATCCGCTGGTGATGACAAGACCGTCCCGCCCGAGCACTTCCAGGCGGGTCGCCGGGGCGTCAAGGCTGAGCCGGGTTGACTCCCCTCCGTCGACCGGAGCCACGAAGAGGCTGGAACGCGCAGCTCCATAGTCCTGCATGGCGTACATCAAGTGCCCGTTCACGAAGCGGTTTTGAGTGAGGCGGCCGTGCTCTGGCATCATCTGGTAGTCCGACAGCAGAGCTTCCTCTGACCCGTCACCGAAGCGTGTCGTTGGAAGGCGCAGCAGCGCTGGACGGTAGTTCGCAAATACTGGGTTCCACATCTCGTCACCTTCTTCCGTAGAGGTGACGAGGATGTCCAAACGCGACTGCGCGACGTTCGGATGAAAGGAGAACTGGTCCAGCGGAGTTCCCCGAACCCCAACGGCCGAGGGAGCGCCGGGCGCGAATGGAATGCGGTAAAGCATTCCGGGCTTGAACATTTCCCGGTCATAGGACGCATTCGCATCGTCAGAGTTGTAGTCGATGAGCCCGCTCCAGTTTGGCGATACCCAGACATAGACCGCGTTCTGCGAGACGAAGAATGTTCGGCCCTCAGGCCCGAGAACCACCGTAGCTTCACAGCTCAGCTCGACTGCGGTCAGATCGCAGCGGTGAACCGTATGCATTGTCTCGACGAGCTCGGCTCCCCCTTTGAGGATCGGCTCAGGCACAAAAATCTGACGGGGGCCGGTGATCCGCCGAAAGGCGGCCTTTTCCTGACCGGGGTGCCAGCGGCTGAGGCCGGGAAGGAGCTGGAGAGGATCCGTTTTTCCCCAGCCGAAGCTGAGCGGAGTGTACAGGATCAAGGTATTGTCGATAAGGCGCGACGCATAATTGCTCGACGAATAATAGTCGTTTGCCTTCAGGTGGTAAGCGTCGACAAAGGTGAACCGACCTTCCGTATCGATGCGGAACCGGTTGATCTCGGCTCCCCCCCGTCGATAGCTGTATCCAACGACCACCACGAGATCGCCTCGAACAAGCATTTCGTCATACCAGTCGCCTGATGCGTCAACACCCGGCGGCGAGGCGTCGATTGTGTCGACGGGCTTGAGCGCCCCGTTCGCTGTCGAAACGCTGAACAATCGTCCCCGGCGGAGGACCACGAGATGGTCCCCGCTAACCTTGACGATACCACCCTCGTCGACACCGGCAATCTGGGTGTTCGTGATGCTGGGATTGGGCGGCGGCGACGCGGCCGAGCTCGTCGCGCCAGAGATCGAGGGCGGCGGCGGCGGCGGCGGCGGCGGCGCTGAAGGCGCCAGTGGGGATGAAGCCGCAAGAAGCTTCCCGTCTGGCATCAAAAAGCCGATCAGCGCCTCGTCCGATGAAAACGACGGCATTGTTGGGCTAGCGCTCGGAGACTGCCCAAAAGCGGAACTCGCAGCCACGACTGCGGCCGCAGCCACACAGCAAGCCAGTCTGCGCATCCCCTACTCCTGTCCGTGAAGTCCCTTGCCTTCAGACTAGCCACGTGCGCGGCGTTGGCGAACGGAATTATTCAACGTGGATCCCGAATATTCTCCAGATAAGGGACAGTTTCATCGGCGTTTCGCTCGCCGATCGAGGGCGAACTTGCAGTGGGCCCAATGACCAACTGGGCGTCCTTTCCGATGCGGACTACACAATCAACCGGCTAAACGGCAGGCTTGAGGGAACGAAGGTCCGGTCGACATCAACGGGCGGTGAAAGCGTTACAACCGACAGCGGACAATGCGAACGGATCGATGATCCTGCGACGACCCGGGTGTGCCGACAGAGCGTTAACGTCTTCCATGATGTTTATGGAGGAGTGCAAGTTCGACGCAGCCCATCGGAGCTTGGGCATCGCACCAATCCGAAACGCGAACTGTGCTTACGAGGCGGATTTTATGGGGGACCTATGCAGAAATTGAACCTTAGACTCGCTTCGATCAGTGCCGCTGGGGCCGGAGTAATATGCCTGCTGATCGCAACGTTCTTCGATACGGCCCCGGAGGGCACCCACAACATCGGTCTGATGCAAGTTCAGATGCTGTGGTCCAACTTCAGCTCTGTGCTGTTGGTGACGGCAGCAATCCTCTTCGTCGGCCACCATCTCGGAGCGAGGCTTGAGGCTCTGAGCCGCACGCCCTAAAGCCCAACGCTTCCGGGGTTTGACTGGTACTCAACCGGGTATAGCGCAGGTCGAAATTTCGGCGTTTCCCACGTTAAAACGCGGAACTTAGGAAACGCTCTCAGCACTCCCTCCGGCCAAACTGGGAAGAGGCTGGGTTGGAGCGTCGGACGTCGACAAAATCCGGCTCAAAGCCCTTGTCCGCAAGGCTTTCCGGCCGGGCCTGGGGTAGCCTTCGTAATGCGGGGGTCAGGTGTTCGAGTCACCTAGGCGGCACCATCACTCCAATGGCACTCTGGGCTGGGTCCGCGGGCGCGGTGAGATGAAAGCCGCGTTCCGGTGGGTTCGCCGTGGGTAGGCGGTGGGCAGGGCGCTGCGTTCGGGTTTGGCTCGCCTGAGGCCAGGAAACTGCGGGCTCCCCCTATGGGCGTGGGACCAGAGGGGGGCAGGTCAAATGGCGGATTACGTCAGCCGGAAAGCGGTGACTCTTGAACGAAATCAGCTTCACGAAAGCTCATCCCCGTCAGCGGCTTAGCCGCCCCAAGTGGAGGCCTTTTTGCGTTAGCCTGACAGCACCGGTTAAGCAGCCTGAACCATTTGGCCGACAAGACCGTGGGCACCCGTCATCAGCCTCGGGTGCCGGTACGGACGAACCGATACGTGCAACGCCCGCCCCCCGCGGCTATTCGCGTGGGATCGCCGAACCAAACGTCTTCCAAAATCAGTTCATCGCCTACAAGTGACGCTGTGCCCGCAAGATCGAGGTTTGCGGGACGCTGGTTGCCGTCCTCAACCTCGGCGCTGAAAGACTGGTAGGCTGGATCGAACCGGTAGGTGCCCCAATAGTCCTTGTAGAGCTCAAACGGAGTCCAGGTGACGGAGAATCCCCCCGTCGCATTGAAGACCAGCTCCTCGATGGGTTCCGGCACCACGCCCTCCGAGCAGGTTGCAATGGCCTGTCGCCAACTGCCCCTGAGCGGGGCATCCTCCGGTCTTACAACCCGGATCTGCGCCTCTAGAGATTGATCTCCAATGCGCCCGGTAATGGTAACCAGGGCAGCCGACGGGGCGTCGTCCATCACCCTGACCGAAACCCCGTCAGCTTCGAGCGCTACTATCCCCGCAGGCGAAAACGCGATGTTGGTGACGCAATGTCGGGGCGCTCGTTCAAGTGAATTGGGCCTGTCCATCCAGTATGCCGCCAAGCTCGCCGACGCCCCTGGGGCGAGTTCAAGCGGACGCAACCACCAGATCGCAACAGCGTTTTCCACGCGCGGCGAGCAATCGTCCGACGTTTGCACCAAAGCCAGACTGCCGGCCAGGATCAATGCCTCAATCATCGGACTGACGTCCCCATTGCTCGATCATTCGACACGCTGAAGCTACCGACGGTTCGCTTGGCGATCAATCGCCCGAAACCTCGATGCTTGCGTGCCGAACGTCTGCGGCGACAGGGTTGCGGCAGGGCTCCCACACAGGATCTGCAGGTATGGCGCAGGTCACCGGTGGTACCCCTTAGGACTCTGCAGGGCACACCCCTGACATAAGCAATAAAGACGGAAACGATGATAGCGTCGGGTTACCCGACAAGCTTGACCCGACAAGAGCCACCCGACTTGTCGGTTAAACCGACAGACACCGATACTTGGACCGTTGCGCTTGCAAAGGCTGGTCGAGCTGAACCGACAAATGTGTTTTAAAGCAGGGCCTTGCGGGCCCCTGACCGTACAACAGGCCATACAACTATGCAGTTAAAATGCTGTTTTGAATAGCAATTACGCGCATTCGTAATGCGGGGGTCAGGTGTTCGAGTCACCTAGGCGGCACCATCACTCCAATGACACTCTGAGTAGGAAGCAGACGGGCGAGCGGCGGAAGTGCCGTAACGCTGGGAAGCCGAGTGGGTCCGGGCTGGGTGGCCTTCCGCAAGGGACGGGCTCGGCCTATCTGCATCAAAGAGCGGCCAGGTCCCGGCGGATTTCGTGAAGGGTCGCGATGCCATAGCCGTCGTCGTCGCCCGGCCGCTCGCGCCAGCGAGCTATCAGCGAATCCAGGGCATCGTCCGCCCTTAGAAGGAGCTGGCGCCTGGTCCTGCACACGGCCAAGAGGGGCTGGACTGCACGGCGTGCGGCCGCGGTTGCCTCGAGTACGTCATAACCAACGTTCCGGCCCGCGCCCGACTGCCAGTGAGGATCGCCAAGGCGGCGATCGCCATCCATGACCTGACGTTGGAAGACGCTTTCGATCGCCGCCACCAGTTTCTCCGAAACCGTGTCGGTTGCTCGCTCGTCCGGGACGCGAGCGGCTGGTGTCGATCCAGGGTCTCGGCTTGGGCGGGGCCTCGTCCATCGAGCCCAGACCAGAAGGGCACCGGCGACTGCGCCTGCGCCAAGGAGAAGGCCAAGCATCGGATCCGACCAACCCTCGTTCATGTCCATAAGTCGCATCATCGCCCCCCGCACTATCAGCTGAGGCAGATGGCCTCATTCGGGATCATTGGGCAACCGACGGTGTCCGACGGAAGACACTATGAGGTTAAAGCCTCATTCCCGGGTCATGAACCTCGCGTAATGCATGCACGCAATGGGTCGAAGGCGGTCAAAGTGAACAGGCCGGAGAACGGGCGTTCCGGATATCCGCCCCGAACATCATGGCGCGGGCGGCGCGGACGAATGTGGAGCGGCTCGCCGGGTCCTTACGGGTAGCGGCGTCTAGACGACGCGCCGGATCCATGGTGGGATCACCCCATGCTGGAGATACTGTTCGCTGTCCTGTCGCTGCAGTCCGGGGGAGTTCAGTCCGAGGCGCGCAGACTGTTCTGCCTGGCCGACCCGCTGACCGGCGAAGTCACCCCAACGCCCAGCCGCGCCACACCCGGCGGCAGGCGCGAGGTGCTGCGCGACGGCGTCTGGTCGCCAGTACCCATGGACGGACCCGAGGCCGTGAACCTGGACTGGTATGTGTCCGGTGAAGACATCGTGCGTGACGGTCACACCTACGTCCGCGGCGAGGTGTGGACTGCCGAAGCCTTCGGCCGCTACCTGAGGGAAGCCGGGCTCCACCGCGGTGCGGCCATCATGACCATCTGGCCGGCAGGCGACGTCGATCTGGCCGTGCTGGTGCGTCAGGATGGATGCGAGGTGCGGACCTACGTCCGCCAGGACCGGCGTAGAAAATAGTCTCCGCCGGCTCTGCCGCCTCGGTCGTAACTGAACTTCAGACGATTATCGAGCTAGCCCCAGATCCCCTGATCTGCACATCAGAAAGTCGGTCACTGGACGTTAGATTTTTCTGCTGAAATTCCGTTGGCTTGGATAATCGGTCAAAGACCCATCAATTCATGGCAGCAGAGTGACGCTTGCATTGCAGGCATTGCAGGTGGCAGCCTTGAGGTGTGGTTGGCGTTGGGGCGCGAAGATGAGACGACGCATTTGGCCTGATCGCTTTGCACCGGCTAGCTTGTTGATTGTCATCGCCACGCTGGGGCTCACGCTTTTGTCGGCCACCCTGGCCAGCGCCCAGGACGAAGACGCCGATCCGAGCGGCTCGGCGCAAGACATAGATGTCAACAGACCCCCTACCGATTGGGAGAAGGCATTCACGGATTTCCTTGCTCGGTGGTTCCGGGAGCATCCGAACGCGACCGACGCGGACTTTTTCGAAGCTCAGGCGCAATGGATGCGCGACAATCCGGATCCAGATTTCGCGGCGAGACAGGCCGCTGAGGCGGCCGCTCTCGATGCTGCCTTTGCTGAAGCCATGACCCGGCCACCGCCAGACATCGGCGATTGGATGGAACCCGTTGATCCACTGGCTGAAGCACTCGCCAAGGCTGGCCGTTGGGAGGATGCAAGGGCGTTTTACGGGCGGTACCCTCCAGGAACCCGCGCTTCAGCGATGGCACTGGTCAAGCTGAGTGAGCTTACGGAATGGGCTGACGACGACTTTGACGATCTTCCTGTTTTGCGCGAGGCCTTCGCTACCCTGCTTCACCTCGATCCGGACGACCGAAATCTCTTCTATGTGATCCGGCGGTTTAGCGGGGCCCTTCGGCGATCCGGTCTGGGATCTCTGGCGACGATCAAGACTTACCGAGACATTCTTGGGGCGGATCACCCGCTGTTGATTCGGGTCCTGGAAGGCGAAGCTCTTTCGGCCGGTCTGGATCAGAGTGGCATGCAGCGTATCGATGGGACGCCAGAGGGCTGCCGGGCGAGCAACGATCTCAGGGTCGCCCTCTACGAGGAAGCTCTGGGAATCGCACGTCGGATAATGGAGCCTGACGACTTGAACCTCACGTATTCGTTGAGCTTCCTGGCGTCTGCAAAAACGACTCAAGGGGCTAGTGATGAGGCGGTCGCGCTCTACGAGGAAGCTAGGGAAATCGCCGCCCTTTACGTCGCCCCAATATACTCGATTGATATCCTCAGTGAACTTGGCGAGGCCCAGGCGAGGCTTAAGCAATGGCCCGAGGCGCAGTCTGCATTTCTCGAGGGCTTGGAAATGCTGGCCGAGGCCGAGACCGAGGGCGCGTTGACCGCCGACAATAAGCTCTCCATGGCCTACAGGCTCAACCGGGGCCTGGGGAATGCGCTGCATCGGACAGGTCGTTTGGCGGAGGCGAGCCTTGCCTATGCTTCCGCCATGCCCGGATTACCGATCGTCGTCTGTTTTGAGCGGGACCCTGCCGGGGGACCGACCTACGCGTGGGGATGTCGTGGCTTCCACGAGATCGCGGCCTGCAACGAGCCGACCATCCTTGATGACGTCCAGTTTCTGGAGGACCGGGCGACCGTGCTTGCCTCTGCAGCGGGCCGACCTGCAGCGGCGACCCGTCTGGCCTGGTTCGCTTCTCATGCCGTCGTGTCTGACACGCGGGACCGCTACACACTGGAACCGCGCGGACGGTCAGACTACCAACGGCTCAGCCACACGCACCGAACCTTCGTTTCTACCGCATGGTCGGCAGCGGCCAGACCCTAGGTGTTCAGTCCCGCCATGAAAGAGCTCGGCAATGCCGAGAGCCAGGAGGTTGGCAGGTGGGCCAACAACCGGGCTGAGAACTCACACCTGCCGTTCCGGCGACAAGAACGGGCCATGCTCAGGTTCCGGCAAATGAAGACGCTGCAGAAGTTCAGCTCCGTCCACGCCACCTTCCACAACCACTTCAATCAGGACCGCAACCTCATCGGCAGAGAGACATATACGGCCCAACGCTCAGCCGCCCTGGCTGAGTGGAAGACGCTCGCCGTATAGGCTCTGCGCCCCCTGCCCTACCTGCCGCCCGTGCAGACAGGTTGCCGTTAGGCGGACAGCACCCCACCGCCCGTCACCATGTCACTCGCCCTCCGGCCTCGGCGTGACCTGCATGGTCAGCCGGCGCATCGCCGTACCGCCGACGGGTTGCGGCGCATCGCTACGGGTCACCTCGCCTGAGATCAGGGCGAACAGGCCATCGACCGTGGCCGGCGCGCTGGCCGTGTTCGCGGCCCGGGCGGCGCGGAACCGGCCCTGGATGGCCAGACAGGGGTCCGCGGGCCGCGCCTCGCCGGGTCCCATGGGCCCCACAAAGGCGTCCTGGAGCCGTTGTTGGCACAGCTGGCTGAACTGCACCGGCAGGGCCTCCTGTCGATAGAGGGAGCGCGCCGCCAGCACCATGAAGTCAGTCCTGAGCAGGAAGTCCGGATCGGCCCGCGCCACCAGATACAGATAGCGCGCCCGACCGCCACGGTTCAGTCGGATGGCCCCGGCCTCGCGCTCGGCAGCCGTCGCCCCGGCCGGCGACAGGGCGAGGATGGCGCTGTCGCTGGACAGGACCACGACACCGACCGAAACCGGCTGGGCGCAGGCATAGGCCTGATCGGGCTGAACAGCGGAAAGACCGCCGCCGCCGCTGGTTCGCTCGCACGGCCCCGCCCAGTTGGCGTTGAACCGCGACCCGAGGACACTTCGGGCGACATGCGGCGAGCCTTCATTGCGGACCTCGATCACAAAGGCGTCGCAGGCCTGGGCACCCCCGGGACTTCCGAGGTCGCTGGGATCAATTTCAACGGCGCCCGCGGGAACGCCCTCGGCATTGACCCAGGCCGTAGGGCTGCCGTCGCCCCACGGTGCGGCACAGGCCTCGTCGCCGGTCGGCCGGTGCCGGTAGAGACTCAGGCCCAGCCCGTCGAACGGGGACGCACCGTCCTCCGACGCCGTATCGCTGACGCGCGAGGCAGCGGACCGCAGACGCTGGAAGCGGGCGGCCAGGTTCAGGCCTTCCGCCAGGCTGACACGCAGCCCCGTAAGCCGCCCCGCCTCGCCTTCGGGACGAATCCGCTCAAGCGCCCGGGCGAGATCCATGCGCGCCAGTGGACGGCCGCTTTCGACCTCGTCCTGAAGCACCAGGGCATCGCCCTCGAAGGCCAGACTGAGCGAGGCACCGGCGACGCCCGGTTCCACAAGGCGGACATAGGGTGGTAAGGCCACGCCGCCCGCCGGTGCGGTGTCCATGCCCCGGGCCTGAAACTGGTACAGGGCATCAAGGTCGGTCAGGGCCTCGGTCTGCGCCGCCGTCGGCGTGCCCTCCGGCAAGGCCGGCCGCGCAATCCAGACCGTTTCGGGAGACCCCGGCGCGAACAGTCGGGCCGTGAAAATCTCCGGTCGGGTCATGGGCTTGCCGTCCTCAAGCCTGAGGTCTTTCCAAGCGTCGGTCGTCAACGCCCCCGCCGCAACGGGTCGCAGCACGGCGCGGGTGGCCGAAACGTCCTCCGCGCGCCCGTACAGGACGACGCGCTCCTGGCCGCTCCAGGTCTGGGACAGGGCATAGACGGCCCCCGTTTCGACGCCGTTCAGCGCACCCGCCGGCAGCGGCAGTTCGGCGATCTCAACCCGGCCGTCGAGGGTCAGTTCAGAGGTGGACTTTGCCACCTGCCAGAGGCTGGCCGCCAGGCCTGTGCCGGACCCGGGCAGGGGTGCCGTAAAGTCGCCCTCAAACTGCGGAGGGGGCAGTCGCGGGCGGGTGACCACGCGGGCATGCAGGTTGATGTCCCGTTCGACCCGGAGCACCACGTCCCGCATCGTGGTGAGTGTGGGATCCTGAAGCGCCGCGGCGAGGTAGAAGGTGAGCGCACCATGCACCCGCTGGGTACTGGCATCTTCCGCCCAGTAGGGCACGGCCAGGGCGAGGGCCTGGGACAGGGACGGGGCCGCATAGATGCCCGTAAAGCGACCGCGGCCGTCGATATCGGTCGTCCCGACGCCGCTGCCCAACAACCGCATGTCCGATAGTCCGCCGGCTGACCGGCGCCCGGCCGACCCCCGCGTGCTGCCCTCGGAATGGCAGAAATCTCCGACAAACACGACCTGGACGCCCTTGGCCAGCAGCGCCTGCACCCGTTGCCCGATCTCGTCGTCCACGACGACACCCTCAAGCGTCTGATCGGGCCGAAGCCGGGTGTCGATGGGGATGAAGGTCTCGTCGAATCCGTCGGGTTCCTGAACCAGGTCCGTCGTTCTCTGCTGTTCGCCGTGGCCGCTTATGGCGATGAAGGCCTGTTCGCCGGCATTGGCGACGCTGACCAGCCGGTCCAGCTCCTCAAGGATTTTCGCCCGGGTCGGCCCCCCGAGGGGCGTCACGCCGCGGGTTGCGAGACCGCGCGCATCCTCGCGCGTTTTCTCGCTCTGCTCGCGTTGATGGGCAGGCCACATGGTGTCAGCCGGTGCGCCATCGGTCAGCAGCCTGACATCGGACGCCCTCGCCCCACGCTCCATCATCACCCGCGCCAGCAGGAAGGCGTCCGCTGCCGCCGAGGGCATGTCGCTGATGGCGGGATCCTCATAGTCCGTCGCCGCGATCAACAGCACATGCAGGCGCGGCTGGGACGGGGATGCGGGGGAAACCTGCGCTCCCGCCGATGACGGAAGGACGAACACGGTCGCCGCCGCTGCCAGCAGCAGCGCCAGTATCCGACGGCCCTTGGTCGACAGGTCGGTCATGGTCTTACCCTCAGTTGCTCGTGATCACGGTGGTGACGGGTGCGGCGGACAATACCCGTATGCGGACGCTGTACTCTGTCGTGAAAGCCGGTCTCCACCCGCACAGCAGGGGGGTGCCCGGCGCGCGGCCCGCGCACACGGACTGGCCCCGGTCATCCACGACGGACACCTCCAGATCGCCGCCCCCGGTCGGTCCGATGTGCAGCAGCGCCTGCTCGCTGCCTCGGGCAGTCATGGAGAAGGTCAGCGGACGTTGCGGCTCTATCAGGATCAATCTGCCGATCGGTCCGGAACTGCCGAGGGCCCGGGCGATTCCTCTCGGATCGACACTGCGGCGTTGCTGGACCCGTGTCGCCCCGTCCGCCTCGACCGCCAGCACAGCCGCCTGTTCGAACAGGGCTTCAGCCCCGATTTCGACCCCACCTTCGGAACCCGCCAGGGCCTGGCCTTCATGGACCCTGACCAGTTCGGCCGCGACCGACATGGCGTCGGCATCCTGATTGCGGTTCGCCCAGTGCGCCACAGCGGCGGCGAGCGCCAGACCCGCACCGGCGCTCCCGGTCGGACCGGCCGGAGCTTCAGTCGGTATGTCGGTCGACGTCAGACAAAGGATGATGGCTGGAATGCAGGACATCACGGCTCGATCACCGATGGCCAGATGAGGCGCGCGACCGCGCCGCCGGCGGGTGCCGAACGCCGTTCGAACTGACCGCCATGATGCGCCATGATGGCGATAACCGATGCCAGCCCCACGCCATGTCCTCCGCCTGCGGCCCGTTCGGACCGGACCCCGAAGCGCCCCAGGCTGGCGTCGAGATCAGCGGGCCAGCCGGTGCCCTCATCCTCGATCTCCAGCACAACGCCCTCCCCGGCCGGCATGAGACGGACGAGAATTCGGCCGCCGTCCGGCGAGAATTTCACCGCGTTGGAGATCAGATTCGAGATGGCGCGTTCAATCAAGGCCGCCGAGCCGGGCACCCGGGCCGGGATCAGGGAAAGCTCCAGCCGGATGTCCCGGCGCTCCGCCGGGCCCTCCGCATAGAACTCGGCAGACCGGGCCACCGCGGCGGAGAGGTCGACCGGACCAAAGGCGCGAACCATGCCGCCTGTAATTTCGCCGACTTCCAGATAGGCCCGAAAGCCGCGCGAGAGCTCATCGAGGGCCGCCGAAGCCGCCTCCGCTGAGGCCCGGGCCTCAGGCGATGCAGCGGCCCGTACCATGTCCTCCAGCTTGAACTGGGCCAGGGTCAGCGGTCCCTGGAAATCATGGGCGATGCGCGCGGCGATCTCGCGCAGCCCCCGATTCTGCGCCGCCAACCGCTCAATCGCCGCATTGATGCGGGTACCCAGAATGGCGAACTCGCCGGCGGCCCCACTGTCGGAGGCCCGGGCCGCGAAATCCCCCTCGCCGGCCCGGGCCAGCACATCCGACAACTCGCGCATACGCCGGGCCGTCTGCCGTGTGACCAGAACGACCGCAAGACACACGGCGGCCCCGACCAGCAACGCTGCCAAAGCCCCGGCGAGCCAGACCCGGTTGCGTACCGCGGTTTCGCGATCCATCAGCCCGCCGACCACCAGCTGCACATCGCCGATCCGTTCCACAACCCCGATGGCCTCGGTTTGGCGGTGGTTGCAGGCGATGTCGGCGGCGACGGTGAAGCGGACCGGGGTTCCCGCCGGCGCTGTCCGCAGCCGGGGCCAGTCGATGATGCCCGTGGCGGGCAGCGGCCCGGTAAAGCCGGCGCTGTTGACGACCGGCCGCTCGAACCACGCCGCCACGACCGTCCGGTCCCGATCGGCAGCCCCGCACGGATCGGCATCGACGGCCTGGCCTGCGCCGATGTCTCCGCGCGCGGCCCGGGCCTGCAGGGCGAAGGCGGGCACCGCCAGGAACAGCGCATCGGTCCGCTCCGGCTCAGGCAATCCAAGATACAGGGACCGGAACATGGCCGCGTCCCGGCGGGCGACGGCGAGCGTTCGATCCTCACTGAGCTGCCTCAGCCAGACGTCGGTCGCGGCCACGGCGCCGAGCATCACCGTCAGGGCGAACAGCCCCAGCAAGGCGATCCAGCGCGCTGTCGCGAACTGCAGCATTTCAGGTCACGAACGAGGTCAGATCGCGCGCCATATAGCCGACGCGCGGGACGGTCAGGACGATGGGGCGAAGCTGGGCCGGAAGGATGGCCAGTTCCGTCTCCTCGAGGCTGCGCCGAACCCGGCGGACCGCGACGTCAATGGTGTCCTGCCACTCGTCCGGCTGGCTGGCCCAATCGCTCCAGGCGCGGTCCCACAGCATGGTCTTCGAGACGGGCTGGCCCGCGAAACGCACGAGTTCGCTCAGCACCCCGAGGGACCGAGGCGGCAGGCGAATATCGCGACCGTCCAGGGTCACGGCGGGAATCTGGGTATCGATCACCAGGGGTCCGTTGCTAAGCAGGGGCGCGGGCACCCCCCGTGGTGCGGTCCAGGTGGTTCGACGGATCTGGGCCGCGACTCTCGCCTGAAGCTCCGCGATCGAGAGGGGCTTGGGCATATAGTCGTCCGCGCCGTGCAGCAGACCTTCGATGCGGCTGCGATCCCCGCCGAGCGCGGTCAGCATGAGAATGGGGGCGCGGGTGGAGGTGTCGGGCCTGTCCGGCAGGGCGCGAATCCGGTCGAGCGCCTCAAGCCCGTCCAGCCCGGGGTTCATCCGGTCCAGTAGAATGACGTCATACCGCTTCCGCCCTGCGGCCTGGACGGCGCGCTCGCCCCGGGTGACGACGTCGACCTCGGAAAAGCCTATGGCCAGCAGCCCTTCCCGACCCCGCGCGGCGGTCAGCGGGTCATCCTCAAGGATGAGCGCGTGGCGCCCGTTGCAAACGGACCGAAGGGACTCGATCGCATCCTGCACCGGTTGATCGACAAGGTCCGGCATGGCCGTTTCCCAAACGGGCGACCGGCTTCGGGGGGCGACGCCGCCTTACCCTCAGCCCGGGTCGCCGATGAAGCTGAAAGCGGCCCAGAAACTCGGGTGAGCCCATTCCCGGTGCGCCGGATTGTTTCGCACGGCCTGCATGGCCCGCTGAAACGCCGCCGCCCGGCCCTTGTCGACCCCGTCGCTGCCGGCCGTGTCCAGCTCCGCGAACGTCCTGCTCATGAGCTCCGCGGTCGCGTCATCGGACACCTCCCAGTGCGACACCAGCAGCGACCGCGCCCCGGCGTAGAAGAAGGCGGGACCCAGCCCGGCCAGGCCCTCCGCCCCCACCGACCCGTCCGAGGCAGCGGTGTTACAGGCGGAAAGCACCACGAACTCTGCCCTAAGGGTCAGCTGCGCGGCTTCGGAGGCGGCCAGCAAACCGTCATCGGCTTCGGTTGCCGTCGCCGGCGGCGTCAGGACAAGCCCGGGCTCGGCGTTTTCGCCGCCCTGTCCCGTCAGCAGCCCATGGGTAGAGAAGGACACATAGCGCGCGCGCGCCAGATCGGGATTGGTCTGCAAACCCGTGGCGCTGTCGGCCACACGGGCGAGAATACGGGGTTCGCGGGCCTCGTCCGCGGTCAGGATGACGGACCCCTTGCCCTGGCTTTCGAACTGGCGGGAAATCGCCTGCAGTTCCCGGCCGGTGCCTGGCAGGGGCGAAAGACTGCGCAGCAGGTCCACATTGGCGAGTCGGCCGTTAAAGGCGGAGGCGACCGGCGGTGGCGGTGCCGGCGCACGATCGGCGAGGGTCTCGACGCCCCCCAGAACGGGATTGCCGACCCCGAAGAACGACAGGGGCTCCGCATCGGACACCGCCAGGCTGGCCGCTCCAGCCGGGCTCAGATCAGGACACCCCCGGGGACGTCTCGCCGGATGCCCCCCCCGTTCGAAACACCGCAGCGAACGCAAGGCCGACAGGGAAGGCAGACTGACCAGGGTGTAGCGATCTCCCAGCCACCGCGTCGCGCGCAGGTCGTCCGGGTTGCGATCATCGCCCTGCGGCCGCTCCGTCACCAGAATGCCCAGGGGAATCGCGGAGAGCGCGCCATTGGCGACGACGATCAGTGTCTTGCCACCTGCGAGCGTACCCTCGACCTGTCCGAACAAGTCTGAGTAGAGCTTGTGGGCCTGCAGGCGGTCGAACGGGGTGGCGTCCGGGCTGGGCGCGGGCGCTGTCTGGTTCGCAGCGGCAATCCGTTCTTGTTCCTGCCGCAACGGATCATAGTCGCGGGTCACATCCGGCACCTCGAGGCCGCGACGCAGTGCCGTAACGGCAGCGTTCATCTCGTCGGTGCCGAAATCGGGGGCCCGACGCCATTCGATCCTGTCGCGACTGACGGCCCAGATATAGGCGGCGTCGTCATTGACGAGGATCTGTACGACGACCTCGTCGTCCCGCATGAGGGACCGAAGTTGCCCGATGTCGACGGCCGAGGGTGCCGAAAGTTCACCATAGGCGGGAAACTCGCGCAGGATCTGTTCGTTCAGGGCATCGACCTCGCGCGAGTGGGCGGCGATTTCTTCGGTCAACTGACCCAGCAGCGGTTCGCGGCTCTCGGCCGGCCCCCCGAGAAGCTCCTCGCGGCGGCGCTGCTTGCCCGCGATCAGGGTTGTGAGCCGACGCCGATTGGCCTCAATGACCCCCAGCTGGTCGCCCCCTTGGGCGATCCGGGCCGACATGGCCTGAAGGGCATCTGCGCCGTCGGACAGCACGGTCCACTGGGCGCGGACGAAGGTCTCGCAACGCAGGACCTCGATGGGGATCGGCGCATCGGCGGCCGCGTCGTCCATCAGCAAGGGGCCGAAATCAAAGGCTGGTGGGCAGTCCTTCTGGAAGTCGCCATCCCTGGCGGCGACTTCTCCGGCGACGGTCGATAACGCAACGAAGGCGGCCAGCCCCGGAAGCCAGCGCCTGATGGCAAACCCTGCAAACTTCAACGGCCGATCCTCCCCGGACACCAAGGTAAAGACGGCGGTGGGCAGCAACGCCGCCCACCGCCTCACGCTTTAGTTGCTCATGATCAGAGTACGGGTCCAGACGGAACCCAGGTTGATGATCCGGACGCTGAAATAGCCGTCCCAGGCCGGGGTGAAGCTGCAGCCCGCACGCGAATAGGGCGCGATGTCGCGGCAGATCAGATTGCCGTATTCGTCACGGATTTCCATGTCGACATCGGTGTCGCCGTCGCCGGCCGCAACGATGTTCCAGACGTATCCGCCCCTCGCGGCGAGCCGGTAGGTGATGTTGGTGTTGGCCGGGATGTCGCGAACCCAGCTCATGGCGCCACCGATCAGGCCGCGCGGCGCCACAGCCCGGGCGGCCGTGATGCGCGCCAGGATGTCGGTATCGCCGGCCGCCAGGGTCGTCGCCTCGTCGAACAGGCTGGCTGCCGAGGGGGCCGCGCCCGATGCCGCGCCCGTAGCCGCAGCGCTCACGGCCGAATCCGGCTCTTCCGTTCCACCGAGCGTGCCGACCGAAGCCAGCATCCGGGCGGCCACCAGCATCGCTTCGGCGTCTTCTGCTTGGCGAGCCCAGGCAGCGAGGCTGAGGGCGTCGGACGCAGTCCCGACGGCTTCAGCCGCGGGCGATACCTGCCCGGACCCGGCGCCGAGGTTTTCTCCGGTCCGGTCCTGAGCAACAACCGGTCCGGCCAACGCGACAGCGATCGAAGCCAGGAGCATGGTCTTTGTACGGATCATGTTCATTTAAGAAGTGTCCCCAAATACACGGAAGCACCAGTTGCATCCGTCTGATTTAAGCTAGCTTGGCTGTAACAAGCTGTCATCCGTCGAAATCCGTCTATCTCTGAACTTTGTTCCAGCATCAGGTGGGGCAGTCTTCAGAGAGGCCCCGACTGCTGCTCAGACGGTATGCCGGGCTGGCGCGACAGTCCTTCTGCCGATGTGCGGGGAATGTTGACATGCCGAATGCCGAGACCTGGCCGCTCTACCCGCAGCACAACCAAACCGCCGGCGACATTGCCGAGCCGCTGGCTAAACTCGCTGGCATCCCCGATCGTTCTCCCGTTGATGGCCTCAATTCGATCACCCGCGCCGAGGCCGTAGATCTGAGCTGCGGACCCGGGCGTCACGCTGGCGACAACAGCTCCAGTCCGCCCTTCTGCGGCTTCCAGTTGCAGACCAAGGTCCGGCTCTTCTTCCGATCGCTTCAAACCGACCCCGCGGGCCGGGCCCTGGACGTCCCCGACATCCTGTTGAAGGCTGATGGCCACCGTGCGCCTCTGGCCATTGCGGAAGAAGTCGAGTGTCACCCGGTTACCGGGACGATGCGCCATGATCTGCGACAGGACCTCGCGCGGAAGGGCCACCGGCGTCCGGTCGATGGCCAGGATCAGGTCGCCCGCGCGGACCCCGGCGCGATCGGCGGCCCCGCCGGGCTCTACCTCGTCCACAAGCGCGCCCTGAACTCCCTCGGCCCCGAGCGCGGCTGCGACCGCCGTATCGGCATGGCTGACCCGAACCCCCAGTGCGCCCCGCGGGATGGTGCCGTCCGCGACCAGCCGACGGGCAACATCGGCTACCAGCGCAGCCGGAATGGCCAGACCGATCCCGATGTCGAAAATGGTTTCAGGCGGCGTCGCTGTGTTCACACCCAGCACCCGCCCCAGCGAGTCGACCAGAGGCCCACCTGAATTGCCGGGGTTGAGCGCGGCGTCATGCTGCAGGAACTCGACCGGGGTCAAAACATCATAGCTTCGACCGGCTCCGGAAATCACGCCGGACGTGACCGAGAACCGGAACCCCATGGGGTTGCCGAGGGCGAAGACCGGTGACCCGACGCCATGGCCGGCGTCCGTCGCATCGACCAGATCAAGCGCCGGCAGATCGACCCCGGCGGGCAGGCGCACCACGGCGATGTCCGTACGGGGATCGGTGCCCACGACCTCGGCCTGGAACCGGCGTCCGTCGATCAAGCCGACCGTAACGGTCCGGGCCGCACCCACCACATGGGCATTGGTGATCACATGGCCCCCGGCGTCGAAGACGAACCCGGAACCACTGCCCGAGGCTGGTCCCGACCCGGCCGGACCGGGTTCAATCACCACCACCGATCGCAGGGCCCGTTCCAGACCGGATGGCTCCGGGTCCACCTCGCTTGCAGACCGCGCCGTGACCCCGCCCGGGTCGTTCCCGGGGCCCTGGATCATCGCCGTGGACACCGTCGGGACCAGGCCCAGGGTCAGGGCGATCGTAGTCGCGGAGAGAAGGCGGAACGTGCGGAGGTCCTGTTTCATATCGTCCTGCTTCGACTCGACGCCAAACGCGCCTGGCCGGAGCCTGACAGTGGGGCGCGGCCCTGTCGTCCGACGAACTCCGGCGGCAGGCCGATCCTCGGAGAGTCCCCGCCTTGCCCCGGCACGGAGGCCCCACGACGGCCGCCCGGATCGCGGACGTCACTCCGCCTCGGCCGCAAGCGCCTCCTCAAGCTGCGCGATGAAGGGCCGGTCCGCCTCGGCCAGCGCGCCACGGGCCTCCAGATCCTTCAGAATGCCCAGCGCCCGCTCCACGTAGCGCCGCTGGTCAGTGACCGAGTCAGTGACCGTGACCATCGCTATAAGCGACCGAAAAACATTCAGCTTCTTGTCCGCTGACTCCGGATCGGCCCCAGACAGGCGCTCGGAGATCTCCAGGCTGCGCCGAAAGAACCCCAGAGCCTCGTCGCGGTCACCCTGGCCTTGAAGCAGAAATCCAATCTTGAGTAGCGCAGCACTCACATCGCTCGCCAGCACTGCCGACGCCGGATCGGCCGCCGACAGGCGCTCGGAGATCTCAAGCATCCGCCGATAGAGCACCAGCGCTCCGTCGCGGTCCCCCTGGCTATAAAGTACGTTGCCGACCCGTTCCAGCGAGCTGCTCACACTCCGCGCGAGGTCCACAGACGCCGGATCGGCCGCAGACAGGCGCTCCCTGATCTCAAGGCTGCGCTGATAGCGCGACAGCGCCCCGGCCCGGTCCCCCTCGCTCCGCAGCACATCGCCGAGCCGGTCCAGCGAGATGCTCACATCCCGTGCGAGGTCCACAGACGCCGGATCGGCCGCAGACAGGCGCTCGAGGATCTCAAGGCCACGCCGAAAGAAACCCAGCGCCCCGTCGCGGTCCCCCTGGCTCAAAAGCACATCACCGTTCTTGATCAGCGAGACGCCCACCTCGTTCGCCTTGTACACAGACGCCGGATCTGCCGCTGACAGGCGCTCGGAGATCTCAACCATCCGTCGAAAGAGCACCAGCGCCCCGTCGCGGTCCCCTTGGCTGACAAGCACATCGCCGATCCGATCCAGCGAGACGATCATATCCCTCGCCCGATCTGCAGAGGTCGGATCGGCCGCAGCCAGGCGCTCGGAGATCTCCAGGCTGCGCCGATAGAGCCCAAGCGCACCGTCGCGGTCCCCCTGGCTTTCAAGCACATCGCCGACGTTGTTCAGTGAGATGCTCACATCCCGCGCGAGGTCCGCCGACGCCGGATCGGCCGCAGACAGGCGCTCCCTGATCTCCAAACTGCGGCGATAGAGCCCAAGCGCCCCGTCGCGGTCCCCCTGGCTTACAAGCACATTGCCGATCCGATCCAGCGGTGCGGTCACACCCCGCGCTAGGTCCACAGACGCCGGATCGGCTGCAGACAGGCGCTCCCAGATCGCAAGGCTACGCCTATAGAGCCTCAGCGCCCCGTCGCGGTCCCCTTGGCTGACAAGCACATCGCCGATCCGATCCAGCGAAACGCTTACATTGATCGCGAGGTCCACAGACGCCGGATCGTCCGCTGACTGGTACTCAGCGATCTCGAGCATCCGCCGATAAAGCCCCAGGGCTCCGTCGCGATCCCCCTGGCTGAGCAGGAGGTCGGCGGTGAAATTCAGCGCGGCGGCCCGATTCTGGTCACTTGTCGCCAGGGCCTCCATCCGCCCTGCTGCCGCCAGGGCGTCGGCGCGACGACCGGCGTCGGTATAGAGCTGAGCCAGATCGAGCCAGTCAACGTAGTCGCCCGGATCGAGGCGGACGACCTCTTCATAACGGACGATGACCGCGCCGGTGTCGAAAGCCGGGTCGCTCTTGGCCCGGGCGTCAAGGGCCAGAGTGGCGATCCGACGGGCCTCCGCCGCGCTCTCGACATCGGCACGAACCCGACGGGCCCCGTCCCGGGCCTGTCTCAACCGGTCTAGCACCGCGATCGCGCCAACCCGGTCCCCGGCATTGTAGCGGGCCAGCGCCGCCGCCCCCTCCGCGGTCGAGGCGATGTCGGTGACCTCACGGCGGAACACCGCGATCTCCTCGGCATAGGCCGTATCCCGCGAAGCCAGATCCGCCACCAGCGCCTCGCGGGCCGCGATCAGTTCGGCCTGAAGCCGGGCCACCTCGGCCGCGCCGCGCCCCTCTGCCTCGGTAAGCCGGGTCTGGAGTGCCGCGATCTCCGCCTGCCGGGCCCGGTCACGCGCATTCGCCTGCCGCTCGATCGCCTCCAGCGTCGCACTCGCCCCCGCGACCGCTGCCGAGATCTCGACCCGGGCGTTCACCAGAGCCGGCGTCTGGGCCTGAGCCGCCATGGGGGCCAGCATCACCCCAACGGCCACGACCGTGGCCCCGCCCATCAACCGCATCATCGAACCGCCCCCGCTCCGTCTGCCAGGCAGTTAACGTGACTGGCAAGCCGGGCACAACCGACGGAAACCGTCGGTGGACCGCCGGCGCGGAAAAAACGATGCTGCGGCCGACTACGGTTGAGCCTTGATCCAGCCACGAGCCTTGGCGGGCACGATCCAAAACCAGATCGTCAGG
>VYLK01000225.1_pt1 | contig 23029 bp, 22 predicted proteins | sample 5114321 | NCBI WGS metagenome assembly VYLK01 (sample SAMN12291792, study PRJNA351875) | freshwater metagenome | isolation source: freshwater lake | place: USA: Michigan, MSU2 Lake | collected 2011-08-16
GCCCAGCTGCGCCGGGCCGAAGAACAGCTCGGCCGGCGGCGGTGCCGCAGGCGCGGGCGCGGGCGCCGGCGTGCCGGCCAACGCAGCGGCATGCACCGCCAGCAACATCACGGCGAGCACCCGCCGCCAGACCTTCAGCAACGCCATCGACCAACTCCCTGCTTCATGGTGTGGGCGGTCTGCGTGCCGCCTGCGGCCGGCATGCTAAATCCCTAGGGCCTTGCTGCGTGCGTGCGCCTAGCATGCGGCCAGCCTTTCTTGCCTGGAGCCCGCATGCCTGCCTTGCAGACCGACTACCTCGTCATCGGCGCCGGTGCCACCGGCCTGGCCTTTGCCGACACGCTGCTGGCGCACAGCGACGCGCACATCACCTTCGTCGACCGCCGCGCGCTGCCCGGCGGGCACTGGAACGACGCCTACCCCTTCGTCACGCTGCACCAGCCTTCGGCCTTCTACGGCGTGAACTCGCTGCCGCTGGGCAGCGGCCGCAAGGACACGCTGGGGCCCAACGCCGGCCTGTACGAGCAGGCCACGGGTGCCGAGGTGTGCAGCTATTTCCAGCAGGTGATGCAGCGCCAGCTGCTGCCCAGCGGGCGCGTGCACTTCCTGCCGCTGCACGAATGCCGCGGCCTGCAGGAAGGGCGCGCGGAGGCGGTGTCGCTGCTCAGCGGCGCCGTCACCGAGATCACCGTGCGGCGCCGCGTGGTGGACGCCGCGCACTTCATGCCCGAGGTGCCCGCCACCACGCCGCCGGCCTACCGCGTGGCCGCGGGCGTGCGCCTGCTGTCTCCCACGCAATTGGCTCAGCTGGGACAGACCACCGCCGAGCCAGCGGCCGGCTATTGCATCGTCGGCGCCGGCAAGACGGCGATGGACACGGGCGTGTGGCTGCTGTCGCAAGGCGTGCCGGCCGAGCGCATCCACTGGGTGATGCCGCGTGACTCTTGGCTGGTCAACCGCGTGACCACCCAGCCCGGGGCCGAGTTCTTCATGGCCTCGATGGGCGGCATGCTCGAGCAGATGCGCGCCTTTTCCGCCGCTCGCGACGTGCAAGACCTCTTACTGCGGCTGGAAGCCAGCGGGCAGATGTTCCGCATCGACCCCACGCAGACGCCGCGCATGTTCCATTACGCCACCCTGGCCGAGGCCGAGGTGCGGCTGCTGCGGCAGATCACGCAGGTCATCCGCCGCGGGCGCGTGCAGGCCATCGAGCCCGAGGCGCTGGTGATGAACGAAGGCCGCGTGGCCATGCCGCCGGGTCTGGTCTACGTGAACTGCACGGCCTCGGCCGTGCGGGCGCGCCGCAACGAGCCCATCTTCCAGCCGGGCCGCATCGTGCCGCAGCTGGTGCGCGTGCCGCTGGTCACCTTCAGCGCCGCGGTGTGTGCGTATGTGGAAGCGAACTACCCCGACGACGCCGCGCGCAACGCGCTGTGCCGGCCGGCGCCCTTCCCGCGCGACGTGGGCGGCTACGTCGCCGCCACCCTGGTCAGCCAGATGAACCAGCTCGCCTGGAACCAGGACAAGGCGCTGCGCGAGTGGATGCGCGGCACGCGGCTGGATGGCTTCGGCCAGCTGGCGGCCGAAGTGAGCCGCGACGATGCCGAGAAGATGGCGGTGCTGGGCGAACTGCGCCAGACCATGGCCCCGGCCATGGCCAACGCACAGCGGCTGCTGGCGACCTTGGCGCCGCGGACCTAGGCGCCTGCGCGCCTGTACGCCTAGACGGGCGGCTTCAGACCCAGCCTTGCCGCCACAGGCTGGCGTCGGTGAGCTCGCGCCAGTGCAGCAGCAGCACGCGCCGCGAATGCACGGCTTCCAGTTCCACCTGTTCGATGCGCACCGCGGGCGGCTCGGGTTCGATGACGCGCACCACGACGAAGTGCTTCTCGCGCCGCGTGGGCGCCACGGCGGTCCATTTCGTCAGCAGCAGCTTTTTCGGGCTCAGAGGGTTCTTGCGCGCCGGGGCCGGGCGGTCGGTGGGTTCAGCCATGGCGCCGATGATGCGCCGGCCAGCGCGGCGCTGCCGGCTTCGGGACAATGCTTGTTCATTTCACCTTTGCCCCGACGCCCCCGCATGCCTTCCCTGTTCGACCCCCTGCCCTTCGGCGCGCTGACGCTGCCCAACCGCATCGTCATGGCCCCGCTGACGCGCACCCGCGCCGGCCGCAGCCACATCGCCAACGCCCTGATGGCCGAGCACTACGCGCAGCGCGCCAGCGCCGGCCTGCTGATCGCCGAGGCCACCATGGTGGCGGCCGACGGCTGCGCCTTCACTGGCGAGCCGGGCATCTTCGACGACGCCTGCGCGCAGGGCTGGCGCCTGGTGACGGGCGCGGTGCACGCCGCCGGCGGGCGCATCCAGCTGCAGATCTGGCACCCGGGCCGCTCGGCGCACAGCAGCCTGAACGGCGGCGTGCAGCCCATCAGCAGCGGCGAGCGCGCCATCGCCGGCCTCATCAACACGCCCGACGGCAAGCAGCCCTACGAAACCCCGCGCCGCCTGCGCGACGACGAGCTGCCGGGCATCGTCGACTTCTTCCGCCAGGCCACGCGCCGCGCGCTGCAGGCCGGCTTCGACGGCGTGCAGCTGCACGGCGCGCACGGCTACCTGCTCGACCAGTTCCTGCGCGACGGCGTGAACGACCGCTGCGGCCCGGGCTACGAGCGCTACGGCGGCAGCCTCGAGAACCGCGCGCGTCTCTTGCTGGAATGCGCCGATGCGGCCATCGCGGAAGCGGGTGCCGACCGCGTGGGCGTGCGCCTCTCGCCGCTGGCCGGCAGCAACGACCTGCAGGACAGCGACCCCGAGGCGCTGGTGGCGCACCTCGCGCAGCAGCTGCAGCAGCGGCGCGTCGCCTGCCTGGAGCTGCGCCACATGGACCCGGCGCTGGAGAGCGAGCGCCGCATCGCCGCCGTGGCGCGCCAGCACTTCCAGGGCGTGCTGCTGCGCAACGGCGGTTTCACCGCCGCCACGGCCCAGGCTGCGCTGCTGGAGGGCAGCGCCGACGCCATCGCCTTCGGCCGCGCCTACATCGCCAACCCCGATCTGGTGGAACGTCTGCGGGCCGGTGCCCCCTTGAACGAGCCCGACCCCAAGACCTACTACGGCCTGGGTGCCGCGGGCTACACCGACTACCCGCGCCTGGCCGCGGCCGCGTCCCCCAACGGCCTCAGGGAGCTCTCTCCATGAAACGTGTCACTGGCATCGGCGGCATCTTCTTCAAGGCGCAAGACCCGCAGGCCCTGGGCGCCTGGTATCGGCAGCACCTGGGCATCGGTGTGGAGGACTGGGGCGGCGCCGCCTTCCGCTGGGCTTCGCCCGACAACCCCAGCGGCACCGGCACCACGGTCTGGAGCCCCTTCAAGGCCGACACCAGCTACTTCGCGCCCAGCCTGGCCAGCTTCATGATCAATTACCGCGTGGACGACCTGCACGCGCTGCTGGCGCCATTGCGGGCCGAAGGCTGCCAGGTCGACGACAAGGTCGAAGAGTCGGAGTTCGGCAAGTTCGGCTGGGTGTTCGATCCCGAAGGCAACAAGATCGAGCTGTGGGAGCCCCCGGCGGGGCAGTGAGCACGGTGGGGGCCGAGTCGGCCCCGCCCGTGCCTGCACCTGGACCCCCGCCTCAAGCGCAACAGCGCGACGCCGAAAACCCGAGGATGCGACCCGGCCTGCAAGGATTCTTCGTCAGGCAGCCTCTGTGGGTGTCCATTCCACTCATCGTCGCGGTGAGCGTGGCGTCTTCCGTGGGCGCGCTCTTCCTGCTGACCGAACTGATGGGCATGCCTTACGGCCCCACCTTCCGGCGCAGCCTGACCATCGCCATCACCGCGCCGGTGCTGGTGTCGGCCCCCATCGGGGGCTGGATCGTGCACCTGCTGCGCGAGGTGGAGCTCGCGCGCCAGCAGGCGCAGACCCTGGCCTGGAACGACGAACTCACGGCGCTGATGAACCGGCGCCGCTTCACCGACATCGGCCAGCGCGAACTGGCGCTGTCGCAGCGCGCCGGGCGCCAGCTGGTGGCGATGCTGCTGGACATCGACGATTTCAAGCGCATCAACGACGAACACGGCCACAGTGGCGGCGACGCCGTGCTGCAGGCCCTGGGGGGCACGCTGCCGCGCGAACTGCGCAGCACCGACCTGGTGGCGCGCTGGGGCGGTGAAGAGTTCGCGCTGCTGCTGCCCGACACCAGCCTCGCCGATGCCGCCGTGCTGGCCGAACGCGTGCGCACGGCGGTGCAGCAGATGGATGTGCAGCTGCGGGGCGGCCAGCGCCTGCGCTGCACCGTCTCTGTAGGCCTGAGCGAGGCCGGCACCGCAGACAGCTTCGACAGCCTGATCGCCCGCGCCGACAAGGCCATGTACCTGGCCAAGGCGGGCGGCAAGAACCGCGTGGTGGTGCAGGCGGTCTGAGCGTGTGAGGGTGGTGCCTACTGCCCCGCCACGAGATGCGGGAACATCGCCCGGCGCGCCTCGTCGTCCATCTCGGTCTTGAAGCTGTGCTTGTCTTTCAAGGCCGCCGCACGCTGGGCGGCGGGCCGTTCGGTCACGGCATCGAGCAGGCGCTTGACATGGGGCAGCTGCGCCCAGGCCTCGGGCCCCAGCGCGAAGGGCACGGCGCGCGCCCAGCCCCACACGGCCATGTCGAGCACGCCGTAGGTGTCGCCCAGCATCCAGGGGCGGTTGGCGAGGTGGGCGTCCAGGATCTTCCAGTGCCGCCAGGCCTCGAACTCGTAGCGGTGGAGGGCGTAAGGCAGCTTCTCGGGCGCGTAGTGCTTGAAGTGCACGCACTGGCCTGTGAAGGGGCCGATGCCCGAGGCCACGAACATCATCCAGCTCAGCAGCGCGCCGCGGTCCTGGGTCGCCGGCAGGAACTGGCCGCTCTTCTCGGCCAGGTAGAGCAGGATGGCCGAGCTGTCGAAGACCGTGGTGTCGCCATCGACGATGACGGGCACCTTGGCATTGGGGTTCAGCGCGGTGAAGGCCGGCAGGTGCTGCTCGCCCTTGCGCGTGTCCACCGGGATGGCCTCGTACGGCAGGCCGGCCTCTTCCAGGAAAAGCGCCACCTTCATGGGGTTGGGGGCGAGGGAGAAATAGAACTTCAGCATGACGGCCTCGGTGCGATGGAGCGGGGCTTCATTCTGTCGCCTGGCGCAAGGCCTCGTGCAGCAGTTGCAGGGCCAGGGCCACCTCGTCTTCGCTGATGTTCAGCGCCGGCATCAGCCGCAGCAGCGTGGGGCGCGGCGCGTTCAGCAGCAAGCCGTGCGGCTGCAGTTCGCGGGCGGCGTTCACCACCGCGCCAGCGTACGCGCCGGGCAGCACCAGCGCACGCAGCAGGCCCGCACCCCGTTCCGCGACCAGGCCGTGCGCCTGTACCAGGGCCTGCAGGCCGGCGCTCAACTGCTGGGCGCGGGCGCGCACCCGGGCCAGGAAGTCTTCGCGGCAGACCTCGTTCACCACCGCCAGGCCCACGGCGGCCATCAGCGGGTTGCCGCAGTAGGTGCCGCCCTGGTCACCGGGCTCGAAGCAGTTCAGCCGCTCGGTGCACAGCAGGGCTGCCAGCGGCACGCCACCGCCCAGGCCCTTGGCCAGCGTCATCACGTCGGGCTCGATGCCGTAGAGCTCGTGCGCGAAGGCCACGCCGCAGCGGCCGATGCCGGTCTGCACCTCGTCCACGATGAGCAGCAGATGGCGTTCTTGCGTGAGGGCTCGCAGTTCGCGCACGAAGCCGGGGTCGGCCAGGTTCACGCCGGCCTCGCCCTGCACGAGTTCGATCATCACGGCCACGGTGGCTGGCGTGATGGCCGCCTCCACCGAGCGCAGGTCGTTGAAACGGGCTTTGGCAAAACCTGCCGGCATGGGCGGGTAGAGCGTGCCCCAGCCCGGCTTGCCCGAGGCCGCCATCATGGCCAGCGTGCGGCCGTGGAAGGCACCTTCGAAGCCGACGATCTCGTGCGCCCCGCCGCGCATCTTCTGGCCCCAGCGCCGTGCCAGCTTCACGGCGCCTTCGTTGGCCTCGGCGCCCGAGCTGGCCAGGAACACGCGGCTGAAGCAGCCCAGGCCCGCCAGGCGCTCGGCCAGTGCCAGCAGAGGCCGGTTGTGGAAGGCCGGGCCGGGGTTCACCAGGCGCTGCGCCTGCGCGGCCAGCGCCTGGGCCACCGCCGCCGGGCTGTGGCCCAGGCTGTTGACGGCCCAGCCCTGCACCAGATCGAGGTAGCGGCGCCCGCTCTCGTCCACCAGCCATGAGCCCTGCCCTTCCACGAACACGGTCGGGGGCCGCTCGGTGATGGTGAGCAGGGCGTGCCCCGGGTCTTGCGCGGTGAGGTTCATGGGCTTCTTGCTCCTGTAGAAATCCAGCTGCTGCACGGCGCACTTTGCCGAAACACCACCGTGGCGGCCATGACGCTGTTCCCTCCTTTTCTGCCATGGCAGAAACCGCTGGACAGCGGCATCATCCCGCCCATGGCCTGCCGCATCACCTTCGTGCTTTTCCCCGGGTTCCAGCAGCTCGATCTGGCCGGGCCCATGGCGGTGTTCGAGGTGGCCGTGCTGCAGCAGCCCGGCAGCTACCGCTGGCGGCTGGTGGCGAGCGCGCCGCCCCAGGTGCGCAGCTCGGCCGGTGTGGCCTGGCCGGTGCAGGGCCTGCCGCGCCAGCTGGGCGAGGGCGACCTGGTGATGGTGATCGGCGGCGACGGGGTCGATGCCGCCTGCGCCGATGCGCGGCTGCTCGCCTGGCTGCAGCGCGCCGGCCGCTGCGGCGCGCGCATCGCCAGCATCTGCAGCGGCAGCCTGGTGCTGGCCGCCGCCGGCTTGCTGGACCACCGCGGGGCCACCACGCACTGGTCGCGCAGCCGCCAGTTCGCGAGCGACTTTCCGGCCGTGCAGCTGCAGCCCGACCGCGTCTACGTGCGCGAGCCCGCCCGCCGCCGCCGGGGCACCACGGCGCCCGCGCTGCCCGAGATCTGGACCAGCGCCGGTATGACCGCCGGCATCGACCTCTGCCTGGCCCTGCTGGCGCACGACCACGGCGAAGCGCTCGCGCGCGTGGCCGCGCGGCAACTGGTGGTGGAGCGGCGGCGGCCGGGCGGGCAGTCGCAGTTCTCGCCCCTGCTCGACCTGCAGCGGCCCGAAGGCCGCTTCGGCGCGCTGCTGGAGCAGGTGCGCCACCGCTTGCACGAAGACCTCAGCGTCGAGGCCCTGGCCGCCGCGGCCTGCATGAGCCCGCGGCACTTCGCGCGCTGCTTCCGCGCCGAGACCGGCACCACGCCGGCCCATGCCATCGAACGTCTGCGCGTGGACGCCGCGCGTGCCGCGCTGGAAGGTGGCGAGCCCTCGGTGCAGCGGGTGGCCACGGGCTGCGGGTTTGGCAGCACGGAGCGCATGCGCCGTTCCTTCCAGCGATTGCTCGGCCGCCCGCCGGCGGTGTTCAGGAAGGGGCTGTCAGCGGCTTGACGCGGTCTACTTGGGCAGGCAGGCCAGCATTTGCTGGATGCGTTCGGGCGTGTAGGCCGCGGCGGCAGCCACCATGGATTGCAGCGTGACTTCTTCCTGCACCGCCATGCCTTTGCGCGGCAGCGTGGCCTGGCCCAGGATCACGTAGTCCAGCACGGTGTCGATGCCCTGGTAGGCACGCACATCCGAAGGCGTTGTCGGCGTGCGGCCGGGCCGGCAGCGGTCGGCGCTGCCGCCGCCGGGGCGCGAGATGAACGGCGGCTTCAGGGCCAGCTCGCCCGGACCGCAGCGCTGTTCGCGCGGGATCGGGCCTGGCTTCTGGTGCGTGACGGCGCCGGTGCGCAGCAGCTGGTGCAGCGCGATCGAGCCCTCGCCGAAGGCCGGGCCGCGGTCACCGATCAGGGCCAAGGCGGGCGTGAACCCCGCGCCGCCCACCCACACCAGCTTGCCCATGTACTCGCGGGCCGGTGCCACGGCGATGGGCAGTGCCTCGGCATCCAGGTAGCGGGTGGCGCCGGCCACGCGGTGCGTGACGGAGGTCATCGAGAGATAGGTCTGCACCGGCTGGCCCGAAAGGCCCTCCACCACCGGGCCGGGCTTGGGCTTGCCCAAGCCGTTTCCCACCACCCACTTGCCCGCCCCGCAGGCCGTGCGCGTGCTGCCTGCGGTGAAGGGCTCGACCTCGATCGCGTAGACGCAGAAGGCTGGCGAACCGGCGCCGAAGCCCATCTGCTCGGCTTTCAGGAAATCGGGGCGGCAGCCGCCGGCCTGGCAGCTGCTGGTCTTGCCGTCGGCCCAGCGGTCCAGGCCGTTGGCGATGTAGGTGAAGCCCGCGTCACCGGCGGTGTAGGACGCCGCGCCCCCATCGGGGTTGACCGCCAGCCGCGCGCGCACGGCCACCGATCCGTCGGCGAACACACGCGTGGCGGTCTGGGTCGTGCCTTTGCCGTCCGCCGTCTTCACCGTCATGGTGCCGGGAGTGCCGCAATCGGGCTGGGCGCCGGCCTGCAGCGGCGCCAGCAGCGGAGGCAGCACCGCCAGCAGCGCAGCCAGCAGGGGACGGGCGGTGGGGATCAGGCGGGTGGCCAGCATGCGGGTCTCCTGGGTGAGTTGTCGGCCCAGTGTGGCAGCCCGGCCGTGCGGGGCCCATCCCGCAGTCGGCGCGCGTCCGCTGTCAGGACGATGCGCGGCCGATGTGAGTCGGTTGGGGTTGGGATCTGCGGGCAGGAGCCCGGCTTGGCCCCTGCTTCTAACGCGCCTACTTCAGCGCGAACCGCACGGTTCCGGACGGTTTGCCAGCGATCGTGACGATGGCGACCACCTTAGTGCCAGGGCCCACCTTGAAGGTGCCCGTGGCTTCCAGCTTGTCACCGGCTGGCTTCAGCTCGACCTCCTGCTTTTCGGTGCCGCTGAGCAGCGTCAGCTTCGCGCTGGCCTTGGAGAGATCGACCGGCTTGCCATGGCCGCGCAGGTGCAACTGGATCGCCGCTGGCTTGGCGACCAATTCGTAGTCGATGTCCTTGGCCTCGGTGACCACGCCGCCATGCTTCGGGCTGTGGTCGTGTGCGCCTCCGGCGTGGGCGGCGCTGGCCAGGGCGAGAGCGATGGCGGCGGCAGCGCAGAGCTTGGCTTTCATGGGTTTCCTTTCAGTGGAGTGGGAACGGGGAAGGGTGGAGATCGCGTTCACAGCGCCTCGGCGTCCTGGGCATCCCTCAGCTTCTCTGCCGGTTGGCGGCCGAACAGCCAGAACATCGCGGGCGTGAGGAAGGTGTCGAGCAGGGTCGAGCTGATGAGCCCGGAGAAGATCACCACGGCCACCGGGTGCAGCACCTCGGTGCCGGGGCGTTCGGCCTCGAACAGCAGCGGCGCCAGTGCGAAGGCCGTGACCAGGGCCGTCATCAGCACCGGGCTCAGCCGCTCCAGCGAGCCGCGCACGACCATCTTCTGGTCGAAGCTCTCGCCCTCGAAGCGCATCAGGTTGATGTAGTGGCTGACCTTCAGGATGCCGTTGCGCACCGAGATCCCGGCCAGCGTGACGAAGCCGACCATGGCCGCGACGCTGAGCGGCTGGCCCGACAACCACAGCCCGATCACCGCGCCCACCAGCGCCAGCGGGATGTTCACCATGATCAAGGCCGACAGCACGGCGCTCTGGTAGCGGGTGTAGAGCACCACGAACATCAGCGTCAGTGACACGAGGGACAGCAGCCCGATCAGGCGCGAGGCTTCCTCCTGTGCCTGGAACTGCCCGCCCAGCGTGATGAACATGCCCTCGGGCAGCTTCGTCTCGGCGGCCACCTGGCGGATGTCGGCCACGATCTCCGACAGCGCCCGGCCCGAGGCGTTGGCCGACAGCACGATGCGCCGCTTGCCGTCGTCGCGGCTGATCTGGTTGGGGCCGTCGCTGTCTTCGATGCTCGCCACCTTCGACAGCGGTATGCGCCCGCTGGGCGTCTCGATGAGGATCTGGCTCAAACCCTCGATCGACCGCGCCGACTCCGGCAGCCGCACCACGAGCGCGAAGCGCCGGTTGCCCTCGACGATCTGCGCCACGCGCTCACCTTCCACCAGCCCCTGCAGCGTGGCCAGGATCTGCGGCGCGGCCACGCCGTACTGCGCCGCGGCCGCGTAGTCCACGCGCACCTTGATCTGCGGCGCGAGCACCTGTTTCTCGATCTGCAGATCGGCGATGCCCGGGATGGTGGCCAGCTTCGCGCGCAATGCATCGGCCTGGCCGCGCAGGGCGTCCAGGTCTTCGCCGTAGATCTTGATCGCGATCTGCGAGCGCACGCCCGAAAGCATGTGGTCGATGCGGTGCGAGATCGGTTGCCCGACCTCGATGGCCGCGGGCAGGTTGACCAGCCGGCCGCGGATGTCGGCCCGCACCTCGTCCATGGTGCGCGTCAGCTGCTCGGCGGGCACGATGCCGACATCGAGCTCGCTGACGTGCACGCCCTCGGCGTGTTCGTCGAGCTCGGCCCGCCCGCTGCGCCGGCCGACGTGCGTGACCTCGGGCACTTGCGAGATCAGCACCTCGGCCTGCCGCGCCAAGGCCGAGCTCTCGGTGAGCGTGACGCCGGGGTTCAGGCGGATGCCCACCAGCAAGGTGCCTTCGTTGAAGGGTGGCAGGAAGGTGGTGGGGAAGAAGGGCACAGCGGCGCCCGCCGCCAGCACCGCCAGACCGGCCGCCGCCAGCGCGGCCTTGGGGCGGTTCAGCACCGCCTGCAGGCCGCCGCGGTAGTGCCGCTTCAGCCAGGCCAGGGCGCGCGTGTCGCCGTGGTCCAGCGTCTTCAGCCGCGGCAGCAGGTAGGAGCTGAGCACCGGCGTCACCGTCACCGACACCAGCAGCGAAGCCAGCGTCGAGGCGATGAAGGCCACGCCCAGCGGCACGAAGAGCCGCCCCTCGATGCCCGGCAGCGCAAACAGCGGCAGGAACACCAGCACGATGATGACGGTGGCGTAGAGGATGCCCGAACGCACCTCCATCGAGGCCTGGGCCACCAGCCGCAGCGTGGGCTGCCGCTCGTGCGGCGGGCGCGCTCGGTCTTGCTTGAGCCGGCGCAGGATGTTCTCCACGTCCACCACCGCGTCGTCCACCAGGCCGCCGATGGCGATCGCCAGGCCGCCCAGCGTCATGGTGTTGATCGACAGGCCGAAGTAGCGGAAGACCAGCGCGGTGATGAAGATCGACACCGGGATCGCCGTCAGCGCGATGACGGTGGGCCGCACCGTGCCGAGGAAGAAGAACAGGATCACCGCGACGAAGATCGACGCGCCGATCAGCTTGCCCTGCAGCGTGGTGATCGAGGCTTCGATGAAGCTGGCCTGTCGGAACGTCACCCGCGGGGCTTCCATGCCGGCGGGCAGTGAAGCCTTCAGCCCTGTGAGCGCTTCTTCGAGGGTGCGCGTGAGCGCGATGGTGTCGGCGGTGGGCTGTTTCTGGATGCCCAGGATCACCGCCGGCTTGCCTTCGAAGCCGCCCTCGCCGCGCTTGAGGGCCGCGGCGAAGGTCACCTCGGCGATCTGCCGCAGCAGGATGGGCTGGCCCCGGTTGCTGCCCACGGCAAGGTTGCTGAGGTCCTCCAGCCGCGAGGTGCGGCCGAGGTGGCGGATGAGGTACTCCCGCCCGTTGAGCTCCAGGAAGCCGCCCGAGGTGTTGGCCGAGAAGCCGCGCAGCGCCGCCTCCAGCTGGTCGTGCGTGATGCCCAGGTCGGCCATGCGTGCCGTGTTCGGCTGCACCTGGAACTGCCGCACCTCGCCACCGATGGGGATGACCTGCGCGACACCGGGCACCGCCAGCAGCCGGGGCCGCAGCACCCAGTCGGCGTACTCGCGCACGGCCATCGGGCTGATCTTGCTTTCGTCGACGGGAATCGCGATCTGCATGATCTCGCCCATGATCGAGCTGATCGGCCCCATGCGTGGCACCAGGCCTTCGGGCAGACCTTCTTCCATCGCCGACAGGCGCTCGGCGACGAGCTGGCGGGCGCGGTAGATGTCCACGCTCCAGTCGAAGGTGACGTAGAGGAAGGACAAGCCGGCCGACGAGGTGGAGCGCACGCTCTCCACGCCCGGCAGGCCGTTCATCACCGTTTCCAGCGGGAAGGTGATGAGCTGCTCCACCTCCTCGGCGGCCATGCCGCCAGCCTCGGTCATGACCGTGACCGTGGGCTTGTTGAGATCGGGGAACACATCCACCGGCGTGCGCGTCAGCGTGAACGCGCCATAGACCATCAGCACGACGGCCGCGATCAGCACCAGCAGCCTGTTGGCCAGGCTGTTGTCGAGTAGCCACTTGAACATGTCAGGCCTCCCGCCGGGCCGTCCCAAGGGAGGCATGCGCCCCCTCGGGGGGCAGTGAACGAAGTGAACGTGGGGGCTTCATCTCAGCGCACCTGGTTGATCAAGGTGGCGCCTTGTGTCGCGACACGGTCACCGGGCTGCAGCCCTGAGGTGACGGCGGCGTTGACACCGTCCAGCGGCTCGGTGGTGACGGTTCGGGGTTCGAAGCGTTCCGGCGCCGTCTTCACCCAGACCACAGTCTGGTTGGCCGGGTTCTTCATCAGCGAGGCCACCGGCACCGGGATGCCTTTGCGCTTGTCCTTCGTCTGCACGAACACCCGCACCGGCTGGCCCACGGCCAACTGGTCGAGTGCGGCACCCTGGGCGCGAAAGGCCAGGGGCAGCGCCTGCTCACGCAGGCTGCGCGAGGCGCCGATGAAGGTGAGCGGCAGGCGCTGGTTGCCCAGGGCCATCGTCGCGCTGCCGATGTTGGAAGCGATAGTGGCGTCGAAGGCCAAGGCCTCGATGCGCAGACGCGAGGGGTCGACGATCTCGAAGATGAGTTCGCGTGCATCCACCACCTGGCCGGCGACGATATGGGCCGAGGCGATCACACCCGACACGGGCGCCAGCAGCGCCTCGCGCGTGGACAGGCCAGCACCCACCGCAGCCATGCGCGCCGCCAGGCTGGCGGCTTCGCTCTCGGCGGCTTCGATCTCCTTGCGCGGCACGGTGTCGGCCAGTTCCTGCAGACGTGCGATGCGCTTGTCGGCCAGGGACTTGGCGGCGCGCAGCTCGGCGAGCTGGGCCGCCTGGTTGGCGCGCTCGATCGGCGCCGTCGACGGCACGACGTAAGCCAGCACCTCGCCCTTGCGCACCACCTGCCCGGGGTTGGGCAGGCCGCGCGGCCCGGCTTCGATGCGGCCGGCGTTCAGCGGCTGCACCTTGCCGCCGGCATTCGGGTCCATCAGCACCTTGGCGCTGAGCTCCACCGTGCGTGGCAGTTCGGCCGCTTCGGTGACGACGGTGCGCACACCCAGCTGGCGCTGCGCGGGCTTGGGCAGGAAGACACTGCCGTCAGGCTGGCGCTGCGGGCCGTTGGCGCTGGGCGCGGCGGGGGCGTCGCCGTGGTCGTGGCCGGGGCCGGCTTGGGCGGTGTGCAGCCCGGTCAGGGCGATCAGCAAGCCCAGGCTGGAGGTGATCAGGGTGCGCTTCATGCGGCGGCTCCTGCGCGAACCTGGCGCGCGTGGACCACACGGCGCCCGCCCCAACCGAGCAAGCCCAGCGCGGCGAACCCGGCCGCCCCCCATCCTGCATATTCGGTCCACGAATGCGTGTGTGCGGCCCCGTCGGCGTGCGCGGCTTCGTGGATGTCGAGGTCAGCGGCCAGCAGGTCGGCTTCGTTGCCGGCGGTCACCATGGCGGTCACTGGCAGCACGCCGGGTTGGGGGGCCTCGGGCAGCACGACCTGGTATTCGTCGTCGCCCAGTCTTTCTGCCTTGAACTTGACCCCGCCAATCTCGAGCTCGATCTGCGCGCCGCGCACGGGGCTGTTGTCGGCGAAGCGATCCAGGTACAGCGTGATCTGCTGGCCGTTGAGCACGCCGACGAGTTCGAAGGTCTCGGACACGGCCGAAAAGCGCGGCAGCGCCTGGCCGACGGCTGCGGGCGCAGCGTCACCATGGTCGTGGCCTGGGCCGGCCCAGGCTGGGGATGCAGCAAGGAGGGCCGCAGCACACAGCGCGGCCGGGAGATTCGGGAAGTTCATGAGGATGTCCTGAAGGATTCGTGGAGTGGCTTCACTGCGGCAGGAGGCCCAGCGCCTGACGCCATGCAGAGATCGCCGCAGCGAGCTCGATGCGGGTGCGAGCGGCCTGGCGCTCGGCCTCGGCGGCTTCGGCTTCGATGCGCAGGCGTGTCGGCAGATCGGTTTCACCCAGCCGGAAAGACTTGTCGAAGAAGCCGCGCGACTCGCGGGCCAGCTGGGCGCGCCTCTCGGCCGCCTTCAGCTGGGTGCGTGCGGCCTCGACCCGCACGCGCGCCGCTTCCCGTTCTGCAAGGAGCCGCTCACGTTCCAGGGCCAGCTGGGCCTGGATCTCCATGGCTTCAGCGCGTGCGTTGGCGCTGCGGGCATCGGATCGCGGGCCTGCGCCGAAGGGGATGCGCAAGCCCAGCGTGAGGGTCTGCTGCGGCGCCTCGCCGCGCGCACCGCGGTCGCGCGTGGTCGCGAGCGTCAGTTCGGGGTTGGCGCGCGACTGGGTGGCGGTCAGCGCAACGGCGCGCTGCGCCACGGCGGCGCGGTCCTTGAGTTCTTGCAGCACGGCATGCGCTTCGATATCGGCGGCTGCAGCACCGGGATCCGGCTCTGCCGGGGTGTCTTCAGCGCCAGAAGCGGCGGGTGCGGCGCCAGCCAGGGCACGCAGATGCTGTCGAGCCGCCGCGAGGGCGGCCTCAGCCTGCGCAACAGCAGCGTCCCCGCCGGCCACCGCGCCGTCGGCCTGGTGCTGATCGGCGCGTGCCAGATCGCCGGCCTTCGCACGCCGCGCCACATCGGCGGCGATGAGGCGGGTGCTGTCGAGCTGCGCGCGCGCCGTCCCCAGTTCGATGCGCGCTCGCTGCCACTGCCACCATGCGTCGCGCACCGCGGCAGCCACGCGCAGTTGCGCTGCGCTGACCCGGCTTTCGAGGGCGGCGCCCTCGGCCTCGGCCAGCGCTGCGCTGCGCCCGCGCTCACCGGGCAGCCACAGCGGCACGGCGATGCCAACTTCGAGTTCACGCGCGCCCTGGTTCTGGCCCAGGCGGTCGGTCCTGTTCGAGACTTCCAGTGCCGCTGGCGCCGGCGTCCAGGCCTTGGCGGCCATCTGCTGAGCACGGGCGGCGTCGCGCCGCGCCTGCAGCGCCAGGGCTTCAGGCTGGCGGGACCAGGCAGCGTCGAAGACCTGCCGCAGATCCAGTGGGCTTGCGGCGGCTTCCGTGCCGCCTGCAGCCGGCGCCGCTGCGGCGGCTGTGGCTGTCTGCGCCACCACGGCCGGGCCGCACAGGGCCGCAGCGCCCAACAAGCCGGCACGCAGCAGCCATGCGGTTGTTCGAGTGCGATATCTCATCCAATGCTCCAGTGTTGAAAACAACCCACGGGAGATCGGCAAGCGGCGACCCAGCGGTCGCGTCGTGCCCGCAGGCGCCGCAGGCTGCGGCGCGCAAGCAGGCGCGAACGGGCGTCAGAAAGAGAGGAGACCCGCCTCGCCGATCAGGCGAGGGGCGGCCACTGAGGGCGTTCGGGCCGGGTCGGTGCGTGTGCAGCGCCCGCTTCTTCGAGGGTGGTGCGGGGCAGCGCTGTCGAAAGCGCAGCAGGCAGACCCACAGGCACTGTCAGCATCGCGCTGCAGGTGCCGTGGCAGTGACCGCAATCCAGGTCGAGGGCGCCAGGCGCCTGGTCGATGTTCGCGCCACCGGCCTCGTCCGGGGACGAAGTCAGACCTGCCCCCGGGTCTGCAGCCGGCTGGGCATCGCCGCGGGCGCTGGCGTGGTGCGCATGGTCATGGTCATGGTGACCCAAGTGCCAGGTGCTCGCCGGGCTCTCATGCCCGCAATAAGGCGCAACCGCGGCCCAGCTGAACTGGAGCGGAAGCATGGCGAGCAGGAAGAGGGCCAGGAAGCGACGCACGGCGGGAAGTCTAGCGGCTAGGGGGTTTGCCCGGGCGCATGCAAGGCGAGCCGGGTGTGGGGTATTGCCATCGTGCCGGTCAGGCGTGTGCCGGCACGGGGCGAAGCTCAGCGCGTGCCTGCTGGATGACCGAGCGCGCGGCGGTCAAGGCCAGCACGCCCATGACGGCGGCGACCGCCAGGTCGGGCCAGCCGCTGCCGGTACCGAAGACACCCAGCGCGGCGGCCATCACCGCCACGTTGCCGATCGCGTCGTTGCGGCTGCACAGCCACACCGAGCGCATGTTGGCGTCGCCCTCGCGCCAGGCGTAGAGCATCGCGGCCACCGCCACGTTGGCCAGCAGCGCCAGGGCGCCGATGGCCCCCATCGTCACCGGCTCGGGCACGGTGCCGGAAGCGGCCGACCACGCGGCGCGTCCCAGGACGAAGATGCCGAAGGCGCCCATGCTCAGACCCTTGACGAGCGCAGCCCGCGCGCGCCATGTCAAGGCCATGCCGAGCACCAGGAGCGAGATGCCGTAGTTGGCCGCATCGCCAAAGAAGTCCACGGCGTCGGCCAGCAGCGACACCGAGCCCGAACTCAGGCCGCCGGCCAGTTCCACCCCGAACATGGCCAGGTTGATGAGCAGCGCCGCCCACAGCACGTGCCGGTAGCGCGGGCTCTGGCTGGCCGCAGGGGTGGTGCAGCCGTGGTGGCAGCAGGCGTCGCTCATGTGGGGCTTTCGGGTGTCGATGCCGGCATTTGAAACCCTGTAGCGGCTCCAGAGTCAAGCGGCTATGCTGCAGCGGAGGGCGCACCCGCTGCAGGCGCGCCGGGACGCTGAGGAAGGGCCTCCAACATGAAGATCGGTGAACTGGCGTTGGCGGCGCAGACGCAGGTCGAGACCATCCGCTACTACGAGCGCGAAGGCCTGCTGCCGCAGGCGCCGCGCAGTGAAGGCAACTACCGCATCTACGGACCCGGGCATGTCGAACGGCTGGCCTTCGTGCGCCACTGCCGTTCGCTGGACATGACGCTGGACGAGATCCGCGTGCTCTTGCGCTTCAAGGACGAACCGCAAGCGGAATGCGGCGAGGTCAACGCGCTGCTCGAGGAGCACATCGGCCATGTCGCCACACGCATACGGGAGTTGCGCCACCTGGAAAAGCAACTCAAGGCGCTGCGCCAGCAATGCGTCGGGGTCCGCGATGCAGAGCACTGCGGCATCTTGAACCGGCTGGTGCAGGCGTCCTCGGCAGCGAGCATCAGGTCGGCAAGCCCGCACGTGTCAGGGACCCACGGCCACCGCGGGCGTCGCGCCCCAGGCTCGATGGCTGATTGACCGACCCCCCACACGGCCCACGCCCGCGCCAGCTGCGCCGACGAGATACGCGTCAAGCCGTTGTCGCTGCGGGTTTGCGTGGCGCATTTTTTCTGCAGCATCGTTCTCGCCACCCGAAAGACCATCCCCATGAAGCTTGGCTACACCATCGTCTACGTGCCTGACGTGGCCGCATCGCTGGCCTTCTTCGGCCAGGCCTTCGGGCTGCAGACGCGCTTTCTCCACCCCTCGGGCACCTACGGCGAACTGGAGACTGGCGAGACCACGCTGTCCTTCGCCGCGCACGAACTCGGCGACAGCCACTTCCCCGCGGGTTTCGTGCGCGCCAGCGATTCTGCGCAGCCACTCGGCATGGAGATCGCACTGGTGACGGCCGATGTCCCGGCCGCGCACGCCCAGGCACTGCAGCACGGCGCGCATGAGCTCATGGCACCCAAGGCGCAGCCCTGGGGGCAGGTGGTGTCCTACGTGCGCACGCCCGACGGTTGCCTCGTCGAGCTGTGCACGCCCGTGGGCGGCTGAGCCGCCCTCTCAGGCCACCGGCGCGGCCACGCCTTCCACCAGCACCATGTTGAAGTAGGCCGTGGCGCCGGCGCGCAGCGGCAGCGCTTGCTGCGCATAGCCGCCATCGTAGAAGGCCTTGGCGTGTTCGTAGCTCGGGAAGCGCAGCATCGCCACGCGGTGCGGCTGCCAGTCGCCTTCCAGCGTCTCGTGGCGGCCGCCGCGTACGAGGTACTCGCCGCCGTGCGCCTTCACGAACGCGGGCGCGGCGGCCATGTACTGCTGGTACTGCACCGGGTCGGTGATGTGCATCTCGACGATGAGGTAGGCGGGTGCGGACATCTCGGCTCCTTGCGATTCGACGGTGATTCTGCCGGCGCGTGCGCCCCGTGCGCCCCGTGCGCCCCGCGTGCCCTTCAATCGCACATCAACTCGGTCACCAGCCTGCGCACCAGCGGCAGCGCCGGCGGCTCGGCCCGGCGGGCCAGCGTGACGAGGCCGAAGCGGGCCGTGGCGTTGAGGGCCGGGCGCAGCGGCAGTTCCACCAGGCCGGGCGCGGCCGCGCGGACGGCGATCAGCACCGCATCGCTGTGGCGCACCACTTCCACCAGGCTCGGGATCTCCTCGCAACGCAAGGTGACGCATTCGGTCGGGTGGGCGCCGGGCCCGTAGCGTTCGACGAGCGTGCGTGCCACCTCGTCGCTCAGCGGCGTGGAGGCGATGGGGTACTGGCGCAGCGTGTCGAAGCGCAGCGTGCCTTTCCAGCGCGTGAGCGGGTGGCCCTCGCGCACGAGGAAGGCGCCGCGCATCTCGACCAGGCTGCTCACGCGCAGGTCGGCCGCCGGGGCCAGGGAACGCGCATCCACCACCAGCGCATCGAGTTCGCGCTCGCGCAGCCGGCGCGCGAGTGCGTCAGTGTGGCCGCGTGCGATCTCCAGGTGCACGCCGGGGTGCGAGCGGGCCATGGTCATCAGTAGCGGGGTCATCAGCATCGCGCCGGGCCCTGAGCCCAGGCCGATGCGCACCGTGCCCGAGCGGCCCTCGCGCATCTGCTGGCCGCTGCCGGCCAGTTCATCGGCGTCGAGGACGAGTTGCCGTGCGCGTTGCAGCGCCTCCACGCCAAAGGGCGTGAGCACGCTGCGCCGGCCCACGCGGTCGAAGAGCGGCTGCCCGAGCTCTTCTTCCAGCGCGCGGATGCTGCGGCTGAGCGCCGGTTGCGTGAGGAACAGCGCCTCGGCCGACTTGGTGAAGGAGCCGCTCTGCGCCAGCGAGATCAGGTGCCGCAGCTGAACCAGCGTCATGGGGTCAACCCGGAAGATGCATGAGTTGAAATCATCATAGCGAACCGAAGAATGCATTGGACGTTGCAGCGGGCGGCTCCTACATTGGCTGCATACCCCACCCCCTCGGCCTTGAAGGAGATGTCATGACGAAGTTCCAGCGGTCGCTTTCCCTGCTGGCAGGTTTGCTGCTCAGCGCCAGCGCCGTGGTGGCGCAGGGCTGGCCGGCCAAGCCGGTCAACCTGATGGTTCCCTACCCGGCGGGCGGCCCGTCGGACGCCATCGCGCGCATCTTCTTCAACCCGCTGGGCAGAGAGCTGGGCCAGCAGGTGCTTGTGGAGAACCTCGGCGGCGTCAGCGGCGCGCTGGCGGCGCAGAAGGTGCTGGGCGCGCCGGCCGACGGCTACTACATCTTTCAGGGCTCGCCCAACGAGGTGATCCTCTCGCCGCTGGCCAATGCCGCGGTGAAGCTGAAGACCGAAGACTTCCGCCTCGTGCACCCGGTGGCCGATGCGGTGATGGTCTTCGTCACCCGCAAAGACCTGCCGGTGAGCAACGTCGATGAACTCATCGCGCTGGCCCGCAAGTCGGCCGACAAGCCGCTCACCTACGGCAGCGTGGGCGTCGGCTCGCTCTACCACCTGATCCTCGAGAACGTGCAGGCGCAGACCGGCGTGAAGCTGGCCCACGTGCCCTACAAGGGCAACGCACCGCTGCTGCAGGACATCGGCGGCGGCCAGGTCGACTTTGCCGTGCTCGTCTACAGCGCCGCGATGGGCGCGCTGGCCGACCAGGGGCGGCTGAAGGTCATCGGGCAGCTCGGTGTGCAGCGCTCGGAGTTGCTGAAGAACGTGCCGGCGGCCAACGAGAGCCAGGCGCTGAAGAACTTCTCGTACAAGATCTGGACGGGCTTCATGGTGCCGCGCAGCACCCCGGAAGACGTGGTGGTGCGCCTGCATGCCGCCATCGGCAAGACCTTGAAGGACCCGGCGGTGCGTGCGCAGCTGGCGGCCCAGACGCAGGTGGCTGCGGCGCCGATGACGCTGGCCGAATCGGCCCGCTTCTTCGAGACCGAGACGGCGCGCTACCGCGCCATCGCCAAGCAGATCAACCTGCAGCCGCAATGAGCCGGCCGTGACCTACCTGCTGCAGGCGCTGCAGGCGCGGGCCGGTGAGTTCATCAGCCTGCGCCGCGACATCCACCGCCACCCCGAACTGGCCTTCGAGGAGCACCGCACCGCGGCCCTGGTGGCTGACAAGCTCGAAGCCTGGGGCTACGAGGTGCACCGCGGCATCGGTGGCACGGGCGTGGTGGGCAAGCTGGTGCGCGGCGTGCCGGGTGCGGGCCACCGGCGCCTGGGCCTGCGCGCCGACATGGACGCGTTGCCCATCGCCGAAGCCAGCGGCCAGCCCTGGGCCAGCGTGCATGCCGGCGTGATGCACGCCTGCGGCCACGACGGCCACACCGCCATGCTGCTGGCGGCCGCGCGCCACCTGGCCGAGTACGGTGTCTTCGAAGGCACGCTGCACCTGATCTTCCAGCCCGCCGAAGAAGGCGGTGGCGGCGCCTTGCGCATGATGGCCGACGGCCTGTTCGAGCGTTTTCCGTGCGATGCCGTGTTCGCCATGCACAACATGCCGGGCGTGGCGCCGGGGCACTTCGTGCTGCGCGAAGGGGCGGCCATGGCCTCGTCGGACTACGCCACGCTCACGCTGCACGGCACGGGCGGGCACGGGGCCATGCCGCACCGCGCGGCCGACCCCATCGTGGCCGCGGCCAGCATCGTGATGGCGCTGCAGACCGTGGTCTCGCGCAACATCGACCCGCTGCAGGCCGCCGTGGTGACCGTGGGCGCGCTGCACAGCGGCCAGGCCAACAACGTGATCCCGGCCAGCGCCACGCTGGAGCTCAGCGTGCGCGCGCTCGACCGCGAGGTGCGCGCCACGGTGGAGCGCCGCATCCGCGCGCTGGTGGCGGCGCAGGCCGAGAGCTTCGGCGTGCGGGCGCAGCTCGACTGGCGGCCCGGCTACGCGGTGCTGGTCAACGCAGCGGCCGAGACGGCCTTCGCGCGCGAGGTGGCCACCGAGCTGGTGGGCCCGGCGCGCGTGACGCCGCAAGGCCCGCCGCTGACCGGCAGCGAAGACTTCGCCTTCATGCTGGAGCGTGTGCCCGGCAGCTACGTGCTCATCGGCAACGGCACCGACGCCAGCCCGGGCGCCGGCGGCTGCATGGTGCACAACCCGGGCTACGACTTCAACGACGACAACATCGCCACGGGCAGCGCCTACTGGGCGCTGCTGGCCCAGCGTTTTCTGGCACCGCAGGAGGCCGCCACGGTCTCATAGCCCCTCGATTTACCGCAGGAGAGCGCCCCGGCCGCGGCCGGGGCCACCGAAGGCGCAATCTCCCATGAACGCTCAGGTCCCGTACTGCACCACACCATCGCCGTCTGGAGAGCCGTCACCACCGTGACGCACCGAAGGAGCAAGGCCCGGGCAGGCGCCCGCGCTGAATCTCTCAGGTACCGAGGACAGGGGGAGCGGCACACCGCCCGGCTGTTTGCAAGGCCGGGCGGGCCACCCTTGCTTTGGGAGCTCTCCATGCACGTCATCGTTCTCGGCGCCGGCCTGCTCGGCATCACTACCGCCTATTTCCTGCGCCAGCAGGGGCACGAGGTCACCGTCATCGACCGCCAGGCCGCCGCGGCGGCCGAGACCAGCTTCGCCAACGGCGGGCAGATCTCGGTCAGCCACGCCGAGCCCTGGGCCAACCCGGGCGCGCCGTTGAAGCTGCTGAAGTGGCTGGGCCGCGAAGACGCGCCGCTGCTCTTCCGCCTGCGTGCCGACATGCGCCAGTGGCTCTGGGGCCTGCAGTTCCTGCGCGAGTGCACGCCGGCCCGCACGCGCCACAACATCGAGCAGATCGTGCGCCTGGGCACCTACAGCCGCCAGACGCTGCAGGCCCTGCGCAGCGAACTCGGCCTGGCCTACGACCAGCGCACCCAGGGCATCCTGCACTTCTACACGAGCACGCAGGAGTTCGACAGCGCCGAGGCCCCGGCTGCGCAGATGCGCGATCTCGGCTGCGACCGGCGCGTGATCTCGGCCGACGAGGCCGTGCGGCTCGAACCCGCGCTGCGCCACATCCGCCCGCAGCTGGCCGGCGCCACCTACACCGCCGAAGACGAATCGGGCGATGCCCAGCGCTTCACGCGCGCGCTGGCCGCCCGCTGCAGCGCCGAGGGCGTGCAGTTCCTGATGGGCCACCACGTCACCGCGCTGCGCGAGGCCGGCGGCGAGCTCGACCACGTGGAGGCCACCGATGCCGAGGGCCGCTTCCGGCGCTTCAAGGCCGATGCCTACGTGCTGGCCATGGGCAGCTTCAGCCCACTGCTGGCCGCGCCGCTGGGCATCCGGCTGCCCATCTACCCGGCCAAGGGCTACTCGGTGACGATGCCGGTGAAAGACGCCTCGATGGCCCACCAGGTTTCGCTGACCGACGACGAGTTCAAGCTCGTCTTCTCGCGGCTCACCACACCGCCAACGGCGGACGGCCCCGGCACCGACCGCCTGCGCATCGCCGGCACCGCCGAGCTGAACGGCTACGACCGCGACCTGAACCGCGTGCGCTGCGAGGCCATCGTCAAGCGCACCGAGGCGCTCTTCCCCGGCGCGGGCGACACGGCACAGGCGCAGTTCTGGACCGGCCTGCGCCCGGCCACGCCCTCGAACGTGCCCATCATCGGCCGCTCGAAGGTGGGCCGGCTCTTCCTGAACACCGGCCACGGCACGCTGGGCTGGACGCACGCCTGCGGCTCGGGCAAGAGCCTGGCGCGCATTGTCAGCGGGCTGGCGCCGGAGCTGGACTTCGCCTTCACCGGGCTGCCCGCGCGCAGGGGCAGCGGCGAGGTGCGGGCCGGCCGGCCCGCCGCCAGCAGCCTCCGCTAGCGCACAGACAGGCGTCAGGCGGGCGGCGTAGATTGCGGCCGGCATGACACCCCCTGCCCTGCCGCCCGCCCCGCCC
>VYLK01000227.1_pt1 | contig 22967 bp, 19 predicted proteins | sample 5114321 | NCBI WGS metagenome assembly VYLK01 (sample SAMN12291792, study PRJNA351875) | freshwater metagenome | isolation source: freshwater lake | place: USA: Michigan, MSU2 Lake | collected 2011-08-16
TTCGCACTCCCCTCGGCCCACCGGGGGTCGACCAATTGGTCGACGGTCGGGGGTGAGGGGGTCTCTGCGCACGGGCGCGTTGCTCCGTGCAATGAAGGCCTCCGCAACGCGCACTGAGATATTTTGGGTGAAAGCCTGACTACCTAAATTTCATGAGTGTAAAGCCCTCACCCCAACCCCTCTCCCAGAGGGAGAGGGGCTTTCCATTCGCATCTCAGGTTCAACTGACTTGATGACACCGCTTGATAAGCTGTCCTAACCTGCAATTTAATAGACCCGTCCCTCCAAACCCTGTAACCACAAGGGAGGCTCAGCCGTAGGCCAAAATAGGCAGGCAAAAAGGGACAAACCTATGGGATTGCGTCGGAAACTTGTTTTGGGGGCAGTTTTGATCGTCACCGGCTTGGCACTCAGTGCCGGTGGCTGTGCGCTGCAACGCCTCCCCAATGTCCCCCGTGAGATTGCGGGCCCGGCGGCCTCGCCCCCGGTTTTGGCGGCCTTCCGCTCTGACCCTGCGGTCCAAACCCAACAAGACTGGCAAAACCGCCGTGTGCCCCTTTTGAAAGCGCGCTTTCAAAGCGAAATTTATGGCGCGATGCCTGCACCTGCAGGATATGAGATCGTCAGCCGGGAGGTGCTTCAAACCCCCGAGAAAGGCACAATCGGCACCATTGAGCGGATCACAATTGCCCTAAAGACCGCTCAAACTGGACCTTGGCCCGGCGGACACCCTGTTGTCGATCTGATTTTGATGACCCCCAAAGGCAAAGGCCCGTTCCCTGTCATCGCGGGCGGCACTTTTTGCGGCAATGATGTCCTTTTGCCAAAGCAGCAGGGTATGCGCACCACCACCATGCCTCTGCCGCAAGAATGTGGCGGCGGCGTGCCAGGATTCCTTGTGACGGCCATCTTCGGTTTGCACGCCAATGCGCCGCCTTGGGAAACCTTGGCTGACAAGGGCTATGCCGTGGCTTCTTGGCATCCCGGTGACGTGGTCCCTGATGTGCCCCTAGTCGCTGAACCCTATCTGCAAGCTTTGACGCCAACTGGCACGCCGCCAGCCCAGCGGACGGGAGCAATTGCAGCATGGGCTTGGACCTCATCGCGCATGGTCGATGTTTTGGGTGCAGACCCAAGACTAGACCCCGAGCGGGTGATGTTATGGGGCCATTCGCGGCACGGAAAAGCCGCTTTACTCGCAGCCGCCTTTGACCCAAGGCCCGCTGGTGTCTGGGCGCTTCAATCGGGCACTGCGGGGGCGGCTTTGGGCCGCGACGATGTGGGTGAGCCTGTGGCCGATATTACCGCGTCTTTTCCCCATTGGTTTGCGCCATCCTACCGTGCCTATGCAGGCAAGCCTGCTGACCTCGATATCGATCAGCACCAGTTGATTGCGCTAATTGCGCCGCGTCCTGTTTTGATCGGAACGGGGCGGCGGGACCAATGGGGTGACCCGCATGGCAGTTTCCGGGCGTTGAAAGGTGCGGACCCTGTCTATCAGTTGTTTGGCGCGCCAGCCTTTACCCAGACCAAGTTGCGAGAACCCGATGGAAAAGGCGTGTTAGCGTTTTACATGCGGCCCGGCCTACATGGCATCCACACCGAGGATTGGGATGAGGCGCTTTCCTTTTTTGATCGAACAGTCCTGAAACCCGCATCAAAGTAACCAAACTGCCGCTTGAAACCCTGACCAATCTGCGTCACAGTCCAGAAAAATAAATGCCGCATAGGCTCAGGGAGGCATCATCATGGCCGCAGGAATTCGTGACAAGGTCGCCGTCATTGGCATGGGCTGTTCCAAGTTTGGGGAACGTTGGGATTGCGGCCCCGAAGAATTGATGGTTGAGGCCTATTTGGAAGCTATGGCCGATGCCGGGATCGAGCCGACGCAATTGGATGCGGCTTGGTTTTCAACCCACATTGACGAAATCGGCACCGGCAAAGGCGGCACCCCGTTATCGATCGCGCTGCGTCTACCCAATATTGCGGTGACGCGGGTTGAGAATTTTTGTGCTTCAGGCTCTGAGGCGTTTCGAGGCGCGGTCTATGCTGTGGCCGCAGGTGCTGCCGACATCGCCATTGCTGTCGGCGTCGAGAAACTGAAAGATACCGGCTATGGCGGCCTGCCGACTGGCAATATGGGGACCTATATTCCCCAGACCGCCCCAAACGGTTCAGCCCCCGGGAACTTCGCGCAATTAGCCAGCGCGTATCGCGCCAAGCACAATGTATCGCGCGAAGACCTCAAGCGCGCCATTGCACATGTCTCGGTAAAGAGCCACGCCAATGGCTCAAAAAATCCCAAAGCGCATTTGCGCAATGTGGTGACCGAAGAACAAGTTATGGCTGCCCCAATGATTGCAGAGCCTTTGGGCCTGTTTGATTGCTGCGGCGTGTCTGATGGTGCGGCAGCTGCCATCGTCACGACCCCTGAAATCGCGCGTGCTTTGGGCAAGAAGGATTTGGTCTATGTGAAGGCCTTGCAGCTATCTGTCTCCAATGGGATGGAAAGCCAGCATAATTCTTGGGATGGCTCTTACTTCCACACGGCCCGCATCGCTGCGAAGAAGGCTTATCTTGAGGCGGGCATTGATCGTCCGCGTGACCAGATTTCGATGATTGAGGTCCATGATTGCTTCTCGGTGACCGAGCTTGTGACTATGGAAGACTTGTTCATCTCGCCCGAAGGCCAAGGGTGGAAAGACGTCATGAATGGCTTTTATGATGGCAATGGCCAAGTGCCGTGCCAGATTGATGGTGGCTTGAAATGCTTTGGCCATCCCATTGGTGCTTCGGGTCTGCGGATGCTCTACGAAATGTATCTGCAATTGCAGGGTCGCGCAGGTGATCGCCAATTGTCTAACCCCAGTATGGGGCTGACGCACAATCTCGGCGGGGCTCCTGCCAGCAATGTCTGCTCGGTAGCGATTATCGGCCTTTGAGGCGAGACCCGGTCGAGCGCCCTTATTCATTGCTTGGCTAGACTGGCTTACATGAACATTAGCTGGTCAATTCTTGTGAATTGACTGCACAGATTGGCATTTGGGCTGTCAAAGTTGTTGGCCAGAGGCGCGTCTGGCGCTACCTATTCTCACAAGAACGGCGCGCCGAGCGAGTCGAGATTGATTGATAAGCGCCTGTCGTAAAGGCAGGTAAAGCACGCTATTTGTTATAAGAACCAGGGAGCTTGAGCGATGAAATTATATGGAAGTGACCTTTCCCCGTTTGTGCAGCGCGTGAAGATGCAGATTGCCGCTAAGGGTTTGGAAGTTGAGTATCTGCCCCCTCCAGGCGGCGGCCTGAAAAGCGAAGAGTTTCTGGCCATCAACCCAATCGGGAAAATCCCCTGCTTGGTAACTGATTCAGGCATGTCCCTGCCAGAGTCTGAAGTCATTCTGGAATATCTCGAAGATGCATTCCCAAAGCCCGCTTTGCGCCCACGCAAGCCCGAAGAGCGGGCACAAGTGCGCCTGATCTCGCGCGTAAACGACATTTATGTGGGACCAGCCATGGGCAAAGTGTTTGGCCTGTTGGGTCCCGGTAAGGATCCTGAAGTGGTTAAAGCCGCGATTGCCGACGTCAATACGGCACTCGGTCACCTCGAATATGTGTTGACGGGCAAAAAGCATGCGGCTGGCAATAAGTTCAGCTTGGCTGATTGTACCATCACGCCGAGCTTGTTCTTCGTAGTCAAACTCCTGCCGATCTTAGGCGTTAAGGCACCTTTGAAGAACTTCAAGAAGATCGCTAAATACTGGAAGACCCGCGAAAAAGATCCAGTGACTGTGAAGGCGATTGAAGAAATGACGGCTGAATTGAAAGCCCGCTTTGGGATGTAATTCTGCCAGCCTGTAGCTAAAAAAAGCCCGCCGAACGTAAGGTTCCGGCGGGCTTTTTTCTGTGAAGCGCGGGTCTTACCTCAGCGCATTGACCCGGGCCTGTACATCGCTGCTGAGCGCGGCGTAAAACAAATTATAGCCGGTGATCTTATAAAAAGTGCCCAGTTCGAACCGCGCCCGTGACAAAGCTGCAGGGCGGTTTACTTCGACCCACAGCAAGTCATTGCGGCAGATGGCACCAGTCTCTCCCGGCAATAAGGCAGGCTCTGTACCACGCTCTAAGCCACTGGCAGCAGCAGAGCCACGATTGGCGCTGGCGGGTGCATTGTTAAGAGGCGCTGCCCCCGTCAGCGGGTTCACACATGCAAACCGCCCCCCACCAATGGCGCGATAGCCCTTATCCGCTGTCCAAATCGTTGAACGCTCTTTCAAGATGCGCGCGCCGCGTTCATCGCCGCCATCGAGGCTCGTGTAACTGACAAAGCAGCGGGTTTGTTTGGCACTCTGGCAAGGCTTGGGAAAGCCTGACACCGCGCCTGGTCCTTCATATAGGGTCGTGGGTATTGGCTGATCAATCACATAGGTAGCGGCCAACATCGGCCCCAAATCGCCTTTTTCTTGCAGGAGCCGGAGCACATGCAGGCCACCTTGCCCAAGACCTACCAGTACAAAGGGTCGCTTGGGGTTACGCGCTTGCTGAAAGGTCAAAAACGCGCGCGCGACATCTTCGTAGGCGAGGTTGAGCGCTTCGCGGCTATCGTCCCGCTGGGACAACAGGGCGAACAGCACGGCTTGACGATAACGAGGCACCCAGAGAGGGCCCGCTGCGGCAAAAGGTTCAGCGTGATTGGGAAGGGCGACCGTTTCCAGCCTCGTGCGGGAACCATTGTCGGCGATATCCATGTTCCAACCCGTATTGCCGCTCCAAGCGGTTGTGGGATGCACGATGAAGATGTCGGCTTTACCAAGGCTTGCATTGGCCCCTTGCGGGCGGAAAGCCCAAGCGGCTGCGTCACTATAATCGGGGACGGGCGGTGGTTCGTCCACTTGAAATGGGACTGCGGGCTGGATCAGTTCACGGAACAAATTGTCGCGCATGAAATAGGCCGTCAGGCCAACCAAAAGATTGAGGCCAACAATCCCGCCAATGATCCAACGTTGCCACTTCTGGCTCATAGGTTCAGGCCGCTATAGCTGGGCTGATCAATCGCCAATTGCGCTGAGGTAATCTCACGCAGAGCCGCCAAAAGAGCTGGATTGTCACACGCTAGGGCACCCGATCGGATTTGCCCGCAAACTTGGCCGTTTAAGGCTTCTAAAGTGCTCGCCTCATCGTTCAATAGGGCGGCAAACAGGGCCCGCGCGCGGGTGTCTGCTATGGGCCTCTGCGCCATCTCGCGCTCGACCAAAGCCAAAGCATTGGCAGCTACGCGTGCGTGGAAGGCGGCTTGGCCGCTGAGTTGGGGGGCTGCAACTTGGTTCAAGAAGCCTATTACAGAGCCCAGTAATTCTTCAGATGAGGGGGATTCATGCATGAGGGCGACCTTCGATCAGATTGAGTAAGTCTATTTCGGCTTCAGAAGCCCGCCTGCCAATCATCGCCCGCTCAATCGATGGATCGGCTTTGGTGGCAAAGGCCTGATACATGATCAAGCACATGATACCCCATTTAAAACTGCCCAAGGCCTGAAACCAGTCAAGGTCCCTTGGTTCGAACGACTGGCCACCGGAGGCCTGATAGCCTGCCAGAAGCTCTTCAAGGGAACCAAACCCCCCAACCTTCTTGTCACGCACCCCAAAGCGCCAAGAGTTCACACAAATCCAGCCCAGATCCTCGCGCGGGTCCCCTTGATGGGCCAGCTCCCAGTCCAAAACGGCGGCGAGACCGCCTTCGTTGACCATCAAATTGCCATTGCGGAAATCCCCATGCACCAAGGTCGTGGGCAGGGGGGCCGGTGCATGTTGACGCAGCCAAGATAGCGCGAGCTCAAATACCGGACGATCTATGTCAAAGCCGCGATAAATGGCTTCATAGCGGTCCAATTGATCCAAGCCATGGCTTATCGGCAGGTCTGGCGGCAAGTTGACTGGCACGACCGCATGGATTTTCGCTAAAGCCTCGCCGCATTGAAAAGCCAGAAGTGGGCGAGCGAGGCTGTATTCTTCATCGCGCAGGATTTTTCGGGCAATTGTTTGCCCTGCCACATGGGCCATGATGAAGGCATCGCCTAAGTCATCTTCTGGGGCGCAGACATGAATGATATCGGGGACGGGTGTACCAGTTTGTGCGGCGGCGGCAATGATCTGCGCCTCTTTCACCAGCCCAATGGCTTCGCCCTTCGCAGCACTTTGAAACGGGGCCCGACGCAGGATGAGGCGGCGCGGTGCTTCGTTGGGCACGTGAAGGCTAAAGCCCCACGTCTCTTGGCTTGCCCCGCCCGACAGCCGCGTCATCTCGCGCACCTCTGCGTTTGGACCAAAGCGGGTCTGCATCAAGCGGGTGAGGGGGGCGGCCAAAGCAGTCATTTGCCCACCTTGGGCAAGCTTGACGGGTTTTTCAAGTGAGGGGGATAGATCGCTTTAAGCTTTAAAGACAAACACATCTTCAGGAAGCAGGCTTAGGTCAACATGTTGACCTCTCTCTGGCGCGGTTTTCGCCTCAACCAGAGCGGTAATGAACGCGCCATCGCCTGTGATATCTTGCAGCTTAAGGGTCAGGAAGCGGCCGACACCCCGACGATCTATGACCGTGAATTGCCCGTTGTCGGAGGCCGTGACGAGGGTTGCTTCAGGTCGGGAGCAAACAACGACGGGGCCGTCAAATGAGCTTTCAAAGGTGCCAAGGCGTGTCTCTACACGGCCATTCTGTGCGTGACCATCAAGGCTCCAAACGGCACCAAGTGCGCGGGCTGCTTCCAAGGACTTGGGTGCACGATAGACTTCACTTGGCAAACCGCTCTGCAGAATGCGGCCATGCTCAATGATCGCGACTTGATCGGCAACCGCTAGGGCTTCTTCGGTATCATGGCTGACAATCAAAGCGGCGACGCCCGCTTCGGCAAGGGTGGCCAGCATGCTCGATTGCAAGTCAGCGCGCAGATGCGGGTCAAGGCCGCTGAAGGGTTCATCCATCAAAATAGCGCGCGGGTTAGGGGCAAGGGCGCGCGCGAGGGCGACGCGTTGTTGCTCTCCACCGGAGAGCTCGTGCGGGAATGCGTCGCCGCGGTCACCAAGGCCTACGCGATCCAACCAAGAGGCCGCCAAGGCGCGCCGCTCCGGCTTACCTAAATGGCCAAGGCCAAATGCGACATTGCCTAAAGCGGTAAGATGGGGAAACAGGGCATAGTCCTGAAACACCATGCCTAAGGGCCGCTTTTCAGGCGGCACGGTGGTGCGCACGTCGCTGACCAGTCTACCATCGGCATAGACTTCACCTGCGTCCAAGCTTTCAAGCCCGGCCAAGACGCGCAGAAGCGTGCTTTTGCCAGAACCTGATTGACCAAGCAGGGCCAGCACTTTGCCTGCCTCAAGGCATAGGCTCACATCATCCAGCGCCTTGACGGTTCCAAAAGTGCGGCTGAGATTGCGTGCTTCTAGGGCAAATGCGCTCATGATTGCCCTGCCCGTGATTTCGAAAGGCCGTGTGAAAACAACAGGGTGGGGATCAAAGCTACCAACACAATTGCAAGTGCAGGCCACGCGGCAGCGCCCAGCCGCTCATCGGCGGCATAGGCATGGGCGCGGACTGCTAAGGTATCGAGCCGAAAGGGGCGCAATATGGTTGTTGCAGGCAATTCTTTTGCGATCTCTACTGCAACAATTAGCGCTGCAGCAAAGGCTGACGGGGCAGCTAAAGGCGCTTCTAACGTCAAAAAGCGCTTGATCCGGCTTGCACCCAACGTCTGTGCGGACTCCCGCATCGAACGGGTCGATTTTTCAAGGCCCGCACTTAAAGGCTCTAGCCCTGCTGCGGTGAACCGTGCGGCATAGGCATAGCAGAGCGCCACGATGGCGAGTGGTCCGCTCAAAGCTGCAACGACATGTGACCCACTCAGAGCCAAAGCTGCCAATATTCCCAAGGCGGTGACGGCGCCCGGGGTGGCATAGCCAGCAAGGCTGACCGCGCGGACAAAGGCGCTAGCTTGCGCACTTCGCTGGCCAATAAAGGCGCTAAGGCCTGCTAATCCCAAGGTTGCGCTAGCCCCCAGCGCGCACAGTAATGCGGTAGCAGCCAGTGGCTTGCTCAAGGCACGCTCAGGCAATCCGCTCGCGATCGCGAGGTTTGCGAGATGCAGCACAGGAATGACCAAGCCCAGCGTCAAAATGACAAAGCAAAAGCCGGTGACAAGAACTTGATGCACGCCAGAGACAGGTGCGCGTTGAGGCGTGCGCCAGCGGGTCGAGCCCCCCGACACCAAGCCTGCCCGGGACTTGCGCTCGAGCCAAACCAGAAACAACACGCCAACCAGCAGCAAACAAGCAATGCGGGCCGCAGCGGCCAAATCACCCATCGAAAACCAAGCGCGAAACACGCCAATGGTCAGTGTGGAAACGCCCAAATGATCTGCGGCGCCATAATCAGCAGCAATCTCGAGGCCTGTCAGGGCCGCCCCTGCCGCAATCGCCGGACGCGCCAGCGGCAAAGCCACGGTGACGAAGCGCTTCCAAGCACCAGCGCCTAACAAGCGGGCGGCTTCCAAAGCGCACACCGATTGGGCTTCAAAAGCGCCACGAGCGGCTAGATAGACATAAGGGTAGAGCGTTGTGACATAGACTAAAGTTGCGATCCAAAACCCGCGCGCGCCGGTTAGATCACCCCAAGCATAGGCGGCAACATAGGCAGGCATGGCCAAGGGCAAAGCTAACGCCCAACTCAGCACTGTGCGCCCCCAGAATTGATAGGCCGTGACGAACCAAGCGGCAATGACGCCTAAGACTGTTGCCCCCAAAGTCGCCAAGACCAACAGGGCAAGCGAGGTCAGCGCCATTTCGCCTAGAAGTACGCGCGCGATATGGTCGAAACTGGCGCTTGGACGAAGGGCGGCCAGCACCGTGAACAGGACTGGTAGTCCTGGCACCGCGATCAAGAGTGCATAGAGCGACCAATCTTTTAGCGGCAAACCAAGCAGCTTGGCCGTGCCAAGCCTTTCCCAATCCCGCGCGGGGCTGGGCCTAGCTGCCGGATCAAGTGTGGTCACTTCCAGCCCGCGCGATCAAAGACTTTCTGGGCCTCTGGTTGATTGGTACCCAAAGCAGCCATTGGGGTTTGGGCTTCTTTAAAGCCTGCGAGCGCTTTTAGTTCGCTATTGTCATCCATCGCACTGGCAAGGATGGGGAATTCATCATTGGCCTTAGAAAAGATTTTTTGCGCTTCAAGGCTTGCGAGGAACTCTAAAAACGCAATCGCATTGGCTTTGTTGGGGGCGTGGGCTGCAAGTGCCCCGCCTGAAATATTCACATGGGTGCCAGCACCGGCCTGATCCGGGAAGGACAAGGCAATCTTGCTCGCAATCGCCTTTTCAGCGGCGTCCGTCGAGCGCTGCAAACGCACTGCATAATAATGGTTCACGATGGCAACCGCACATTTGCCTTCGGCAATGGCTTTGAGCTGATCTGTGTCTGAGCCTTCAGGTGAGCGCGCAAAATTCGCCACAACGCCCTTGGCCCAGGCTTCTGCCTTGGGTACGCCCCAGTCTGCGATGAAGGACGACATCAAAGACAGATTATAAACATTGCTGGATGGGCGAACGCAGATTGTGCCTTTCAGCGCAGGCTCAGCCAATTGCGCATACGTGGCAACTTGGTCTGCTTTTATCCGCACAGGGTCATAAGCGATGACGCGGGCGCGCTTAGCAAAGCCAAACCAATCCTTCTTCGGACCTTGCAAGGTGGCCGGGACAGTCGCGTCCAGCTTTGCTGATTGAACCGATTGAAACAGGCCAGCGGTTTCTGCGCGCCAGAAATTGCCAGCATCAACCAAGAGGATCACATCAGCAGGGCTCTGTGTGCCTTCAGCCTTGAGGCGCTCCAGCAGAAGGTCGCCCTTCATTTCAATGCGATTGATCGCGATACCGGTGTTTTTCTCAAACAAGTCATAGAGTTGTTCGTCCGCGTCATAATGGCGGGCTGAATAGATATTGATTTCGCCTTTAGAGCCCGCCGCGGGCTCCGACGCGCCACACCCCGCAAGGGTCAGCAAAATTGTGGATGCCACAGCAACCGAAACAAACAGGCGGGCACGGGAGTTTTTGAGAATGGTTCGCATCATCAACTGGTATTGTCACAGCCGCAGGCATCCTGCAAGCCAAACTCACACTCAAAACCTGTTTGCATGCGTGGCACAAAGTCGCGGCTTGGCTTTAGTCTCGTCGCCAAAGCCAAGCCTACGACCTTAATATCCTAAGCCTCGTCGTCGCTGATTGGGCCTAGATGGATGGGTATTTTCATAAAGGCTGGCACATCATTGCCAAAGGCAAGCACGTCGGGGTCTTGATCTTGTTGGCGATAGCGATCTCTGCCACCGCGATCACCGCGATCATTGCGGTCGCGCTCATTGCGGTCGCGGCCACGTGGACCTCTGCCTTGATTGTCCCGTGGACCACGGCTTTGGCGGGGTGTTTCCGAAGTGTCCTGTGGAGCGAGCAATTCAAAGCCTTGATCAACCTCTTCATCTCCGCCCAAATCAATCACCGCCATTGGGTCGGAAGCAGGTTCGCTGGGTCGGTTATCTGGTTTTGTGCGGCGGCGATTACGTCCGCCCCGGCTGCGGCTGCCAGTGGCTTCAGCAGCGGCTTCAACGGGCGCAGTTTCGCTTTGCTCTGCGAGTTCAGCACCAGCTTCGACGACTTCAGCAGTTTCTGCATCGACTTCCACTGGCGCGGCAGGCTTCCCACGACGGGGGCGGCTGCCACTTTTGCCCGAGCCAGAGCCGGAGCCCGACGCTGGCGCGGGTCGACGATCCTCTTGGACTTTTTCCTGTGGCATGCCTTCGATGTCAGCAAACTCGATCGTCGTCTTGATCAAGCTTTGCACAGCGTCCAAGGCTTTGGTGTCACCCGGTGTGACGACCATAAAGGCCTCGCCCAAACGGCCAGCGCGCCCGGTACGACCAATGCGATGGACATAGTCTTCAGCATGGCGCGGCACGTCGAAGTTAAAGACGTGGCTGACATCGGGGATATCGAGGCCGCGGGCCGCAACATCAGAAGCGACAAGGATCTGCAGCTCATTATTGCGGAAACGGTCCAGCGTGGCCGTGCGCACACTTTGCTGCAAATCGCCATGAATAGGGGCGGCATCAAAGCCATACACCTTCAACGACTTTGCCACGATGTCGACATCGGTTTTGCGGTTACAAAACACAATGCCATTCTTCATGGTTGCCATGGCCGACTGAATGGCCGCGCGAAGTACCGCCCGCTTAGTCTTCGGGTCGGAGGACGGGCTTTTCAACAAGCGCTGCGTGATGGTCGCGGCCGCCTGCGATTGGCGTGCGACTTCCACTTTGGCAGGGGCTTGCAAGAATTGCTCGGTCAGGCGCTTGATTTCAGGCGGCATGGTGGCCGAGAAGAACAAGGTCTGGCGGGTAAAGGGCGTCAGCTTTACGATGCGCTCAATATCCGGGATGAAGCCCATATCCAGCATCCGGTCGGCTTCGTCGATCACCAGCATATTGACGCCGGTTAGCAATAGCTTGCCGCGCTCAAAATGGTCGAGCAGGCGGCCAGGTGTTGCAATCAACACATCGACCCCTTTGGTCAAAAGTGCGTCTTGATCGCCAAAGGATACGCCACCAATTAAAAGCGCCATCGTTAGCTTGTGGTTCTTGCCATATTTCCGGAAGTTTTCGGCGACTTGGTCTGCCAGTTCGCGTGTTGGCTCAAGAATCAGGGTGCGCGGCATACGTGCGCGGGCACGACCTTGCGCCAAGCGCTCAATCATCGGCAACACGAAAGCGGCTGTCTTGCCAGTACCAGTTTGAGCAATGCCCAAAACGTCGCGGCCAGCCAAGACTTCAGGAATAGCTTTCCATTGGATGGGGGTTGGTTTGGTATAGCCCGTTTCGGCGATAGCGCTCAAAAGCGGGGGCGAGAAACCCAAATCGGCGAAAGTTACGCCATCTGGAGTCTCGCTAATCGGGCCGGTATCACCGGACCCGTTATAGTCAGTCATTTTATCGTCTCACAATGTTTTGCGGCGAGGCGCCGAACATGGCGCGACTTACCCATCATCCCCCTGGATGGTGGGCTCCGTGGTTACGTCGTGGGCGTAATTGTGCGTAAAGTCAATGAAGCGAACACGTTCTCGCAGATTGCTGCAAGCAATGTGTCTAATCTGACACGACGTTTTGATAGGGTTTTAAGACCTAAACCTGACCGTTTAACGCAGCATAAAGCTGATCGGACTGTAAATGATGGTTGGACAAGCTGTGGCGAAGGTCGCAAACCTTGAGCCTTGGCTTAGAAAACACGACAATAGCCTTGGAGGACGACGCGTGAGCACTACTGACGGCCACCAGATTTTCGATCCAGCTACCCACAAACCAGCGCCATTTCGCGGGGTTCTCCCTGAAATCTGGCGCTATATCTGTGCCTTGTATCTTAAGCTGAGCGGATGGCGGTTGCAGGGCGATTGGCCAGATCTCCAAAAAGCGGTGATTCTCGCGGCGCCTCATACCTCCAATTGGGATGGCATCTTGATGCTGGCGACGGCGGGCCAATATCGCATTACCCTGCGTTTCATGGGGAAGAAAAGTCTGACCGAGGGCCCCTTTGGTGGGATTGTGAAATGGCTAGGCTGTGTGCCTGTGGATCGTTCGACCAGCAACGGCCTCGTCACCAGCATGACGACGGCTTTTGCCAATGCACGAGACTTGTTCTTGGCCATTCCTCCTGAAGCAACGCGCGCGCGGGCTGAAGAATGGAAAAAGGGCTATTATCTGATAGCCCAAGCAGCCGTCGTGCCGATCGTCTTTGCCGTGATGGACTTTGCTACCAAAACCGTTCGCATCAGTGGGTCAATCAAGCCGACCGGGGATTACGAAGCCGACTGGGCGCTAATCCGCAGCCACTATGATCGCGCAGTGGGTAAGCATCCCGCTAATTTTGCGCTACCGGCCTAATCCAGATCAATGCGCTCTAGAGCTGGCTCTTGTTGATAGAGCGCCTGAACGGCACTGGCGCGATAGGTCCGGCATGCGCCTTGGTTTAGATAACCCTTGTCGGTGATCTCGCCATCCTCCAGGCTAGGCGGCGTGGTCAAGAGGATCAGCCGGGTGACGCGTCTTGTCGCGGGCTGACCAGAACCCGCTTTCTCTAACGTCGCCTTGGCGTGCGCGCGGACTTTGTCATGCCAAACCAAGGTATCTAGGTCTTCGTCTAGGCCAGCAAGCGCGCGCGCTTTGCCGAGATTGAGAAAGGCCAAGGCGCCCAATTCCTCTTGGCCTTCCCCGCAGATTACGGCGTCGCTGAACAGGCCATCTGAGGCTTGGACAAGGGCAGGGCGGACAAGGCCAGCAGGCACAAAACTGCCATTGGCCAGCTTGAATTCCTCAGACAAGCGGCCATCAAAGGCCAGACCCGCTTCTGGCTGACTTGGGTCCACAAAGCGCAGTGCATCGCCCAGCTTATAATAGCCCTCTTCATCATAGGCATCGGCGGTCTTGTCAGCCGCGTTCAGATAGCCCGGCGTAATGCCTGGACCTTTGACGCGGGCCTCAAGCTTGCTGCCTTGGGGCACAAGCTTCAAAGTGAGGCCGGGGACGGGTAGGCCGACAAGACCCATTATTTCGTTCGGCCAATGCACATTGCAGACAGTTGGTGCTGTCTCGGTCGCGCCATAGCCCGCTGCCAAGGTAATTTCTTCACCGGTTTGGCGCACAGCGACCTGTTGCAGGCGGCGATAGACGTCTTGGGTCAAGGCCGCGCCGCCATATTGCATGATGCGCAAGTTGGCGAAGAGCGCTTGAGCTAAATCTTCATCCTGTTCCAGAGCGCTGGCCAGAAGCGTCCAGCCCAGCGGCACAGTGATGTGGTAGTTTGGTTTGACGTGCTTGATGGTAGCAATCGTGGCCGCCAGCCCGTCAGCAGTCGGGGTGCCGGGGTCGATCCAAAGGCTGCCGCCTGCGTGCAACAGCATGTGCAGGACCGCATTGCCACCTAAAGAATGGCTCCACGGCAAATGATTGGCCATGATGATGCCATCTGGCCAGATTTCAGCTTCGCGCTGTTCGTCAAAGGTGGAGCGGATTTGGGCCGCGTTGATGGCCAGATTATTGTGCGTGACGGTGACTGCCTTGGGCGAGCCCGTTGAGCCGGAGGTCAAAAGATATTTGCATGCATCGCGCGGATCGATGGCCTCTAAATCGGGTGCGTCCTGTGGGTCGGCGAAGAGGTGATCGAGCGAAATTTCCCCGGCCGTGCCAAATCCATCGCCAGGCGAGATTACGGGCACGCCAACTTCTTCCGCCCAGAGTGCTGGCTTGGCGAAAGCTTGCCCCTCCATGAACACCGCCGCAGCACCCAGTGTCTTGAGGGCTTCATGCAAGCGTCGGGGGTCACGTGCTTTTGTGGAATAGGCGGGTGTAATCGCCGCCACGGCGAGGCCCGCTAAGGGCGCTGCATAGATCAAAAGCGCGTGGCTTATCGAATTAGAAGACGCAATCGCGATAATGCTGCCGCGTGGAAACCGTCCATAAAGCCCTGCCGCAAGCGACTGAACCAAGGTCCAGCCGTCCTCATAACTCAGATGCCGCCAAGCCCCTGCTTCAAAGCCAGCTAGCCACAGCCTGCGTGGGGCAGCTTCGGCCCAATGCGCTAAAGGCGCGACAACATTGGCAAAGGCCGGTCGCAATGGATGGGGGTTTGTCAGCAAGATGGTGCCATCTGCTTGACGGGTCAGATCAATCTTGACGGGGGAGATGTAAGGGGCAGCACGCATAGTGCTTGATTAACTTAGACCGCCGCGTTTTGCACCTAGGCGTTGCTGCACCTAATTACCGCCGCCACGGAGGATTTGAAGCTCTGGCGCAGCCTTATTTGCGGGCTTAACGCGATAGGGTTTTGACTTTAACCGGGGCGCGACCCAGCCTTCGGGGGGCTCTAGCCACTGGCTACCTTCTTGCCGCTCAGGAAACTGACTGGCCGGTGGCTGTGGGGTTATCACCATGAAACTGCGTTGGTTTGGGCTTTTCTCAAAGCGCTTCTCGAAGAAATGCTTTGGTTTATCCCCTGTTGGCGGTGGAACAAGCTCCTGCTCGACGGCAACTTCTCGCGGCCTAAGTGAACGCTCTTGTTCTTTCGCCTCGGTCTGAGTTGATGAGCCAAACCCAGCCGCCAGCAATGCAAAGATCAACATGCCGCAAATCCCCAAACCACAACTTCAAGCCACACCTTCAAGTAAGTGTAGCTTGCAGGCTGCATTGGGAATGTCGAGTGAAACTCTTGTAATCTTGGCTCGATTTTACCTTAAACCGTTCACAATGGCACTTTAGGCTACCTTGCGGACAAAAACGGACCCAGCCGAGTAACCTGCACCAAACGAGCAGATGAGGCCGGTGTCGCCTGCGCCCAAGTCATCGCTATTCTTGTGGAAGGCAATGATGGAGCCTGCAGAGGACGTATTTGCATATGTGTCCAGCACTGTGGGGCTTTCATCTTCAGTGGCTTCATGGCCCAGAACTCTGCCAGCGATCAGGCGGTTCATATTGGCATTGGCTTGATGAAGCCACATACGGCGCAGACCCGATGCTTCAAGGCCCAAGGTTTCCATATGCTCGATAATCATGGCCGCCACCATGGGCACCACTTCTTTGAAGACCTTCCTGCCTTCTTGGACAAACAGCTTATCTTTCGCACCAATGCCTTCTGGAGCGGTGTGGTTCAAGAAGCCAAAGTTGTTGCGGATATTGTTAGAGAATTGGGTTTTGAGTTTGGTACCCAAAATTTCCCAATGCGGCTTGTCACCGACGACATCTGCAGCCTCGATCAGAATGGCGGTACCGACATCGCCAAAGATGAAGTGGCTGTCGCGATCTTTGAAGTTCAAATGGCCCGAGCAAATCTCAGGATTGACCACCAGCACACTGCGGGCATGACCCGCGCGGACAAAATCTGCTGCCGTCTGAATGCCAAAGGTCGCCGAGGAACAGGCCACATTCATATCAAAGGCAAAGCCCTCAGGATTGCAGCCCAGTGCCGCCTGAATCTCAATCGCCATGGCGGGATAAGCGCGCTGCATGTTTGAGGCCGCACAAATGACAGCATCGACATCCATTGGGTCGCGACCCGCGCGCTCAAGTGCTTGACGGGCGGCACGCACGGCCAGTTCTGCCAATACCGACAGCTCTTCATTCGGCCGCTCAGGGATGCGAGGTGCCATAATGGAGGGGTCCAGAATGCCGTCCTTATTGACGACAAAGCGAGCCTTGATGCCAGAGGCTTTCTCAATGAACTCCACCGATGACGGTGTCAGTGCGGCGACTTCACCGGCTTCGATTGAGGCGGCATGCTCGGCGTTATAGAGCTCAACATAGCGGTTGAAGCTATCGACCAATTCTTCATTCGTGATGGAATTTGGCGGCGTATACAGGCCGGTTGCGGAGATAACTGGTTTGATTGCAGAGCTCACAGGCAGTCTTTCCCTAGCTGTTAAAGTCGTGTGGGGCGCACATTTGGGCACCGCGCGAAGGTGTAGGCATAAACCGTGTCACCTAGCCCGTCGAGGCTGGAGGGCAGAACCCACTTCAAGCAGTCTTTAGGCGGACTCTTGAGACAATCTAATGTGAAGCTGTGCTAGGCGGTCTGAAGTCATCCGCAGACAGGGGGGTAACATGGAGATTTATGGCGATGATCGCTCTGGCAATTGCCTGAAAGTGCGTTGGACGGCAGAGCATTTGAACCTGCCTTTCGTCTGGCATGACGTCTTGGCGCTGACGGGTGAGACTGCGACACCAGAATTTCGCGCCCTCAATCCCTTTGGCCAAGTCCCCGTCGTCCGTTTCGACGATGGGCGGACACTGGCGCAATCTAACGCCATCATCCTCTATCTGGCCGAAGGGTCAGCGCTGATCCCGACAGATGCGTTTGATCGCGCCAAACTATTTGAATGGCTGTTCTGGGAACAATATAGCCATGAGCCGGTCATCGCGGTTCGTCGTGCGAAAGTGCATCTCTTGGGCCAGACCGATGACGAGATTGATCCAAGCCTACTGCCACGTGGTCAAGTCATCCTAACCCGGATGGACGAACATCTGCGTGGGCAGGACTGGTTTGTCGGCACTTCGTTCACTTTGGCTGATCTGGCGCTATTACCTTACACCCGTTTTGCCAATCAGGGCGGGTTTGAGCTTCAGCGCTATCCCGCTATTCAGGCCTGGATCCGCCGCTGTGAAGCGTTTTTGGGTCTACTTGCCCTTTAGGACTTGCCGCTGCGAAAACTTGTCAGCGCGGCATTGTCCCGCTAACCCAATTCCGACACCGCCTGCGCTGCCCACAGCGTAACTCATTTCAGGGACAGACCCATGCAAGATATTCTTCAAGCGCTTGAAGCCAAACGTGACAAAGCCCGTGCCGGTGGCGGCCAAAAGCGGGTTAATGCACAACATGCCAAAGGCAAGCTGACAGCGCGTGAGCGGATCGAAATCTTGCTCGACGAAGGCAGCTTTGAAGAATTTGATATGTTCGTCGAGCATCGCTGCACCGAATTTGGGATGGATGCGCAGAAGTTCCCGGGCGACGGCGTCATCACCGGCCAGGGCACGATCAATGGGCGCTTGATCTATTTGTTCTCGAAGGACTTCACCGTCTTTGGTGGCTCCTTGTCGCTGACCCATGCGGCCAAGATCGTCAAAGTCCAGCAAATGGCTGCCCGCAATGGTGCGCCTGTCATCGGCTTGTTTGATGCGGGCGGCGCGCGCATTCAAGAAGGCGTTGATTCGCTGGCAGGCTATGCCGACATCTTCATGGAAAACGTGATGTCGTCTGGCGTGATCCCGCAGATCAGCGTCATCATGGGCCCTTGTGCCGGTGGCGACGTTTATTCGCCTGCTTTGACCGACTTCATCTTCATGGTAAAGGATACGAGCTATATGTTCGTGACCGGCCCTGATGTGGTCAAAACCGTCACCAACGAAGTTGTCACCGCCGAAGAATTGGGCGGGGCCAGTGTGCATGGTGCCAAGTCTGGCGTGATCGACGGCAGCTTTGATAATGACTTTGACACCTTGTTCCAAATGCGTCGCTTGGTTGATTATCTGCCCTTGTCCAATCGTGAGAAGCCGCCAACCCGGCCGACCCATGATGACCCAGAGCGGGTGGAAATGAGCTTGGATAGCTTGATCCCAGCCAATCCAAATAAGCCTTATGATATGAAAGAATTGATCGAGAAGGTCGTCGATGATGGCGATTATTTCGAGATCGCCAAAGACTTTGGCAAGAATATCATCACGGCCTTTGCCCGCATTGAAGGTTCGACCGTGGGCATCGTCGCCAACCAGCCGATGAGCTTGGCAGGCGTGCTCGACATCGATTCCAGCCGGAAGGCCGCCCGCTTTGTGCGCTTCTGCGACTGTTTCAACATCCCCATCGTGACCTTTGTTGACGTGCCGGGCTTCATGCCGGGTACCAAGCAGGAATATGGCGGCTTGATCAAACATGGCGCGAAGCTATTGTTTGCCTTTGCTGAAGCCACGGTGCCAAAAGTCACCGTCATCACGCGCAAAGCCTATGGCGGCGCCTATGATGTGATGAGCTCCAAGCATTTGCGCGGCGACGTCAATTATGCGTGGCCGACCGCAGAGATCGCCGTGATGGGTGCTAAAGGGGCGGTGGAGATCATCTTCCGCGCCGATATGGGCGACCCAGATGCGATTGCCGCGCGTACCGCGGAATATCAAGACCGCTTTGCTAATCCGTTCGTTGCGGCCCAGCGCGGCTATATTGATGACGTCATCATGCCGCACTCCACCCGCCGCCGGGTCGCGAAGGCCCTACGCGCCCTCAAGCACAAGAAGCTTGAGAACCCTTGGAAGAAGCACGACAACATTCCGTTGTAGGGTTTCCTACATCACCGCTTCAATCAGCACTGGTACATTGGCCGCGATGGCGCGGGCAAGGGCGGTATCAAAGGCTTCGGCGGTGTCGCAAGATACCGCTTCAACCCCTTGACCTTCCGCGAGTTTGACCCAATCGAGGGTAGGCTTATCGAGGGAGAGCATGGAGCTGGCCGCCGGGCCAGGTTGACCTGCCCCTGTGCGGCCCATCTCAATATTCAAAATGCGGTACGAACGGTTGGCGAAGACGACCGTGACCACAGGCAGGCGTTCGCGCGCCATCGTCCACAAGGCTTGCAAGGTATACATGCCAGCGCCATCGCCGGTTAGTGCGATGACTTTGCGGTCAGGGGCTGCAACAGCTGCCCCAACGGCCAAGGGCAGGCCTTGGCCAATTGCGCCGCCAGTTAGGAACAGCCAATCATGTTGAGCGGCGGTTTGGGTCGCCATGAAATGGGGCAGGCCTGCGGTAACCGCATCGTCAGATATAATGGCTTGATCGGGCATGTGGCGCGCCAAAGAGGCCGCACAGGTGTAAGGGGTAATCTTGCCGGTTGGCATGGGCTGTTCGGTGCGAGATGGCGCTGGTGGGGCCTCAGGCGCATCCAAGGCATCGGCCAAAGCGGCCAGGGCTTCAGCCGTATCTTCACTGCGGGCCGAAAGCTCGATCGTGTTGCAGCCATCTGGCACCAAGATGCTGGGCTTGCCGGGATAGGCAAAGAAGGCACAAGGCACGCCGGTGCCCGCCAAAATCATCAGATCAACGCCTGCGAGATCCTCCATCGCCATTTCAGCGAAATAGGCCATGCGGTCTGGCCCGAAACGGCCTGCACCGCGTGCTAGACGGCCGACAAATGTATCGCACAAAACCCGGACGCCAGCGGCCTTCAAGCGGCTCATGGTTTCAAGAGCGGCCTCATCATAAAGGGCAGGGCCATTGACGAGGGCAACCGGCTTTTGCGCCAGTTGGATGGCGTCGGCCACGGCTTCGACTTGGGCGGGGTCAACCAGAGAAAGGCCGGGTATTGATACGCGGGGCGCATCGGGGCCAGCCGCGCTCCATGCGCTGTCAGCGGGTAGAATCAAAGTTACCGGTCCTGCTGGCGGCCCCATGGTTTCGACAAAGGCCTTCGCCGCCTTTTCGCCTGCTTCGCTGGCCTTCTCCACCACCCCAACCCAGCGTGAATTCGGCTTTACCAAGGTCTCAATGTCTGAGGCTAAGGGGGCGTCCAAGGTGCGGTGATAGGTGGCATGATCGCCCACCACATTGACCATTGGTGCATAGGCACGGCGTGCATTATGAATATTGGCCGCGCCATTGGCATAGCCCGGGCCCAAATGCAGAAGGGTCATAGCAGGCTTGCCTGCTATACGGGCAAACCCATCCGCTGCACCCGTCGCCACCCCTTCAAACAGACATAGGACCGAGCGAATGCGCGGCTCTCGGTCGAGGGCTTGGACCAAATGCATTTCGCTGGTTCCGGGATTGGCAAAGCAGGCCGTGACCCCATGTTCAGCCAAAGTCGCCACCAATTGGTCTGCGCCGGTGCGGGTGTCGGTTTCTTGGGTCATGCTCTGCCTCATCACTATTTAGCCAATCCTTGCCCGACCCATTGTCTGCTGTCACGACAGCAAAACAGATCAGATGCACTTTAGGGCTGACAGGACGCCCGTTGCGCGCCAAGGTGTGGGCATGACCCAAATTCACCGTATCACCCTCGCTCGCCACATCACCGGAACCCCCTCGCTGGAGGACTTTAAGCTTGAGACGTTTGAAGCACCGCCTTTGAAGGACGGCCAGTTTCGGGTGGAAAACAAGTTTGTTTCCGCTGATCCCGGTACAAGGTCGCGCCTGTCAGGCACGGATTCGTACGCCGGTGCTTTGAAAATTGGCGATCCGATTGATGGCTTTGCTGTCGGCCATGTGGTGGAAAGCCAAAATCCTGCCTTTGAAATCGGCCAATTGGTGACTCTAGGCTCGGGCTGGGCCAGCCAATCTATCTCCAATGGCCGCGGCTATTGCGCCAAATTGCCTGACTTGGACGTGCCATTGTCGGCTTGGATCGGTGTCTTGGGTGTGCCGGGCATGACGGCTTGGTTTGGGCTAAAACGCATTGGCCAGATTAAACCGGGTGATCGCGTGATTGTGACCTCTGCTGCTGGCCCCGTTGGCGCGACCGCTGGCCAGTTGGCCAAGGCTTGGGGTGCTTCGCGTGTTGTGGGTGTTGCGAGCGCAGGCGATAAGTCCGACTGGCTAAAGGCTGAGGCTGGCTTTGACGAAGTAATCGACTACCGCTCGCCCACGTTTGCGGCAGACCTTGCCGCAGCCATGCCCGAGGGGGCAGACGTGTTGTTTGATAATGTCGGCAATGAGATGATTGATACCATCCTGCCTTTGATGCGCCCGTTTGGCCGCATTGTGGTGTCTGGCCAGGTGGCCGACTATAATGTCGCGCTGCCTGACCGGCATGGCATTCGCAATACCGACCGCTTCATCACCCATCGCCTCAAGATGGAGGGGCTGGTGGTGTTTGATGATTTGCGCGCCTTCCCTGAAGCTCAAGCCGAAGCTGCCGCCATGATCAAAAGCGGGCAACTCAAGCTTAAAGAAGTGGTCTCAGAGGGCGTTGAAAGTCTGCCTGCGGCCTTTTGTGCCTTGTTCCAACCCGGTGCCACCTTTGGCCGCCGGATTGCGCGCATTTAAGCGAGGCTAGGTTTATGGAGTTTCAGCACTATTCCCGCATCGAATTTGCCTATGACCAAGGCTATGGCCCGCGTGTCCTAGTTGTTACGATCAGCGGCAATAATCCCGTCAATGGCGTCGATGAAGCCATGCACGAAGAACTGGCTCGCGTTTTCACAGACTGCCAGCGCGATCCAGATAGCGATCTGATCGTGCTGACCGGCAAGGGCCGGGTGTTTTGCGCAGGCGGTGACCTAGATTGGTTTGACGAGCAGATCAGCAATCCAGCCAGCTTCCGCGCCATTGCGCCTGATGCCAAGCGGATCGTGCTGTCTCTGCTGGAACTCGAAAAGCCGATCATCTGCCGTCTGAATGGCGCAGCAGCAGGGCTTGGGGCCACGATTGCTTTGATGTGCGATGTGATCATCGCCGAAGATAAAGCCAAGATTGGCGACCCGCATGTGAAGGTCGGCCTCGTCGCGGGGGATGGTGGGGCCGTGATCTGGCCTGCTTTGATCGGTATAGCGCGGGCCAAGGAAATGCTGCTGACAGGCGACTTGATCTCTGGCGCAGAAGCGGCCCGTATTGGCCTTGTCAATTATGCCGTGCCTTCTGATCAGCTCGATAGCAAAGTCGCCGAAATGGCTGGCAAGATCCTTGGTAATCCACGTTGGGCTGTGCGTTGGACCAAAGTCGTGATGAACCAACAACTCCGCCAAGCCGCCAATCTGACCATGGATGCTGCTGTTGCCTATGAGACCTTGTCCAATATGGCCAAGGACCGCGCTGAAGCTGTCGCTGCCTTTAAGGAAAAGCGCAAAATGAATCTGACAGGGGAATAGAATTGCCACACGCCTTTGCCCCAGAACCCGACCACATTACCGAACTGCGCCACCAACTGCGCCGCTTTGTGGAGGCCAAAGCCCCACGCGAAAAGCGCCAATTGTGGGACCGTACCCATACCTGGCCGCGCGACCTGTTTGCTGAGCTTGCCGCCATGGGCATTTGCGGTCTGACGGTTGAAGAGGAATATGGTGGCCTCGGCCAAGATGTTTATGCCGCTGTAGCTGTGATTGAAGAATTGTGTCGGGCAGGGGCGTTCCTCGCTGGCCCCTTTATCCATTGCGCCTTCTACGGCGGGATGAATATCTCAGAAAATGGCAATGACGCGCAAAAGGCCGCCTATCTGCCAGCCTTGGCCAAAGGCGAGCTGATGTTCTGCTATGGCCTGTCTGAACCCGATGTGGGCGGAGACTTGTCCAGCGTCACCACACGCGGCGTCATTGACGGCGACCATGTGGTTATCAATGGGGCCAAGCGCTGGTGCACGGGCGCGGACTTTGCCGATTACATCTATTGCCTGATCCGCACCGAAAGCGATGAGAAGCGCAAAAAC
>VYLK01000229.1_pt1 | contig 22955 bp, 19 predicted proteins | sample 5114321 | NCBI WGS metagenome assembly VYLK01 (sample SAMN12291792, study PRJNA351875) | freshwater metagenome | isolation source: freshwater lake | place: USA: Michigan, MSU2 Lake | collected 2011-08-16
GCATTAATTTACAGTTCTGTTCATTGGTGGTAAACTATGACTTGCCCTGGAACCCACAACGTATTGAACAGCGTATTGGTCGTTGCCATCGTTACGGACAAAAGTTTGATGTAGTAGTAGTTAATTTCCTAAACAATACCAATGCTGCCGACCAAAGAGTATATCAATTGTTGGATGAAAAATTCCAATTGTTCAATGGTGTATTTGGTGCAAGTGATGAAGTATTAGGGGCAATTGAAAGCGGTGTTGATTTTGAAAAACGAATTGTAAAAATCTACCAAACTTGCCGTACCACCGAAGCAATACAATTGGCTTTTGACTTTTTACAGAAGGAAATGGAACCCGAAATAGAACTGGGTATTGACCTTACACGTAAAAAGCTATTGGAAAACTTTGATGAAGAAGTACACGAAAAACTGAAAATCAATTTACAACAAAGCACCGATTACCTTACCAAATTTGAAAATTGGTTGTGGCAGCTTACCAAATATTTCTTAGAACCCTATGCCACATTCAACCATTCCGAAAACAGCTTTTTCCTCAATAAAAATCCATTTGCAGGTGAGGCAATTCATAAAGGACCATACAGAGTAGGCAAAAAGCATATTGGCGAAGCACACGAAACCATTGAAATAAATCAAAACGAAAACCTTTACCGTATTGGGCATCCATTGGCACAAAAGGTAATTAGCAACTGTAAAGAAGAAAAATTAGATATACAGGAATTGCAGTTTGATTATTCCAGCAGCGATAAAAAAATATTCATTCTCGAAAATTTGGTAGGTAAACAAGGATGGGTACAAGCCAAACAAATTACCATTTCCAGTTTTGAAAATGAAGACCATATTTTGTTTGCTGCTTTTGATGATGAAGGTAATACACTTGAACCCGACCAATGCCAAAGGTTGTTTTCACTTCCTGCTAAAGCAGTAAGTACAAAGCTGTCATTTGGTGATGCTGAAAAGACAAAGTGTAAAGAAATATACCATACCCATCAAATAGGCATCATTGAAGAAAACCGCAAACGCAACCACAGCTTTTTTGATGAAGAAGTTGATAAATTAGAAAAGTGGAGTGAAGATGTACGTAACAGCATAAAGTTTGAAATAAAGGAACTGGATAAGGAGATTAAAACCAAAAAAACAGAAGCCCGAAAATTGCTAAACTTAGAGCAGAAAGTGAAAGAACAAAGGATTATAAAAGACTTAGAAAAGAAATTAGCAGAGAAGCGATACAACCAATATCAGAACGAAGATGATATTGAACACCGCAAGGATAATTTATTAGACGAAGTAGAACAACGATTGAAGCAACAAACAACAGAATTGGATTTATTCACCATACGCTGGAAAGTAATATAAACATGGCAAAGCAACTACAAAAATTAGAACTCACATGGATTGGCAAGGGCAACGAACCCAAGCTTGAACCACGTATATTAATAGAAGACCCAAATAAAAGTTTTGGTGACCCCAAAAGTGAAAATATGCTGATACATGGTGATAACCTTTTGGCATTAAAAGCTTTGGAGCAAAATTTTGAAAATAAAATAAAGTGCATCTATATAGACCCACCATACAACACAGGTAATGCTTTTGAAAGGTATGATGATGGTGTTGAGCATTCTTTGTGGCTAAGTTTAATGAAGCCTCGAATGGAATTGTTGAAAAGTTTACTGAGAGAGGATGGTAGCATTTGGATAAGTATTGATGATAATGAATGCCATTATTTGAAGGTTATGTGTGATGAAGTTTTTGGAAGAAATAATTTTGTTTCAAATATTGTATATAGAAGAAGAAAAACACAAGCTAATCTAACAAAATATATAGCAACAGTCCATGACCATATTTTGGTTTATGCAAAGAACAAAGATAAATTCATTGTAAACAGAGTACCATACTCAGAAGAATATATTAAGAAAACTTTCAAAAATCCAGATAACGATTTAAGAGGACCATATCAAACTGGACCGTTAGCCCGTCCCGACAATTCAAATAACAAAGCTTATGAATTAACAATGCCAAATGGTAGGAAAATTACTGCTAAATGGAGTTGTAGTCAAGAAACTTTTAATAGATATGTTGCTGAAAATTTATTAGTAATACCGAGAGATGGTGAAGGTATGCCTCGTATTAAGATGTTTTTAAAGGATTATGAAGGCACGATACCCAATACATGGTTTGAAGATGTAGGTACAAATGATGACAGCTCTAAGGAAATTGAAAATCTTTTTGGCAGCAATAAAGAGTTTGCTTATGCTAAACCGGAAAAGCTAATCAAATACATTTTTTCGATTGGTTCTAAGGAAGGGGATAATGTTTTGGACAGCTTTTTAGGTAGTGGCACTACAGCAGCGGTTGCTCATAAAATGAACCGCAGATGGATTGGAATTGAATTAGGGGAACATGCCAGAACTCATTGCTTACCTCGATTACAACAAGTTGTTTCAGGAAAAGATAAAGGAGGCATTACTGAAGCACTAAATTGGAAAGGCGGTGGAGGTTTTAAATTCTATACCCTTGCTCCATCATTGGTTCAAAAAGACAAATACGGTACTGAAATCATCAACCCACAATACAATGCCAATATGTTGGCGGCAGCAATGGCAAAGCAAGAGGGTTTCCGTTACCAACCCGATGAAAACAACTATTGGAAACAAGGTATGAGCAGTGAGAAGGATTTCATCTTCACCACCACTCAATTTGTTACAGTTGCCATGTTAGATAAGTTAACCGAAGAATTAAAACCAGGTGAAAGTTTATTGGTATGCTGCAAAAGCTTTGCAAAAGGTTGTGCCAACCGCCATACAAATATCACCATCAAAAAAATACCGCAAATGCTTTTGGGCCGTTGTGAATTTGGCAAAGATGATTACAGTTTCAATATTGTAAACCTACCCCACAATGATGATACAGATATTGAAATAGAGGATAGCGAAGAAAGTGAAGCACCCAAAACAGAAAAGAAAACCAAAGCCAAAAAACAAAAAGACGATGATACACAATCTTCACTTTTTTAATCCAATAAGCAGCAGATAATATGAACCAAATAGCAGAAAATATAAAGCAACGATTATCTCTTCGTAAACCCCTACAAGAGGCTTTAGATATACTCACTCAGCTTTCAGCTGAGTTGGAGTTGTCCAAAGAAGTTGACCTTAAAACTGAACTGGAAAAAGTGCAAGCACTTTACCCCACTTGTTCAGATTTTGAAAGAGAGTTCCCTTCCATTTGTTTCAGCATTGCCACAGGTGTAGGTAAAACCCGTTTAATGGGTGCTTGCATAGCATACCTGTATTTAGAAAAAGGCATCAAGAACTTTTTTGTTTTAGCCCCAAACCTAACCATTTACAACAAACTCATTGAAGATTTTGGCAATAGCAGCAATCCTAAATATGTATTCAATGGCATTGCCGATTTTGTACACAATAAGCCTGTTATCATTACCGGAGATAATTACAATCAAGTAAGTTCATTATTCAGCGAAACAGAAATCAGGATCAACATTTTCAATGTTTCAAAATTTGCAAGAGAAACCAAACCAGTGATAGAAGGAGGCCGAAATATGGCCCCTCGTATCAAAAGGCTTTCAGAATATTTAGGGCAAAGCTATTGGGAATACCTAAGTGGCTTAAATGACTTGGTAATTTTAATGGACGAAGCCCACCGTTATCATGCCGATAAAAGTAAAGTTGCCATCAATGAATTACAACCCATTTTAGGTATAGAATTAACCGCAACACCCATTGATGAAAAAAGCAATCAGTTCAGAAATGTTGTCTATGAATATAGTTTGGCTCAGGCACTTACAGATGGCTTGTATGTAAAGAACCCAACCATTGCCAAGCGTAGAGATTTTAGTCCCAACGGCAGAAGCATTGAAGAAATAGAAAAGATAAAATTAGAAGATGCAGTAAGTATTCACGAAGACACCAAACAGGAATTAAAACTCTATGCCTTAAACACAGGCAAAAGATTAGTAAAGCCTTTCATATTGGTTGTTTGCCGTGATACTACTCATGCAAAATCAGTATACGACCTTGTTTCTTCCAACGATTTTTATGTAGGAGCATTTGCCAATAAAGTATTACAAATTGATAGCACCACCCGAAACGAAGAATTAATTGAGCAGCAGTTTATTTCATTGGAACATGAAGCCAACGAAATAGAAATTGTAATCCACGTAAATATGCTCAAAGAAGGTTGGGATGTAACAAACCTTTACACCATCGTTCCTTTAAGGGCTGCCAATGCTTCCATATTGGTAGAACAAACCATTGGTAGAGGTTTACGTTTGCCATTTAGCGGAGAAAGGACAGGCAATGAGAAAGTAGATAAATTAACCGTTGTAGCACATGATAATTTCGATACGGTAATTGCAGCAGCCCAAGACCCAAATTCTATTCTAAACAAGCTCAAATTCGTTGAAATAGATGAAGAGCAGTTAAAGCAAAGAGTAGAAGTTGTTACAGTTCAAAACACCATTCAGCAAAACATACAGAAAGAACAGGAAGAAGTAAATAAAATTGTAGAACCTGCACAAAAGCAAAAGCAACAAAACATAGTTGATGCAAAGAAAGTGTTGGTAAATGTTATTCCGTTTTTCAATACCAATTCGCAGGTTAAAAAAGTAGATGACCTGATGAAGCCTGAAGTAAGAGCACAGGTAATGGTAGCGGTAAACAAAGAACTCAATTCAGGGCAAGGAAATTTATTTGCAGTAAGTATAGCAGCCGAAGCAGAAGTGATGTATGAAAAATTGGTTGCAGATTTTAAAAAGAACATCATTGAAATTCCACGTATGGACTTGGTTCAAGGTGAAGTAACAGCCAGCTTTGAAGATTTCGATTTAAACAGTTCAGATTTCACTTATGAGCAACTCAATGAGGAAATAGTAAGGATTGGCCTCAAAGACCGTAAAATGGACATAATAGAGGTTAAAAAAGGGGTATATTATGGTAAACCAGAAAAGCTATTAATATCAGAACTCATCAACTTCTCAGAGATTGATTATGATACCAATGCCGACCTATTACACAAGTTGGCAAAACAGGCCATTGCAGAACTACTAACCAATTTAAAAGATGGTGAAGACCTCAATACATTAGTGTTTCAGTGGCGTGGAGCAATAGCAAATAAAATGTATCATCAAATGATGGAACATTTCAAACTCCACGAACCCGATTACATCAAACCCAATGTAAAACCATTCACCAAGATAGAAGATTGGAATTTCACCACTTTAAAAAACGAAGGCCGCAAAGATTACAGAGATGATAGTTTCCCGGCAGTGCAAGTTCCTAAATACGTTTTTATAGGTTTTGAAAAATCTTGCCACTTCGAATATAAGTTTGACAGCAGAACAGAACAAACACTTGCCATGATATTAGAAAACGACAAGGAAGTAATGAAATGGCTAAGACCAGCACCAAACCAATTCCGTATCTATTGGCATCACAACAGTAAAATATACGAACCCGATTTTGTAGTAGAAACAGCAGATTGCATTTACCTAATTGAAACCAAAAGAGCAGACGAAATACCAAGCAACGAAGTACAAGCAAAAGCCCAAGCAGCCCTTAAATACTGCAACTACGCAACCGAATACACAGCAGAATTTGGCGGCAAACAATGGAAATATGTATTAATACCCCATGACCAGGTTAGTAAGACAAATAGTTTCAAGGGTGTGGTATCAAATAATATTTATAAGTAAATAGCATGTATATAATCAATAAAACCACCAATCGTATAGAAAAAATTGAAAGTACAACATTCAAGCAGTTGGGCTTTAAAGAAAGAGAACACTTGCAAGAGTGGATTGCAAACAATCCATCTTGCTTAAATGAAGATTTACTCATTATTCAGAAAGAGTTTGATGGCTTTAACGATACTTCAGAACGCTTAGATTTATTGGCTTTAGATAAGCAGGGTAATTTGGTTATCATAGAGAATAAATTAGACAATACAGGGCGTGATGTTACTTGGCAAGTGCTTAAATACTCATCATATTGTTCAACACTAAATGCTACTCAAATTTTAGCCATATATAACCAATACCTTCAAAAAATTGGCAGTACAGATACAGCAGAAGAATTATTAGAAGAGTTCCTTGAAACAGAAGACTACAAAGAAAAACTCAACATAGGCAATTCACAACGCATTATGATGATAGCTGGTGAGTTCCGCAAAGAAGTTACATCAACAGTCCTTTGGTTGCTTAATTATGGTTTAAGATTACAATGCTTCAAGGCTACGCCTTTCCGCTTATCCGAGCAGCTATTTTTGAATATGGAACAAATCATCCCAATCAAGGAAGCAGAAGAATTTGTAATTAGTATGGCTAACAAGTCAAGAGAAGAAGTAGGTACACAAGAACTAATGAAAGAACGCCACATTGTAAGGCGTAAATTCTGGACAGCCTACCTTAAAGAAATAAACAAAACAACCTCTCTATATCAAAATGTCAGCCCAAGTAAAGACCATTGGATTAGTGCAGGTAGTGGTATAAGCGGTGCAACTTTTACCAGTGTTGTAACAGGTGATTATATCCGTATTGAACTATCCATTCACGGCAAAACACAAGAAGAAAACAAAGTAATTTTTGATGCATTAGTAAGCCAAAAAGAAAGCATAGAAACAGCATTTGGCAATCCATTAGAATGGGAACGACTAACAGACAAGCGAATGAGTAGAATTAAATTCGAGCTTCAAGGAGTAAGTGTTTTCAACGAAGAAGATTGGCAAAAAATGTTTGCTTTTATGGGTCAACACGTTCCAAAATTTGAAGCCGCTTTCAAAAAACCAATTCAATTATTAAGTAGAAAATAAAAATTAAGAATATGGAACTATTCAATCAAGAAAATAAATCAAAGGAAAGGGTGTTCGAGAAATACCCACTGAAAGATGGCGAAGTTTGGCTAATGCCTAATTTTATGCCATCCGATAAGGCCAAAAATTATTACGATGCTTTGCTTTCAAATATTAATTGGAGGCAAGAGGAAATAAAAATGTATGGAAAAACACATCCAGTTCCTCGTAAAACGGCATGGTATGGCTATCCTGATTTCAATTATAAGTATTCAGGTATCATGTGCAACCCTGAGCCGTGGACTAAGGAATTGATGGATATAAAAAAAGTGATTGAGCACTTTTTGCCTGGTGAAAATTTTAATAGTGTTTTACTCAATTTATACAGAGATGGCAATGACAAAGTAAGTTGGCACGCAGATGATGAACCGGAATTAGGAACTAATCCAACTATTGCCTCTGTAAGTTTAGGTGCAGTCAGGAGATTCGATTTAAAACATAAAGATGACCCTGAACAAAAATTACAAATTGAACTTACATCAGGCTCTTTAGTGATTATGACAGGTGAATTACAACACCATTGGTTGCATCAAATACCTGTGCAAAAGAAAATACATGAGCCTAGAATTAACTTAACCTTTAGAACCATTAAGCAATAGGTTATGGATATTTATGATGCGATAGTAAGCGGTTTTAAAAAGAGTATTCCTTCTAATCAAGGTATAGAAGCTTTTTTGCAATCCTTGCAAAAGTCGGTTAAGTCTTTAAGAATAGCATATCGCAATAATCCTGTTTATGTGCCTTATGAACAAAAAGATATTCAATCAGCATATTTAGCAACATATTTACCACATTACTATCAGCTAATTTATAAAATATTTATAGAGGAAGTTCCTGATATTTTCAAAGGCAAAAAGGAGGTTTTCTTAAATTTTATAGGTGGTGGGCCAGGTTCAGAAGCTTATGGGGCAATTAAGTACATTCTTAACAACTGCAATGATGTTGAAATTATTAATGTTACTATTTTAGACATCAATGCTACTACCTGGGGATATAGCCATTCAATAGTATCAGAAAACCTCGTTGAAACTGTAAATAATGGAAAAACTAAAATTCAATGGAAATCCATTGCTTTTGATTTAACATCAACAGCCAACATAAGTCAGTCCAAGCCAATAATAGAAAAAAGCGACTTACTTGTGATTCAAAATTGCTTAAATGAAATAGCAAAGGTTAACCTACCATCTTTAAAAACCAATGTAAAAACACTTTTTGAATTTCTACCCGGTGATGCATATTTGCTAATGTCTGATATGACTTCAGTAGCAAAACCAATAATGAATGTTTTGGAGTCTTATTTAGTAGATACTTTTTCACCAAAGTTTTTAAGGTCAACACTTTCTTCTGCTTCACGGTCACTTATATCTGTACATCATAGACCGTCAGCAATAATTGCTCAAAACTTATTAGTGGGTACAGATGGATTGATACCTCGTAAAAATATCAGCTACGACTATTCTATTATTTCTAAGGGTGTTATAGAAGAGCCAATAGATTATCAAGAACTTGGTTTTGCTGCAATATATAGACCTTTAGATTTCAAAAATCTTGACGCTAACGATTTTATTCATAAAAAGATATTCATTGGAATTGATTTCGGTACTTCATCAACAGTTATTAGCACAGCTCAACTTGTTGACGGTAAAATATTAATAAAGCCTATACCAATAAAGCAAAAAGACCATTCAGGCTATGACACCAGAAATCCTTTAGTTCCTTCTGTTATTTCTCTAGTAGATGGCAAAAAACTTTTAGTTGGCATTCATGCTGCCGACCATAAACCCTATTTAGAGTATGGTAAAAACACATGGCACTCCTTTAAGCAGAATTTGGGTAAATTAGAGGAAATAGAATATCACAACTCTGATTTAGCATTAAATCCACATTTTAAAATTTCAAATGCTACAGAGGCACTTACCCTCTTTTTCTCTTACATCAAAAGAGAAATATTTGAGTACTTAAAAGAAAATGGCTTACCAAACGAAGTTGAATATTCGATTAGTATTCCTGCTGGTTTTCCTTCTAAGGAGAAACAAACATTAAGGTCATGCCTACTAAACGCAGGTATCGAATGCGAAGACACCCCATTTATTGAAGAGCCAAATGCAGCACTTATAAATTACCTTTATGAGCAAAACATATTTGTTGAAAGCAATGAGCCAAAGAATATATTAGTATTGGATTTAGGAGCAGGAACAGTAGATGTCTCCATCCTACGTGCTGAAAAAGGAGACGATGGTTTTACTTCAAAATTACTTTCAGTAGTTCGACTTGGAAATATAGGTGGCAATTTAATTGACGAATTAATAGCAGATGCTATTATTCAAAATTTCAAAATTAACCCACCACTAAACGCATTGCATAGAATAGAGTTGGTTAGCCTATGTGAAAAACTAAAAGTCAAAATGTGCAAAGACATCATAGTTGATAATGCAACAAATTTTATATTACCAACTTTGAGTAAGTCAGATGATGAAAGAACGATTCAACCTACAGCAAATCTCAATGCAATTGGAATAAACTCTGTTTCACTATCATTTAAAGCATTCAATAATCTAATGTTGACATATTGGAATGGTACAATCCATAATGATGGTGTAAAAGCCACATTAGACAAGTCAATTGAAAATGCTGACTTAAAATTGTCCATGATTGACAAAATAATAGTAACAGGTGGTGGTGGTCGAAATCCATATATTAAAAATCAAGTAGCAAATTATTTCAAGGATTCAGAATTATTTATTTCAGATAAAATTCAGGAACAAGTTTCCAGAGGTGTTGCATTGCAATCATTTGTTCTAAACTCGTTTGGAAAGAATATCATTACCCCAATCTTAGGTCATGATATATATTTAAGAGGGGTTAATAAAACTGTAGTACTTTTTGAAAATGGTATAAGTATTCCTTCAACGGATATAGAGGTTTTCATTGATGAAACATTATCCAGTGCATTATTAGCAATTGAATGTTACTCAAAAGAAAATGAAAACTACGCCAAATATTTTATTCTACCAGCTAATTTAACTATGTCAAAGTTGATTTTCTATATTGCTCCCGACCAAGAATTAAGGTGTGAAATAGTAGGTACGAATTATGAAAAAGAAGCTTTGGAAAGTTTCAAAAAATCAAACAACAAACTAATTAAAATAAAATAGCAATTATGAAATGGATGATAACCGAAGACAAATTGGGTTCAGACCAAGTAGAAGTAATAGATGAAATAGGTAAAATTAATAACAAGCCTATTTGGATTAAAGGTCATGCAGGAAGCGGCAAGTCTGTTCTACTTCTGCACTCTCTTGCTGATTATTTAGTAAAAAAGCCAACGGCAAATGTTTGCGTTGTGGTATTTACTAGGGCATTGGTGGACTTATTAGAAACTGGTCTAAAACAGATTCCTAAGTTAAATGGGAAATCAATTCCAGTTCTTACCATCTACCAATTAAAATATAGAATTGAAAAAGGGGTGTCTAAATATGACGCTATATTTTGTGATGAAGTTCAAGATTTACCTCTTGAATTTATTCAATCAGTAAAATCAGTGTGCAACCATTTAGTTATTGCTGGTGATGCAGAACAATCTATTTATAACAGTGTTCCAATATGGGACCAAAGACCAGCCACATCAAAAGAAATACAAGATTCAATTGTGCCTATTGAGAAAAAACTTGGTGTCATTTATAGATTAACCGAGTCCGTATTAAAGGTATTAAAAAATGTATTTCCCTCAATGTTGAATGATATGCCAAACATTGCTAAGGTAGATACTGAAATTAAGCTTTACGAATCCAATTCGCATGACAATGAATTAGAAATTAAGTTTTGTTGGGATGAAATTAAACAAACCAATACATTGCGTACATCAGAGGTTAGTGCTGTGCTTATTAGTGGTCATGACGCAATTATGGAGTTTGTAAATTCAGTACTACGCATTGAGAAAATTGAAGCATGGGTGAGAGTAAATGGTAAAGATAAAAAACCAGATTATGAAGCATTAAATAGCTACTTAAAAAATAAAGGAGTTCCAATAATGTATGTAGGGAATAATTATGGTTCGTTAACAGATGCTGATAGAGAAAACAAGGTTGTTTTAATGACCTATCATAGTGCGAAAGGCTTAGATTTTGATTATGTGTATTTGCCGATGGCAAATGATGATATGTACATTCATTCAAATGCCGATTCATTACTTTTAGTTGCTCTTTCTCGTTCCAAATCGGGCTTGTTTATTAGTTATACAGGTTCACTTTATCCAACTTTACATAAGTTTCTAGGAGGCATCAAAGCAAAACAAATTTCAAGTAGTGATAGTACTGAAATAGTATTTTAAAAATTAACATCATGATAGTAGCAATAGAAAGAACGAAGTTCACTTACTTATACAAGTACAATCAAATTAGGGTTGATATTAACCAACTAATTGATAAGTCAACAAATGACCTCAAAGACATGCTTAGTAATGATCTAAGTAGCTTAATTCAGTTATTTAATAAAGCATTGCCATTATTTGAGCAAGACCATGAAATAATCTTATTAGAAATTGATAAGAGTAAAATTAACTTACAAGATGGGATTTTAATTTCATTCGATTCAATTCATTGTATTTATCCTCTAACGAAAACTGGCCTTCAACTTCTCGATGGTAAAATCAACGATGATTTTATTATAGAACCTCCTGTTTTTGAAAATGCAATTGAAGCTTTAAGGTTTAGCCGTTCAATGGCTTACAGGAGAGCAACTTCCGTAAAATTACTAATTCAATATAATTTGGATTCATTACTAAAAAAATCCATGTTATCATTAATCGAATCAGCAGTTGAAAAGAATTTACTAGACAAAAGCAAGCCACAAGTATTTAATACCTTTTTAGACCATCTTATTGCTTATAATAAAACCCCATCATACATTCCAGATGGTAATATTGAGCATATCTGTAAAATTGGTGCAATTGCAATAAAATATTTGGGTAAACCAGAGGAGGTTTTCACCAATGGCCCTTTTTATAAATCAAGCATAAAGTATAAATCCCAAATAAATAGTCCTTCATATTTATCATCTTATTTAGCTTTTAATTCAATTGCAGACAGCGAACTTAAATCAAGCATTGAGAAAATGGTAGATATAATTTCAAAAGATTATAATGGTATCGATATTTTCAAAGTATCATTTTTCTTTCTTGCTTTTAAGTCATTTCTCAACAAGCATGATAATAATATAGAGTTACTCAATAATGAAATTGAAGCCTTAATAGCAAACGACAAACAAAGTGGTTCGTTTGTCTTGGCAATGCTTGGTTATACTTTTTCTATTGAAAGTATATATGAAGGATTGCACAAAATATCTAATGCTCCATTGCTTAAATCAACCCAAATTAGAATATCAGCAGAAATTGAAAAACGTAAAAGAACAGAGGCTGAAATAGAAAAAAAGTACGAGTTAGAAAAAGCAGCTATTGAACAAGAAAAGATTAGGTTGAGTCAGTTAATGCAGAAAGAGGAAACAAAATCTGAAGTAGTTGAGAATATTGCAGTAATTGCAGATGAAGTAGTTGTAGAAGCAGGAATAGAAAAAGCAGTAGAAGAAGTGATTCATAACCCAATTGAAACTGTATCTGAGCCAATTGTCATATATGAGAATACTGAAAAAGCAGAGCTATTAGAAAGCGATAAGAGCAAGCAGCAGGATTTTGAGGAAATCATATCTTCAACTGAGTCAATACAACCAAATTTAACAGAAATTGAAAAAGAGACGCTAACTGTGCAAATTTTCAAGTCGTTTGTATCAAAGGAATATAAAACAGCAAAACAAAAGTTATGGCTTGAACTTATAGAAACCTACTTTCCAAGTAAGCATGATGAAATTACACTAGAAAAGCTTTTGGATAAATTGGACACCATTCCAGAAGTAAAAGAAAAGCTGTTAAAAGCAAAGAAGGACAAGGATTCAATAAAATCATTTTTCGACTCTTACAAATAGGATAACCACAAATGGGGCTTCTAGTTAGGATTTTATACTTGTCCTAGTGTCGTGCATTTTGGACATTTTAACGTAAATCAGTATCTTTACCTCCTTTTTTTAGCACAATTTTTGTTACCTTTGTTCCGTTCTAGTAAATGCTATTCATGTTTAGCTGCTATTATTGATGAAAATACCTAAAAAAATATCGCCAGACCGCATTAAAGATGCAATTGTAGAAGTTAAATATACTTCCAAGATACCTTTTGAGGTTGCTCTTGGCATGTTCTACAATTCGTTGGATGAGACTTATTTATACACTAACAGGCCCATAGGCAAACAACAAATTCCTGGTGCTTTGCCTTCAAATTTGTTAGAAAAGATTGAAATCCAATTTGGTAATCGAGCATTGTTTTATAATGACAAAATCAAAATTGAATTGCAACCAAACTCAATTATTTTTAACTGCCTTAACGAATACATTTCTTGGGACATTTACAAAATAGAAATTGAAAAAGTTTTATCACAGCTTTCAAAAGCAGTCGTAATTGAGGCTTACAATCGGGTTGGTGTTCGTTACATCAGTGAATATCCAGATATTGACCTTAAAGATTGTGTTAAATTTTCATTCACTTTTGGTATGCCTGAAATTGTTTCTGATACTTATTCATTTCACTCTGAATTTAAACTTGACAGTTTACGTATAATTTTGAATCTTAATAATAAATTACCAGTATTAAGCCCTAAAAATTCAACATCTCTATTATCTATTACACCAATATCAAACATTGATATTGATGTAATTATGGAAAACATAACATTATCAGATTATAAAGAACTTTTGGTATGTATTGAAAGAACACATATGAAGGAGAAAGAAGTTTTTTTTAATTTACTTAATGATAATTTTTTAGCTTCACTCAATCCAATTTACTAAGTATGCCAACACCAGCAGCACATATTAACGAAATATTTCATACGCAAGAAATTGTTCGTTTTATTGAGAGGGATTATGCTAATTCAGGTTCTACAGGTTCTGCAATGTATGCTTATTCAGACGAAGCATTTCCTTTTTTTCACAGCAATCAATTTGGTTCAAAAAGTCCTTATGAAGGCACTCTTAGTGATATTTCTAATTCAAATTCTGATAAGAAATTTATTAACTTAAAAAAAGCATTTAAAACTCAATTTGAAAAATTATCAGAATACTTTGCTGATGTAAATTTTAATGTTGCTAATGAAAAATTGTCTTTATCATTAGGCGGCCTTCTGGCTTCGAACCCAGATGTTATTTCCATGGAATTAACACATGAACAAAGTGCTTTTTTTACAATCAAGAAAAGTGACTATACTTTTTTTATTCAACATTTTTTAAACGATATAGATGAAGATGATGATGAAGCTATTTTAACGGTGTTTAAAGGAAATGAAAAATTGCCGAGCTATGCTGGAAGCTTGTCACAAACTATTTCTGAATTATTCAGTGTTTTAGAGCCTGTTAGCACCTTTAAATTACATTTATCTTTGAATGAGTTATCCTTCTGAAATCCTGCCAAATGCTAACTATAAACTTATTACCTGTGATTTATCAAGTCACTATTTAATTCGTTTCACTCATTCAAATATTAGAGCAGAAATTTTTGATGATACAGTAAACCAAGTAAGACAAACACAAATAGTTGACCCTAGTAAAGGCATGGATGATTTATCAACAAACCTTTTAGGTGTTTTTACTCCTGAACATATTCAAATAAAATTAACAGATTTAGGTAAGTCTAAATATAATGAATATTGTGAGCCTGATGCAGAAGTTCCCACTCCAATTTCCGATTTAGATTATACATTGCTTACAAGTAGAGGCTTTTGGGTTGTTTTAGTAGGTGATATAAATGCTACTGAAGCAGACTATACTAAGGGTGATATTGATACAAAATTTAAAGCAACCTGTGTTATTGAACATACACCTATGAAATGGAATTATTGGCATTTTTCAATACGTTGGGAAACCGAAGAGCTTGGTTTTTGGCATAAATTAAATGACAATCAAAAGAAGAAATTAGCGAAAAGACTAGGGCATGAGGCAAGAGCAAATATTGCAAAATTTGCTAAAATTGACCAGCCATCATATCCTATAATATCTGAAGTTAATTTTATAAAAGCATAATACTACCTTTATTTATTTAGGGCATTCCCTTTCAGGTCGGGCTTTCCGTTACAATCTTTTGCGAAAAGCAAAAGGATTTCCACTTCAATCCCTAATGCAATTAATAGGTGTGGCATAGCCACGTGTTTAATAGTTACCCCCCGAACCAACCGCACAGAAATACGGCTTAGTGCTTTGCAACCGCACAAGGCAAACCCTTCAAAGCACTCTATGGTATTGCAGTCAGTTTTTAACTGTCATACTTTTTGTGTGGGGTGTTCCCAACCCATACAGCACATTGCTATCCTCATTCCGCTAAAGCTTCATTGCGGTAGCAAAGAGCTGTGCCATCACACCACCCCAAACAAAAAGACATTTCACTCCAACCACCACCACCGTTCCATTTATGCCAGTATAAAAACTGCCTGAAGCTACTTAAACATAATGTTGCCTTATAGTACTTTTTCACCACGCTTATAGGCGACTATGCCAACGCCAAAAAGTCCTATAAGAACATTATGTTAAGTATCCAATACCATAGCCATTTTGCTAAAATGGAAGCCGTATTTCTTGCCAGCCCACACCCCCCAAAACCACGCACCCCAACCACCCTTTTCAGCGGTGCAGTAAAAAATAAAGCATAAGTTGTTTTATTGCCAATGTGCATTCGGTAGCTTCATTCACTCGTGTCCATTCCGTTACAGCGTTTCGTTCTTTACGCTATGCTCCAATCTCTACACTACCTTTCACTTCATTACCACTCATTTCATTTCAGCCACCTCGATGCACCGCACAGCAAGAGTGGCTCATTCTCTTCACTTCACAATACCCAAGCAGTTTTCCATTCCGCAACTTCGGCTACTTGCCATACCACAATGCAACTTTGCAAGGTTTGCAATTTTAGCAAAGTTCAGCCATCGCAATAAGTAGCCGAAAGCTGCTCCATTCCATACCCAACGCACTTGTTTCGTTCCGTTCAATCACCACACTTGCTTTTTCCAACCGCACTTAAATTTTGGTATGCTTTATTTTTTCCTGCGACTTGTTAGCCCCATTCCAACGCACCGAATACATCTTGATAATCACTATAAGAATTGAAAAATGCAACAATCATTCTGAATACAATTATTGATTAGAATTTGAAATACTAAATACATTTTGAAATAACGAAAAGGAAAAAAATAAAAATAAAAAGTGCAGCAAAATTAGGTGGCTTACACAAGCCCACGCTGATTTAAAAACCAAAAGACTACGGCATAATGAAAGGCAAATAATCTATTTATTTTTTAATAGGTATTTGCCTTTCACCCTTCGGGACTTATTCCGTTTCCTTTTGGTTTTTAAGCCTCGCCACCTATGCAAGTGCTTTCTTTTTTTTTCTGTTTTTTTTCTTTGTCAAAAATTTTATTGGTGTTGTGCGAAGCGTAGCGAAGCACAGTACAGGCAAGGGGCAGAAGCAGATACAAACTTTAAAAGCAAGTATTATGCACAGTCCAAAAATTCACACATTCAACCCAAAAAATCCAGTAAGCGATTTTAGCGTTTTCATTCTCTGTAAAGGATTAAACAGCGGAAAACCACTTGAAAAGCCTTGTCCCAATTGCTTTGTAATAGCTTGTAAAAATTCAGATGAAATGGATTTTTACAAAACCCTTGCATTTGGATTATGGAAGGCAAAGCATTTTCATCAGTTCCTTGTTGGTTCTGTTATTCCATTCATCCGTATTGATGATTTTAAAAGCACCATCAAAACCCAAGCGGAAGAAGTGAGTAAACATAAATTGGCTTTTGCTACCGATGTGCAAAAAGTAAAACTGATTGAACGCAAAGAAAAACAGATGTACGAAACATTAGCATTATTAGCCGATGTAAAAAGGGCAATGATGCACCGGTATTTCAAAAGGTAGCCGTAATGGCTGCCATAAACTGGGGAAATGCTTTTGCACCATAAAAAATTTATATGCAAAGATAGCAAGGGGGGCAACCGCACAAAGCCAACATTAAAAAACCCAAAAGACTACGGCATAAACACAGACCCACCGCACAAGGCTTTCATTTATTCCGTTTCCTTTTGGTTTTTTTATCCCCCTTGCAGAGAGAAGCATATAAATTATTTCATTATGCAAAATCATCCACGTATTTCAGCAGGCAGCCAGTTAGGCAGTTGCCATTTCTCTCAGCAGGTCATCCATCAGCACTTGCAGCTTTCACCTTTTGCTTATCAGCGTTATATCCGCAGGTCATCGTTAGCCCATCAGCCAGTTTTTGGCATCAAGGTTTATCGGCTTCCTTGCGGCTGTTTCGTTTGGTGCTATCCATCAGGTGTTCGTGAGCTTTCAGCATTGCCCTTTTAGGGCTTTGCTGCTCTCATTTCGACCATAAACCCACCATAAGGATAGGGTAAAGGCAATATGATTGCCATCATAGTGAAAATTGATGCAAAAAGAAAAACCCCACCGATTTGGTGAGGCTTCCTTTTTTCGATAACCCTGTAAAGTTATTAGAAAATGTCTTGTACTTTCAAAGCATTACCTGAATTGAACAAGTAATAGTTTACACCAACTTGTTGATAGAACTCAATACCAATGCAATTCAAAACACTCACATCAGCAGTCAACACAGGAGAACCTGGAAGTGTACTTGTGATGGTGGTTGGCAATGCTACTGGAGCACCTAAATCAATGTAGTTTGAATAAGCAACATTTGAAACTTCATTTAGTGAAGGATCAATAGGCTCATAAATTCCAGAAGTAGAGTTGAACTCAAAATCCGAAATAACTGAGATTGCACTAATCAATCTGAAATGAGTTGCACCAGAAGGAGCATTTACAAAATTAACTGGATTGAAAGCAGGTACAGTTAAAGTTGCACTATCACGAGCAGGAGTATTTGTAAGAGTGAAAGGAGAAAAGAAAATGCTATCAAAACTCACATTCTTATCAAAGTTCAGCCCTTTTAAATACTGTTGTTGTGTTGAAATCAAAATGGCTCTGTAACCCCTTGCTTCGGTTAAATCTTCCAAGTTGATTTTTTTCATGATAGCCGTTAAACGGCCTGTAAGCTGCGGGTCACTCATTTGTTTCATCAATTGAGCTAATCCAACACGTACTGATTTTCCAGCTGCTGCACAGCCCCCAAACTCATTCATGTTTTCCCTTGTTCTTTCAAACTCAGGTGCAGTTTTTACTTGTTCACCAGTTGGTCCCCCAACTAAGCCAGCGAAGTGACCTTGTAAACCTTTGATTTTAAAGTGGCGAATATCGCCTAATGTACCTTTGTACTTTAATGGTCCTGATTGACGTGCCATAATGTTATTTTTTTAATTGTTTTTTACTAATAAAATTAGTGTAAATTTACGCCATAACTTATTGACTATCAACTATTAAAGTAGTGCAAAACAATGTATATAAACGTAAAAGAACAGACAATTATAAAAACACACCTAAAAGTTGCCAAAGTGGTGGATGGAGATGGAATAATTGTAACCAATTTATTCAACAAGCAAGAAGAGGAAATAAGGCTTTTGGGGATTGATGCACCGGAATTAAGAATGTGCAATAAATTGAAACAGGACGAAAGAGAAACCCATATTGCAGGGCAGTTATTAATGGAGCTTGGAAGAAAGGCTCAAAAATTTATGATTAGTGTTGTACCTCCCGAAACAAAAATCACTTTAGTCCAGGAGGAGCAGAGCCAAATTGATGCTTATGGAAGAACTCTTGCTTATGTATATTTGCCAGATGGCAGATGCTTAAATGAAATTATGATTGCAGAAGGCTTTGCCAAGCCCTACAATCGCTTTTTTTGCTCCGAACTACCAAAGTATCAAGAATTGAGCAACACCGCTAAAATCAAGCAAAAAGGACTATTTTCGATAGTTCAAAATTGGTAAAAAATTAAGTTCTGAAATGTTGTACCTATGTTGTACCTAATTTGGTATAACATTTACAAAGTATTGTAATTCAATACATTATAAAGCTACTTGTGACAAGGTGCTGTTGGCATCTGGTTTTCTTCTCAGTCTTTCAATGCTGCTTTCAATTTGTCCCATGTTTCGTTCGATAAAATTGGTTTATAATCTGTCAATTTACCTTTACTGTATTCAATGATATATTCTGCTCTTTCTTTTGAATCAGGATGTGTGCTAATCCATGTTAAGTATTTTATTGCTTCATGTTCACTATTTGAAAGGTTATATAAGAAGTCAGCAAATGGTTCGGGATTTACATTAGCATTTATCAAATAGTCAACGGATTTAATGTCCGCTTCTTTTTCTAAACTTCTGTCAAATGCAGAGGAAGAAAGCATTTTTGCAGTCTCCTTGATAACTTCTGCACCACTATTGCCAGTTGTCATAGAAATTAAAACAGAAAGCCCAATTTCCTTGACCAATTTCTTCATCACATGATTTAGCTCTATGTGTGCGATTTCATGACAAATTACTCCGGTTAATTCTTCTTGATTGTCAGAATGTAATATTAGACCACTATATATGATTAGATGTCCATTAGGCAATGCAAATGCGTTAATGTCCTCTTTATTAAGGACATGAATTTTTAACTTACTTCTATCAATCTTGTTTGCTTTACAGATATGTGTTACAATGCTATCAACCGAATTAACAACATGAGTGTTTTTTATTTCTTTCTCTGACTTTTTGAAGACTTCCCAAAAAAGCTCTCCTAGTTTTTGTTCCGTCTTGTCTGTTACTTGCTGAACTTTAAAAATTTTCATCCAGTCAATTTGGGTTAGGGCATACCAAGTCCCAAAAAAAAGTAGTATGGTAATTAGACCTTGTATGATGGGCTTTTTCATGATTCTGATTTGCAAATTAAGTTTGTCATTGAACCATAAAACCACCACTCTACATGGATTCCTTTCCTTGTCTGAATTGCTGTGTAAATTGTTGCAATAAATTCAGTCAGGTTGAAAATTATTGCTGCAATTATGTAGGCAATATATTTACTTGTGATTGTTTCGTCTGTGAATATTATTGATATTGTCCACCAAAAACCAAAGCTATTAATGAAGAGCATGGATAATTGTGAAAGTAAGGCTTGTGTGCAATGCCAGCGAACAAAGTAAGTAGACTTTCTGTTACCTAGATAAAATATCAATGTCGCTATTAAATTGACTATTGGTAAAGGCAAACCGACTATAATTGCAATTAATGACATCAAATAACTGCTTGAAGCTGTCTCTGCTTCATGTTCTCCAGGTTCGTAACTAAATTGCTTTATGTGTATCATATTCCTTTTGTGATATTCCAAATCCAATTGATAATTACCAGCAAAATCAAAGGGATTGCATACTTCGGTTTTTTTAAATGGCTTTCAATTTTTTGATAACACACGAAAAGCGAGTTATTTCTCAATATTATGTCTACAACAATCCAAATAGGAGCAATTAACATTATAAAAGCTACTATATATCCTATCGGATTTAAGTCAAAGGCTTCAACGAAATTGCCCTTCGTTAGTGAAATCATAGAACGTGTTGAGCCACAGGAAGGGCAGGGTATATTTGTTGCGTGCTTTATCAAGCAAACTTCTACTGATTTATTTTCAGTTACATTAGATGTTATACTATAATAAAGCCAACTATACCCTGCTACACATGCTATAAGCAATATTGAATACAGCTTGTTCCTGTCGAGTAGCATTAATACAGAAATTGTTGAATTTTCTGCATGTTTTTTTCTCTTGTCGCGTTTTGAATCATGAACCAGTCAATAATTGCCCAGATTCCTAAACCACCACAAGTAAGAAGTTTTCCAACTCCAAGCCCTGTGTCACCAATCATAAATCTGTCAATACCTAAGCTACCTGCTAAGATTGAAACAATGAGACTTGTCGTTGGGTCTTTGAATTGGGTAGTAGATAACATTGCCCATTTTGAATCATCAAGGGCAAGTAGTCTTTCTCTAATCATGTTCATTTGATGACTTTCAAAGAACTTTCCATTTGACATAATAAACATGTCTACTTTTTGTGCATCCATTTTTTGCTTTTTAGATTTAATGTTGTCCTACTCGTTTGGCTTTTCGGTTTCGCCCCGTTTATTTTAATGAAGTCAAGTCTCCATTTTTATTGTCAATAATACAAAAGTTGTTTACGAGCTTTCAAAAATCTGTATCTGATTATTCGTTTTCATGTCGTGTGGTCGTCTTGTTAAACTTGCTGCCAACGGTCTGTGTATGCACTGAAGCTGGACTATCTTGTAAAGTTAAAACAATTTTTCAAAGCCATAGCGCATACATGTTGTGGCTAGTGCACACCTACTGTATTTTTTCTTGTTACACTTGTCACAAATTCATCAACTACTTTGTTAAAATAATCGGGGTCGTCTTGTGGAGCGTAATGTGTCAGTCCTTTTAGAATTATTAGCTTGGATTTCCTGATATTGTCTGCGATTAATTTAGTGTGATTTTCGTTTATCACATCTTTCTCACCAGCTAGCACTAATACAGGCGCATTTATTTTGTTTAAATCAATAGCCTTAATATTTGGTTCCTTTAAAACCATCTTTCCAACGACAACTTTATTTCTCCACTTAGAAGGATTGAACAGGGCTAATATTTTTGCGTAATGCAATGACCATTTATATTCCCTGAGAAATTTTTTTTGTACTGCATTTTTATTGGGATAGAGATTTGCTCCCATTGTCGTCAAACTCTTTACCTTTTCAGGGTACTTCATAGCCATTATCAAACCAGTATTTCCTCCGTCACTCCAGCCCAAGATGTTAACTGAGTCTAATTTTAGATTATTTAGAAGTTCCGACATATCAGTGGCCATTAACTGATAATTGATTTTCTTTTTGTCGTTTGATGATTTTCCCTGTCCCCTGCTATCAACAGCGATCACTTTGTATTTTTTTCTAAGGTCATCAATTTGGTACTTAAATGAAGCTATTGATTCATTGTTACCATGAAGTAGGAGTAATGGTTCACCTTCTCCATATATCTCATAATAGATATTGACACCATTTGCCAAAACCGAAGAAGCATGCTCTTTGAAATCACCATATTTATGTAATTCTTGCTGCGTTAGGCGTAAACTTGATTTCCCAAAATATTTAGTCAATGTGTCAATGTTCGCAGTATGTCCGGCATACAAGGTCCATCCTTTCACCTTGGTTATACTGTCCCGTAATGCTTCTTCGAAGTCTCCATTTTTGATGTTAAGGGGTCTCCATATATCCTTGTCATTTAGTTCTAAACAGACTTTGTCAACGTTAAATTTTTCGATGGTTTTAGTGCACCAAATCCCAAATGTTAAGGTGTTTGTTTCTTTTCGGATTCTTCCGTTCAAAACTATTTTTTTCCAAGTACTCCCAGTGGGCAAAATCTCTCTTCTTGATTTATCTTTTATAAAGTTTCCTTTACTGTCTTTCTGAAACGCCCAAAATTCAATCAGTCCAGAGTCAGCTGTACTAATGTAACCAGTTAGCCGATACTCTTTGCCTAAAAGGTTTTTTTCTATCTCAACTATCTGATTTATTTGAGAATAGGCCGATGTCAAACTTAGTACAACTAGGGATATCAAAAACTCAACTTTTTTAGTCATATCTGTCTTGGTGCGCATTAGCCACAACACCCGAATATATGCAATTGCTGGTATTTCCAATATGTCGCACCTGCTTCAATTGCACATAGCCGCCCAAAATGGCGGGATATGTGCAGGAGAACCGTTTTTTCTAATTCTGGCTGAGGGCTTGGTTGGTTGTTGGTTGTTAGTTGATAGTTGTTAGTTGTTGGTTGGTAGTTGATAGTTGTTAGATGGTGGGTGTTCCTGTCGTTAGCTCATGGCGATCTGTGAGCAGCAGTTAGTACCTGGCGACCCGGTACCCTCGCGTGAGCGATGGAGGCAGTTGTTTATTTCTCCGCAGAGTCTCCCGCCCCGGGGACTCTGCGGCAAATTTGTCTTTCGTCATATCTCAGCCCTTTCAATAGTATAGTCCGAAATCGAATTAAGGCATGTACATGG
>VYLK01000232.1_pt1 | contig 22862 bp, 24 predicted proteins | sample 5114321 | NCBI WGS metagenome assembly VYLK01 (sample SAMN12291792, study PRJNA351875) | freshwater metagenome | isolation source: freshwater lake | place: USA: Michigan, MSU2 Lake | collected 2011-08-16
GCATGGGGGGAGGGCTTAGGGCTTAGGGATTAGGGATTAGGGAAGCAGGTGCTCATACCCCCGCAAGCCCAGCCCGTAAAACCGGACCCTCAAGCCCCAAGCCCTAAGCCCTAATTCCCAAGCCCTTAACGCGTGTAAGCCGGCGGCATGGCCCCTTCGCCACCCGACGCATAGCGGTCGCGGAGCAGGAACTGGCGGCTGGTGGGGGCCTGTTCGGCGCCGCCGATGAAGATGGTCTCGGCATTGCTGAGCGGTTCCAGCGGATCGCCGGACCAGATCACCACATCGGCGGCCGCCCCGGCGCGCAGTTCGCCGAACTGGCCCGCCATGCCGAAGATCTTCGCCGGATTGACGGTGATGGCCTCGATGGCGGCGTCATAGGGCAGGCCGTGCGAGACGGCGTTGCCGGCATTGTAGCGGGTCTCGCGAACCCGGTGGGAGCCGTCATTGCCCTTGATGGCGATGACCACACCCGCCGCGTCGAGAACGGCCGCGTTCTGCATCCGCGCTGCCCGGGTTTCGAGGCTGCCGGGCAGGTTGGAGATCGGGTTCAGAAGAACCGGCACATTGGCCGCCGCGATCTGGTCGGCGACCAGCCAGGCTTCCTCGGCCCCGTCGAGAATGATCTTCACACCCTCCTCGCGGGCGAGGCGCAGGACCTGCTGGATATCGGCCGCACGGCGCACGGTGACGATCAGCGGCATCGTACCGTTGGCGACCGGGATCAGGGCCTCCAGGTCGGCGCGGGACAGGCTGAGGTCGCGCAGGCCGGCGCGGTCATAGGCGGCGCGGTTGCGGGCGAAGAGACGGACCTCGGCCAGGGTTTCCCTGAACTGGGTGAACTGGGCCCCGCGGGCCCCGCCGGCGATACCGGCCCCCGCTTCGCCGAACGGGGCGATCATGGCCACGCGCGGCTTGACCAGGATGTCGGTCCCGGCCGCCAGATGGATGATGGCCGCCTGGCCGGCGAACAGGCCGGGCGACTGCAGGCCACCGTGACCGACGCCGGCGAAATCGGAGTCGTCATGGGCGTGACCGCCACTGCCACCGCCACCGCCGGCATGGGTCGGGACGACGATGGCGCGGGTGATGCCGCCGAGGCGGGCGACCGGCAGGGTGAAGGACCAGGGGTCGAGGCCGTAGCTGACATCGAATGAGGCACTGATGGTGTTGGCCCCGTTGGACAGGTCGTCCGAGCCGTTGACGGAGGAAATCTCCAAACCGCCGAGGCCGCTGTCGACCGCGACGAAGCCGGGCGAGACCACCTTGCCGCGGGCGTCGATGATGCGGGCTCCGGCGGGGGCGGCACCGGTCCCGACCGAGACGACCCGGCCGTTCTGGATCACGACCGTGCCGTTCTCGATCACCGAGGTTCCGGTCAGGACCCGACCGCCGGTGATGGCCGTCAGGGACTGGGCGGAGGCGGGGCTGGTCAGGGCGAGGGCGCAGACGGCGCCGAGGATGAGGCTCTTGAGGCGCATCAGCGGGCTCCCTGCAGGACGTTGGCGGCGGGCAGGCCGAAACCGGGCTGGCCCAGTTCGAAGTCCGACAGCGGTTGATAGGCCGGGTTGGTGCGGTCGAAGGTCAGGGCTCCGTCGATGAAGACCTGGTCGGCGCGGGCATAGACGCTGAACGGATTGGCGCTCCAGATCACGACATCGGCGCGTTTGCCGGCTTCGAGTGAGCCGGTCTGGTCGGCGATGCCGAGCGAGCGGGCCGGGTTGAGGGTGATCCAGCTGATCGCCCGCTCCTCGCTGATGTTCATGCCGATGCGGCGACCGGCGGCCAGGGCGGCGGCGGCCTCCTGGTTCAGGCGCTGGGTCAGTTCGGCGTCGTCGGAATGGATGACGGCGCAGGAGCCTTCGGGGGCGTCGACCAGGGCGGCATTGGCCTCGACCGCGTCGAGCGCCTCCATCTTGAAGCCCCACCAGCCGGTCCACATGTCGGCGCAGATGCCTTCGCGGGCCAGAAGCGGCGCGATCTTGTAGGCCTCGATGGCGTGGTGGAAGGCGGTGATCTCGTAGCCGAACTCATTGGCGATATCGATCATCACCGCCATCTCGTCGGCGCGGTAGCAGTGGTTCTGGACCAGGACGGTGCCGTCCAGAACCCCTGCCAGGGTCTCGAGTTGCAGGTTGCGGGTCGGGGGCGAGCCCTCCCCGTCCTCGCGCCACTTGTCCCATTTGGCCTTGTAGTCACGGGCGGCGATGAAGGCGGCGCGATAGCCGGCGACATTGCCCATGCCGGTGGCGGGCGAGCTGTTGCGGCCGCCGTAGACGCGGCTGGGGTTCTCGCCACAGGCCATCTTCAGACCGTAGGGGGCGCCGGGCATCTTCATGCCCTGCATGGTGACCGAGGGGACGTTGCGCAACGTCACGCCGCGACCGCCGAACAGATTGGCCGAGCCGGGCAGGACCTGAAGGGTGGTGATCCCGCCGGCGCGGGCGGTGTTGAAGCCGGGGTCCTGGGGCCAGATCGAGTGCTCGGCCCAGACCTGGGCGGTGTTGGGGCTGGTGGCTTCGTTGCCGTCGCTCATCCCGGAGACGCCGGGCGAGGGATAGACGCCGAGGTGGCTGTGGACGTCGATGATGCCGGGGGTCACGAACCGGCCGCGGGCGTCGACGACGCGATAGCCGGCGGGCACCGGGGTCGAGGCGTTACCGACTGCGGCGACCTTGCCGTCGGTGACGATGACCACGCCGTTCTCGATCCGCTGGCCGGCACCGGTGAAGACCGTGCCGCCGACGATGGCCATGTTCTCACGCGGCAGGCCGCGGTAGGTCGAGGGGAAGGGATCGGGGACGTCCGCGACGTCCAGACCCCGGGCCAGGGGCACGCGGGCCTCGGCCTCGGAGGCGGCGTCGGCCGCAGGGGTTCCGGCGTCACCTCCCATGGTGGCGCAGGCCGACAGGGCCAGTGAACCCGCCAGCACACAGGCGAGAGTGGCGAGGCTTGAGCCCCGCAGGCTTTGACGTCTCATCGAAGGCTCCCCGGATGCGCCCGGCGTGAAGGATGGGGCGCAAGTCGGGAGGGATTACAAAGGCGTTCGACGGGTTCCGTCAAAGCCGGAAACATTACAGATCGGTAAGGTGGGCTTTCCGTTCGGGTTCGGACAGACCGGCGACCTCCGGAATCTTCGTCCGGGACGGATCGCTCACCCCGGACATCTCACCCGGACAGCCCGCTTGGGCTGAGCCGGGAGACAGTTTGAGGTCACCCCGGTGGTGACCCGTTCAAACAAGCCGTCCTGGGGCAGCCCTTCTTCCGGCTCAGCCCTGCGGGCTGTCCGGAAGCAATGGATTCACTGGGCTGTGCGTCCCGGATCGCCGCTTTGCGGCGTCCGGGATGACAACGGGTCTGTGCCCGGGAGGGGCTTACCCCAGCGCCGTCATCAGCTCGGGCACCACGGTCTTGTAGTCACCGACGATGCCGTAGTCCGCGACCTGGAAGATCGGGGCGTCGGCGTCCTTGTTGATGGCGACGATGACCTTGGAGTCCTTCATGCCGGCGAGGTGCTGGATGGCGCCCGAGATGCCGATGGCGATGTAGAGGGCCGGGGCGACGACCTTGCCGGTCTGGCCGACCTGGTAGTCGTTGGGGGCGTAGCCGGCGTCGACGGCGGCGCGCGAGGCACCGACCGCGGCACCGAGGCGGTCGGCCAGGGGGTCCATGACGGCCTGGAATTCCTCGGCCGAGCCCATCGCCCGGCCACCCGAGACGACGATCTTCGCCGCGCCCAGTTCCGGACGGTCCGACTTGACCATCTCCTCGCTGACGAAGGTGGCCTTGCCGCCGTCAGCGCCTGCGATGGTCTCGACCTTGGCCGAGCCGCCCTCGCCCGCCGCGTCGAAGCTGGTCGGGCGGACGGTGATGACCTTCTTGCCGTCCGAAGACTGGACGGTCTCAAGGGCGTTGCCGGCGTAGATCGGACGCACGAAGGTGTCGTTGGAGACGACCTCGATGACGTCCGAGATCGGAGCGACATCGAGACTGGCGGCGATCCGCGGCATGAAATTCTTGCCGTCGGTGGTGGCCGGCGAGAGGATGGCGTCATAGCTGCCGGCCAGGCCGGCGACGGTGGCGGTGACCGCCTCGGCCAGCTGGTGGCTCAAGGCCCCGCTCTCGGCCAGCAACACCTTGCGCACGCCGGCGATCTTCGCGGCGGCCTCGGCGGCCGCCTTCGAGCCTTGGCCGATGACCAGGATGTCCACATCGCCCGACAGCTTCAGGGCGGCGGTGACGGTCTTGTGGGTGGTGTCGCGGACGGTGTCGCCGTCGCGATCGGCGATAACGAGAACGGCCATTACAGGACCCCCGAAGTCTTGAGCTTGGAAACCAGTTCGGCGGCGTCCGCCACCTTGATCCCGGCCGAGCGGGTCGGCGGGGCCGTAACCTTCTTCACCGTCAGGCGCGGCGCGATGTCGACGCCGTAGTCGGCGACCGCCTTGACCGCGATCTCCTTCTTCTTGGCCTTCATGATGTTGGGCAGGGAGGCATAGCGCGGGGTGTTGAGGCGCAGGTCGACCGAGACCACGGCGGGCAGGGCCGCGGCCAGGGTCTGCAGGCCGCCGTCGACCTCACGGGTCACGGTCGCCTTGCCGCCGCCGATCACGATCTTGCCGGCGAAGGTGGCCTGGGGCCAGTCCAGCAGGGCGGCCAGCATCTGGCCGACCGCATTGTTGTCGCCGTCGATCGACTGTTTGCCGAGCAGGACCAGGTCCGGCTTCTCCTCATCGACCACGGCCTTGAGCAGTTTGGCGACGGCCAGGGGTTCGAGGTCGGCGTCCGACTGGATCAGCAGGCCGCGATCCGCGCCCATGGCCAGGGCGGTGCGGATGGTCTCCTGGGCCTGGGTCACACCGATGGAGACGACCACGATCTCGGTCGCGGTTCCGGCGGCATGGTGCTCCTTGCCCTCCTTCATGCGCACGGCCTCCTCGACAGCGATCTCGTCGAACGGATTCATGCTCATCTTGACGTTGGCCAGATCGACACCGGTCTGGTCCGCCTTGACGCGAGCCTTGACGTTGTAGTCGATCACCCGTTTGACGGGGACGAGAACCTTCATTGTGCTATCCACGAAAGCGCCGGAATGTTGGGTGAGGGAATGGTACGCCTCACTCCGCCTGTCAACGTAACGCCGCGTCAACGGACAGAAACGTCCGCCTCTCAAAGCTTTGGAACGCCCCCATGCATCGCCTCCTGTCCATGAAACGGCTCAGCATCCTGTTCCTGTCCATCTTCGCGGTCCTACTGGCCGGCATGTTCGCCTATGAGCGGCTGGTCGTGGCTCCGGGCGACCGCTGCGAGGCGGGCGGCAAATGGTGGGATCCCGAGACCAGGGTCTGTGCCCAGCCGATCTCGATCGCCGAGATCACGGGCCGCCCCAATCCCGGTGAACGCGCCGCAGCCTCGGCGGAGAAGAACCGCGAGCTGGTGGCGATCGAGGATTCACTCGCGGCCCGGAAGCGCGCCCGTGACGCTGACGCCGACCGCCAGCGCGAGGCCCTGGCGGCGCAGTAGTCCGGGAGCCCCGGTCGCCGGCGTGCGACGGGAGGGTTCATCACAGCGGGCACAACGAACTCACAAAGGACACGACGGGACCGGAGATGCGGTCCGGCCGGTGTCACTTTCCGCCGGTCATGAGATCGCGGCTTCGCCGCATGTGATCTGATCAGCGTCCGCCGCACGAGACCCGTTGTGCGCGTTGTGAACCTGTTGTGCCCGCTGTGAAGAACCAAGGCTGCGGGAAGCAGGCGTGCCTCGGGTCGACCTATCGGGTCGCGCCCGGTTTCCACTTCACGTCGTCCGCGCCGTTGGCGTTGGCGCGGCGGGCGGCGACGAACAGGTGGTCGGAAAGGCGGTTCAGGTAGCGGATCGCCGCAGGGGTCACCGCCGCGCCGGTTTCCACCAGTCGCACCGCCTCGCGTTCGGCCCGGCGGGCCACGGTGCGGGCCAGATGCAGATGGGCCGACAGGGCGGAGCCGCCCGGCAGGATGAAGCTGTCCAGTTCCTTGAGACTTTCGTTCATCCAGTCGATCTCGGACTCGAGCCGATCGACCTGGCTGTCGATGATCCGCAGCGCCTCCCATTTGGGCGGTGGGTCCAGCGGGGTGGCAAGGTCTGCGCCGAGGTCGAACAATTCGTTCTGGATCCGCCCCAGCATGGCGTCGATGCGGTCGTTCTGGCCGGAATGCAGCCGGGCCATGCCCAGGACGCTGTTCAGCTCGTCGACGGCACCATAGGCCTCGACGCGGCGGTCGCTTTTGGAAACCGTTTCACCCGACGCCAGACGGGTCTGCCCGCCATCGCCGGTCTTCGTATAGATGCGGTTCAGGACGACCAAGGGCTCAGCTTCCCGCGGGTCTAACCGGCATGCGTGGATTTCCACCACATGCCGACGCACAGCAGCACGACCGCCACCGCCTGCAGTCCCACGCGCAGTCGCATCAGCTTGTTGGAGCGCGACCGATCCGCGTCACTGCCCTTGTGAAGGGACCAGAGGCCGAACCCGAGGGTGACGGCGACGGCCAGGATTGCGACGAGGATGAGGATGTTGATCAGGTTGCCCATGTCCGCAATCTAGGCCGGGTCGCCGGGCGAGACCAGTGCGTCGGTGCCACAGGTCGCCCGCCCCGGCCGTTAAGCTCTCGGTCATCCTCTCGGCTAGGTCGATGGTCATTTTTCCGTGGTTCGATGGTGCTCCCCGAGGGTGTCCATGACCGACCGCACGATCCGCAATCTGGCCCATCTGCGGCGCTCTGCCTCCACGGCTCGTGTCCTGAACCTGCTCAGAGTCTGGCTGGACCACGGCCATGAGTCCGAATGGGCGGAGCGGCCCGTGTTCCAGACAATGGCGCTGAACCGCTCCCTGATCATGAAGCACCGGCTGCGGCGGGACGAGGTGGACTCATTCTACCTGCGACGGCAGGTGGCAACGAAGGTGATCATTCCCCTGGATTCCCGCGACCTCAAGGCTGGGGGGCGTTACCTCTTCGTCGGTCAGCGCGACTATGAGCGGGTCATGCGGGAGGTGTTCGGCATCTCCTCCAGTCATCCAGACATGAAGACGCTCGCCCTGTTGGACCGGCTGCCATCGCTGGACCCGTTCCTTCTGCGCGAACAGTTGAGGCGGGGCGGGGTGGATCCCGCGTTCTGCTATTTCTCGATCAGCGATTCCGACGTCGAACGCATGTCGAGTTTCGTGGAGAAAGAGATCCGTCCGCTGGTGACCCTGTCCCTCGGCCCCGATCTTGAGTCGGTGGGTTCCACCCGACGCCTTGCGGCCAAGATCATGTCGAACCGCCCGACCGACCATATGGAAGCCTTGCGCATGACCCTTCGGCTGGAGCTGGAGGAGTATGAGGACGGTATCTTCTGCTGGAAGGGTTTCCTCTACTACAAATGGGTCCTGACCAGCCTGAAGGTCGAGGCCATCGGCGTGGCCGATGCCGTCAAGTCCGTGCGCCCCGTCGGGAAGGTGGATCGGGAAGCCCGGACCTGGCTGGAACGGGGCAGGAGCGTGCTGCATGACCGGATCATCGCGACCTGCAATGAGGCGGAACGCACCCTTGCGATTTACGACACGGCCTTTGCCGGGCTGACGGACGAAAAACGGCCGGCTTCTTTCAGGGAGTTCCTTCTGGAATCGCCCCAGTTGTTTTCGAAGCTGGGTGACCAGCTCGGTGCCATCCAGCACATCGTAAGCTTCTGGCGGTTCCGGTTCAGCTCCGGATCCTCGGGGGTGGGGGTCGATGAACTGATCGACATCTTCATGGATTTCGAGGCCGGTCTCGCGGCCGGGCAGACCGGCAGATCCGCCTCCCGCTGGGCGGCCTGAGCGAACCTCGCGGTCAGCGGCTGGTGGCGTAAGCGCGGGTCAGGACGGCGACGTCCAGTGCGGATATCCGGCCTCCGGACCCTCCCAGTGAACAATCCCGCCGCCGGGCCTCGGCGCGCGCAGCCGGTGTGAAGGCCAGATCCACCCCTCGCCGACGGTGTATCGGGTCCTCGAGATAGTGCATCACCGAACAGGGGTCATACTGACGGGTGAACAGCAGCCGGGACGTCGTTCCGACCCCGTCGGCTGCGCCGCGGGGGCCCGGGACGGGGACCTCGAGGCGGACGGAGTAGTTTCGCTGCCAGAGGGCCTCGCGTTCCGCGAGGGCGGTGGGCCCCGTTCCGGCCGGTACGGGCAGGCGGCCGACGTTGAGCCATCGGGCCCGATCGCTGCGCTCATGCTCATGGTCCAGCCCGAGGACATGGCCGATCTCATGGACCAGAACCCGGTGACGGCAGGGCCCGCTGAGGATGAGGAAGCTTCGGGCCGTCGGTGGCGCGCCGGTCCCTGATGGCCGCTCAAAGGCGCCGCGCGGCGGCGGCCGGTCGATGGCCCCGCGCCCAACGGTGGCGCGGCACCGGTTGGCACCGTCATCGGACTGGTGCCGCAGAATGATCAGCCGTGGGCCGGAGTTCGCAGCCACAAACCGGACCGGGGCACCGGCCGCGGTCCATGACTGCATGGCCAGCCGCACCGCGGCCTGGTCCGCGGCGGTGACGCCGGGCCCAAAACCGTAACGAACCTGGCCGCCGGGCCACAGGCCGGTGTTCCGCTGGACCACGCCCGCCGCCGACGGGCTCGCTGCCGTCAGCCCGGCGACAAGCGCGGCGACAACCTGCAGCCGCCGTTTGCTGATCCAGATCATTCTCGCTCCCGGAACCCCGCCGGGAGAAGCCTATCAGGCCACGGCCTAGTAGCGGTAGTGGTCCGGCTTGAACGGTCCCGCCGTGGGGACCGAGATATAGTCGGCCTGTTCCTTCGACAGGGTCGTCAGCTTCGCGCCCAGCTTGGCGAGGTGGAGCATGGCGACCTTTTCGTCGAGGTGTTTGGGCAGGACATAGACCTGGTTTTCGTAGGATTTGGCGTTGGTCCAGAGTTCGATCTGGGCCAGCGTCTGGTTGGTGAAGGACGCCGACATCACGAATGAGGGGTGGCCGGTGGCATTGCCAAGGTTCACCAGACGGCCCTCGGACAGCAGGATGATCTTCTTGCCGTCCGGGAATTCGACGTGGTGGACCTGGGGCTTGATCTCGTCCCATTTGAAATTCTTCAGGCCGGCGACCTGAATCTCGGAATCGAAATGGCCGATGTTGCAGACGATGGCGTTGTTCTTCATCGCCCGCATGTGATCGACGGTCAGGACGTCCTTGTTGCCGGTGGCGGTGACGAAGATGTCGGCCTCGTGGGCCACGTCCTCGACGGTGACGACTTCATAGCCTTCCATGGCCGCCTGCAGGGCGCAGATCGGATCGACCTCGGTCACCTTCACCCGGGCGCCGCCCTGGCGCAGCGAGGCGGCCGAGCCCTTGCCCACATCGCCATAGCCGCAGACCACGGCGACCTTGCCCGACAGCATGACGTCGGTGCCGCGACGGATCGCGTCGACCAGGGATTCACGGCAGCCGTAAAGATTGTCGAACTTGGACTTGGTGACGCTGTCGTTGACGTTGATGGCGGGGAACGGCAGTTCGCCCTTCTTCGCCATTTCGTACAGGCGGTGGACGCCGGTGGTGGTCTCTTCCGACACGCCGCCGATGGCGTCGCGAATGGCCGAATAGAAGCCGGGCTTCTCGGCGATGTAGCGCTTCATGACCTTGAAGAGGGCTTCCTCCTCCTCATTCTGCGGGTCCGACAGCAGGGACAGGTCTTTTTCAGCCTTCGGGCCGAGGACGCAGAGAAGGGTGGCGTCGCCGCCGTCGTCGAGGATCAGGTTGGGGTAGCCGCCGTCGGCCCATTCGAAGATCCGGTGGGCATAGTCCCAGTATTCTTCCAGGGTCTCGCCCTTGGTGGCGAAGACGGGGGTGCCGTTGGCGGCGATGGCCGCAGCGGCGTGGTCCTGGGTCGAGAAGATGTTGCAGGAAGCCCAGCGGACTTCGGCGCCCAGGGCTTCCAGCGTCTGGATCAGCACGGCGGTCTGGATGGTCATGTGCAGCGAGCCGGCGATGCGGGCGCCCTTGAGGATCTGCTGCGGACCGAACTCTTCGCGCAGCGCCATCAGGCCCGGCATTTCGGTTTCGGCGATGGCGATTTCCTTGTTGCCGAACGGGGCAAGCGAAATGTCGCGGACGATATAGTCGGTCATGAGGCGAGGCTTTCCGGCAAGGTGTTGCGGCGGCCTATAGACCGGTCCCGGGGCTGGGGCAAGAAACCCATAAGGATGTCTTTATGTGTTTGGGCACCGACAGGCTCTGGCGTGCGGTGCTCAGGTGCGCTCAACATAGGGCTCGGTTCGGGAGAGGTATCATGCACAGATTGACGGCGAGCGTAGCGGTTGCGGCGGTTCTCGCGCTGGCGGCACCGGTGACGGCGCAGGCCCAGGCGGGCAGCGCGGCCGGCCCGGTGACCCTGGTCCAGGCCGGACGGCTTCTGGATCGACCGGGACAGGCACCGCGCGGCCCCTCGACCGTGGTGGTGCGGGACGGGCGGATTGTCGAGATTCGCGACGGCTTCGTTGACGCCGCGGCCTTCCCCGGCGCGACCGTGATCGATCAGCGCGAGCGGTTCGTGATGCCGGGCCTGATCGACAGCCATGTGCATCTGGTCTCGGACCTCGGCGGTCAGGCCGGCTTTCTGTCCGGCGTCACCGAGAACCTGCCGGCGCATGCCTTTCGCGCCGCCGAGAACGCCGAGAAGACGCTGATGGCCGGCTTCACCACGGTGCGGAACCTCGGCGACGAGGGCGGGGTGACCCTGGCCTTGGCGGACGAGACCGCCGCCCACCGGCTGCCCGGTCCGCGCATCATCGATTCGGGCAACAGCATCTCGACGACCTCCGGTCATATGGACGGGCGGCTGGGCTTCAATGACGATTTCCGCGAGACCATTCCCCACGACAATGTCTGCAACGGCGTGGAGAGCTGCCGCGAGGCTGTACGCCTTCAGGTCGGGCGCGGTGTCCGGGTGATCAAGATCGCCACCACCGGCGGGGTCAACAGCCGGATCGGTGCCGGTCTGGGGGCCCAGATGTTCGAGGACGAGGCGCGGGCCCTGATCGAGACCGCGCACCTCTATGGCCTCAAGGTCGCCGTCCATGCCCATGGCGCGGACGGGGTCAATATGGCGCTGCGGCTGGGTGCCGATTCGATCGAGCACGGGACCATCTTCGACGACGAGACCCTGCGTCTGTTTCGCCAGTCGGGGGCCTATTATGTGCCGACCCTGTCGACGGTGAACGGCTATCTCGAAAGACTGGCCGCCGATCCGAACGCCTATCCGCCGGAGGTCATGCCCAAGATCCAGTGGCGGATCTCCATCACCGGACAGTCGCTGCGAAGGGCTGTGCCGGCCGGTGTTCGCATCGCCTTCGGCACCGATGCGGGCGTCTCGAAACACGGCCGTAACGCTGATGAGTTCGCCCTGATGGTCGCCAACGGCATGACGCCGATGACGGCCATTGAGGCGGCGACGGTGAATGCTGCGGATCTGCTGGGATTGTCAGCCGAGATCGGGACGCTGGAACCCGGCAAGCGCGCCGACATCATTGCGGTCGATGGTGACCCGCTGACGGATGTGTCGGTGCTGACGTCGATGGATTTCGTGATGCGCGACGGCCGGGTCTATCGCGACGAGGAGTAGGGGGTGGCTTGGCGGGCGGAGGCGGCGGCGTAACCGACCCTTAAGCGCCTTGCGCTATGGTCGGCCTATGGATCGACGCGCCCTTCTCGGATTGAAGACCCGCCCGCTCAGGGTCAGTGGCGGCGGCGGTGGCGCGGCTGCAGCGCAGTCCACCTATCTGGCCCTGCCGACCATCACCGCCAATGTCGTCCGCACGGGCGGACGCCGGGGCATGATGACGGTCGAGACAGGGATCGATACGCCCGACGCCGCCCTGCGTGTCCGGGTCGCCCAGTCCATGCCGCGGCTTCGGGCTGCCTTTGCGGTGGCGGTGCAGCAGTCGGCGAATGTCATCCGGCCCGGCGCGCCACCGGATGTGGAGCGTCTGGTGGCCCAGCTTCAGGCGGCGACCAATACGGTGATGGGGCGGCCCGGCGCGCGGCTGCTCATCGGGACCGTGATGCTCAGCTAGGGGTAAGGGGGCGCCTGCCCTGATCCTTCAGTCCTTCGTCGGACTGACCTGACGGTCATCGCCATAGGTCAGGGCCAGGAAGACGTCCTCCAGATCCGGGTCCTCGGTCACGATATCGGCGATGGTCACGCCCGCTGCCCGCACGGCGGCCAGCACCTGCTCCACCGAGGACTGGCCCTTCCTGTAGGTGACAGCGAAGGCCCCGTTGGGGCGGGCGACGGCCTCGAAGCCCTTGAGCTTCGGCAGGGCCTTCAGGGGACTCTCAGCGGTCACCACGACGTTCCGCGTGTCCAGCCGGCGCAACAGCTGCGGGGTCGGCTCACAGGCCACGACCTCGCCGCGGTTCATGATGGCGATGGTGTCGCAGAGCTCCTGCGCCTCTTCCAGATAGTGGGTGGTCAGCAGGATGGTCACGCCCTCGGCATTGAGGCGGCGGACGTATTCCCAAAGCTGGCGGCGCAGCTCGACATCCACGCCTGCGGTCGGCTCGTCGAGGATCAGGATGGGCGGATTGTGGACCAGGGCCTTGGCCACCATCAGGCGACGCTTCATGCCGCCGGACAGGGCGCGAACATAGGCGTGGGCCTTGTCGCTCAGGCCGAGTGCCTCCAGCAGCTCGTCCGAGCGGCGTTCACTGGCGGGCACACCGTAGAAGCCGGCCTGGACCTCCAGCGACTCGCGCGGGGTAAAGAAGACGTCGGCAACGATCTCCTGTGGAACGACACCGAGGGCGGCGCGGGCGTCGCGCGGCTGTCTGTCGATATCGCGGCCCCAGATTTCGGCCGTGCCGCCGGTCTTGTTGACCACGCCGGCCAGGATGTTGATCAGGGTCGACTTGCCGGCGCCGTTGGGGCCGAGCAGGCCGAACATCGAGCCGCGCGGAATGACCAGATCGACGCCGCGCAGCGCAACCTTGGGCGGGGCCTTTTTCGAACCCGCATAGGTCTTTTCCAGTCCCCGGACCTCTATGGCGTTGACGGGCAGGGCGGCGGCTTCAGACATCGGCGGCTTTCGGTCGGTGAGCGGCCTAGGTAGGCCCGCTGTCCGGCGCCGCCAAGGGTGGTTGCGGTACGGTTTGCACCTTCTTGTCAATGATGCTTGACATTCTCCGGCAAGATGTCTAGCACGCTTGTCATTATGGATAGTTTGCTTGACGGAGATCGACCTGTGGCGCGTACGAAAATGATCGGCTGGACGGCCTTCGCCTTTTGCCTGCTCGGCTATGGTGTGTTCACCGCCGTGGTGGTCCTGAACCTGACGGGCGAAATCTCCCGGCGCGACCTGCTTCTGATCGGCGGTCCCGCCGCGGTGATCGGCGAGATCGGGCTCTGGGTCGCCGCCGCCTCCCTGGGCTGGTCCCTGTTCCGCAAGCGCAAGGCCTTCCTTGACCGTCTCTTCCGCCGCAAATCGCAGACGGTTTGACGACAGGCGGCGGGGCTTCTAGGGAGTCGGCCGATAATCGCCGCCACCAGTCAGGGTCGCCCATGCCGCCGCGCCACGCCGATGCGATCATTCCTCCGCCCGAGGCCATCGTGGTCTCCACGAAGCGGGTTGCCTGCGACGGCGGCGGTGGCGCCCTCGGGCATCCGCTGGTCTATATGGACATGGGCGGGGACGATTTCGTCGAATGCGGCTACTGCGACCGCCGCTTTGTGCTCGATCTCCATCCGAAGTCCGGGGCTGACTACCACAGCCCTGCCGCCCGGCCTCCGGAAGCCCACTGATCCGGCTTCAGCCGACCCGGACGCCCGTGGGGCAGCCAGACCCGGGTGCGGCATAGAACCGGACGGCCTTGTTCAGGTCCGTCGCTTTTCGGGTGCGACAATTGGGAAGGCCGCAGGGTGACCCCGGCCGCAACCCCTCGTTAATCGACACGGTGCAACCTCGGCCGGGTAACTTACCGGAAGACTCGCCATGTCGACCATCCAGACGTCCAGCTATCGCCGCCCACGCGACCATTTCGAGCCGCAGGATACCGACCCGCAAGACCAGCGGCGCCTGCGCGGCCTGCTCGAACAGATTGATTATTCGGCCTTCGTCGCCAATCGCGAGGTCATCGGCCAGATGATCCCGAAAGTGGATGCGGCCATGTTTCAGAAGCTGGCCGTGCTGACGGCGACGGCCCGGGCGAAATGGGCCGTTGAAAGCCTGCGCCAGTCGGAATCAGGCGCTCCATCGACCCCCGACCAGATCGCACGACTGGCCGCGGCGCGGGTCGCCTATGAAGAACTGGGCGAGGCCTATGAGGCCCTGCGCCGGATGGTCGAGCGCGGCTATCTTACAGTCCGCTATCAGACAAGCTGAGGCCGGGTCGCAATCCGGGTTGTGATTTCGGTCGCAGCACCGGGTGCGGCAACCGGTCTGTCAGCCGGCGACCTGCGTCAATAGCCATCCACCAAGCGCGAGCACCGTCAGGGCTGCAAGGGCGATTCCGGCGTAGAGCAGGGTCCGGTTGACTGGTCCGGGTCCGGCGTCGACCGGCGGCGCATGGTGCATGACAGGGTCCGCTGTGGCCGCAACCGGTTGCGCCGGCGCGGCCCGGCGAACCGGCTCCGGCGGGGTCCCTGGGCCCGGCTCGACGGCCGGGACAGGACCGGCGGTCAGACCGGGCGCGGCGGTGGCAGCGGTCCGGGCCGCGCCGGGAATCAACGAGCCGCTCAGGACTCCTGGCGACAGCTGCATCGGCCCCGGTCCGGGCTGGGGGACGCCGCCTCGGGGAAGCGGGCCGACGCGGAAAACGGTCGCGGGGGGACGACCCCAGACCACGGGTCTGCGAAAGGGCTGGGGGGTGCCGTTGAGCGGCTTGTCAGTGTCGGTGGGCATCAAAACTCCCGGGTCGGTCCCGGCGCGCTACATCAAATGCACAGGGGGGCCAAGCGGTTCGTCAATCCGGCGCATGGCGGGACCCGACGCCGGGGCACTCAGTTTTTCAGCCGGTAGCCGGTGCGGAACATCCAGCCGACGATGGCCAGACAGACGAGCAGAAAGCCCAGGGTCGCGGCGAGGCTGACCCCGATGCCGACATCGCCGGATCCATAGAAGGTCCAGCGGAAGCCCGAGATCAGATAGACCAACGGATTGAACAGGGTGATGGTGCGCCAGACCGGGGGCAGCATGTCGATCGAATAGAAGGAGCCGCCGAGGAAGGTCAGGGGTGTGACCACCAGCATGGGAATCATCTGCAGCTGTTCAAAGCCGTTGGCCCAGATGCCGATAATGAAGCCGAAGAGACTGAAGGTGGTCGCGACCAGGATCAGGAAGGCCAGCATTTCGAGCGGATGCAGGATCCGCAAGGGGACGAACAGGGCCGCCGTGGCCAGGATGATCAGGCCCAGTACCGCCGATTTTGTCGCCGCCGCGCCGACATAGGCCAGGACAATCTCGAACGGGCTCACCGGGGCGGACAGCAGTTCGTAGATGGTGCCGGTGAATTTCGGGAAATAGATGCCGAAGGAGGCGTTGAAGATCGACTGGGTGAACAGGCTGAGCATGATCAGGCCGGGCACGATGAAGGCGCCGTAGGCGACGCCGTCGATCTCGGTCATCCGGCTGCCGATCGCGGAGCCGAAGACGACGAAATACAGGGACGTGGTGATCACCGGCGTGACCAGGGACTGCCAGACGGTCCGCAGGGCGCGCGCCATCTCGAACCGGTAGATGGCCCAGACGCCATAACCGTTGAATGTCATGCTCATGCCGCCGCTCCCGTCGTCCGGTCGCCGTGAACCAGGCTGACGAAGATGTCCTCCAGTGAGCTCTGGCTGGTGTGCAGGTCCTTGAAGGCGATGCCGAGGTCCGAAAGCCTGCGCAGCAGGGAAGGCACACCCGTATTCTCGAGGTTGGAGTCGAAGACGTATTCCAGCTCATTGCCGTCCGCCCTGAGCGTCGGCGACCATTCGGCCAGTTCCGGCGGGATCGCGGCCAGGGGCTCCTGCAGGTTCAGCGTCAGGGTCTTCCGGCCCAGCTTCTTCATCAGGGCCGCGGTCTGTTCGACGAGGATCAGCTCGCCCTTCAGGATCACCCCGACCCGGTCGGCCATCTCTTCGGCCTCCTCGATATAGTGGGTGGTCAGGATGATGGTGACGCCCTTGTCGCGCAGACTGCGGACCAGGTTCCACATGTCGCGGCGCAGCTCGACATCGACCCCGGCGGTCGGCTCATCGAGGAACAGGATGTCGGGCTCGTGGCTCAGGGCCTTGGCGATCATCACCCGGCGCTTCATCCCGCCGGACAGGGTCATGATCCTGTCGTTGCGCTTGTCCCAGAGCGACAGGTCGCGCAGCGTCTTTTCGATGTGTCCCGGGTTCGGAGCCTTGCCGAACAGGCCGCGGCTGAAGGTCACCGTGGCCAGTACGGTTTCGAAGGAGTCCGTGGTCAGCTCCTGGGGCACCAGGCCGATCTTCGATCGCGCCGCCCGATAGTCCTTGCGGATGTCATGGCCGTCGGCAATGACCGTGCCGGTCGTCGGGTTGACGATGCCGCAGACGATGGAGATCAGCGTCGTCTTGCCTGCGCCATTGGGCCCCAGCAGGGCGAAGATCTCGCCCTTGCCGATGGTCAGGTCTGTGGCCTTCAGGGCCTGCAGCCCCGACTTGTAGGTCTTGGTCAGACCCTGGATGGAAACAACCGGCTGCATAAGCGCCCTCCCGAGATGACGGCAGATATGCGTCCGGGTGTCGCACCTCAAGGGCCGCCGATAGGGGGGACCCGGGCGGGTCTCATCGCCTCCGGCCTGTTTTCCTCTATACAGGTTGCGCGTCCGCCCGCTCGGATGGTCGTACGACCGGAATCCGCCCAGCCGACGCGTCCGTCCGGAACTGTTACCGTAACTGCCCGTTGAACCCCCCTGTCGGAGACCGCCCCATGCAGATGAGAAACCTCGCCGCCGCCCTGGTTGTCACGGCAGCCCTGCCGTTGTCGGCATGCGTCACAGCCCCCGGACCCGATGAAGTCCGCGCGCCGGCGCCGACCCGGGCCGTTGATCTGGATCGCTTCTATTCGGGTCGCTGGCTGGAGATCGCGCGCCTGCCGATGAGCCTGACGGACGGATGCGTGGCCGGTGCCACCAACTATGTCGTCGTCAATCCGACCCGGGTGGATGTCCGCGACACCTGCCAGGTGGATACGCCGCAGGGCCGTGAAAAGGCGATCGGGGGCCGGGGAGAGGTGATGGACCCGGGCATGAACGCCAAGCTGCGGGTACGCTACGTCGGTGGCCTGATCACCTGGGATTACTGGGTGCTGGATCGTGCGGATGACTATAGCTGGTTCATCTCGGCTGATCCGACGTTCGAGAAGCTCTGGATCTACACGCGCGAGGTTCCGGATGCGGCGGAACGCGAGGCCCTCGTCGCGCGCGCGGCGGCGCTGGGTTATGACGTCAGCCGTCTGGAATTCCCCGAGTTCTGATCCGCTCCCTCAAGGCCGTCCCATGACCCGTCCGAGAGTCTTCCTCGCCGTCTCCCTGCTGGCGTTTGCGCTCGCGGCCTGTGGAGGCCGGGAGGCGCTGGATCCCGCCGCGGGCTTTGGCCCGGACCCGACCCTTCCGCCGCCCCAGCTGTCGCTGTTCCCGCGGGTCAATGTGGCCGAGGCCGTGGGGTGGCCGCAGGGGCGTATGCCGACGCCGGCCCGGGGCTTCCGGGTGCAGGCGTTCGCTTCCGGACTGGATCATCCGCGCTGGCTCTATCGCCTGCCCAACGGCGACATTCTGGTCGCCGAGACCAATGCACCGCCGAAGCCGGAGGGCCGGTCGGGGGGGCTTCGGGGCTGGGTTGAGGGGCTGGTCATGAAACGGGCGGGAGCCCGGGCCACCAGCGCGGACCGCATCACCCTGCTGCGTGACGCCGACGGGGACGGCGAAGCCGAGACGCGGACGGTGTTTCTTGAAAACCTGAGGTCACCCTTCGGCATGGCGCTGGTCGGGCAGACGCTTTACGTCGCCAATGCCGACGCTGTGGTCGCCTTTCCCTACCAGACGGGTCAGACGCAGATATCCGCGGACGGGCGGACGCTCGCGGCCTTGCCGGCGGGCCGTAACCACCACTGGACCAAGAGCCTGGTCGCCAGCCCGGACGGGAGGCGGCTGTATGTCGGCGTGGGATCCAATTCGAACATCGCCGAGCACGGCATGGCCGAAGAGGAAGGTCGCGCGGCCATCCATGAGATCGACATCGCCACCGGCGCGGGCCGCATCTTTGCGTCCGGCCTGCGCAATCCCGTCGGCCTGGCCTGGCAGCCGGACAGCGGCAAGCTCTGGGTCGCCGTGAATGAGCGCGATGAACTGGGCCATGATCTGGTGCCCGACTACATGACCTCGGTGACCCGGGACGGCTTCTATGGCTGGCCCTGGAGCTACTATGGCCAGATCGTCGATGCGCGGGTCGAACCGGCCAATCCGGAGATGGTCGCCCGGGCGCTGCGGCCCGACTACGCCCTGGGTTCGCACACGGCATCGCTGGGATTGACCTTCGGCGAGGGCGGACTGTTTGCCGCCCGTTATCGCGGCGGGGCCTTCGTGGGTCAGCACGGCTCGTGGAACCGCACGCCGCGCAATGGCTACCGGGTGATCTTTGTGCCGTTTGCGGGCGGGGTTCCGTCAGGGCCGCCGGAAGATATTCTGGCCGGCTTCCTCAACGAAGAGGGTCAGGCGATGGGCCGGCCGGTCGGTGTGCAGTTTGACCGCGCGGGGGCGCTGCTGGTGGCGGACGACGTCGGCAATGTGATCTGGCGGGTGTCGCCTGCGGCCTGACGATCAACAATGAAAACCCCGGCGGATCACTCCGCCGGGGTCTGTCTTCAGGCGCACTGCCGTTTCAGGCCCGCTCAAATCCGGGCGGACGGCTTCAGAAGCTTGCGACTTCCGAGATCGAAAGGACGGCCGGTTGGGGATCGCCACTGCCATAGGTGCCGACCCAGATTTCATAGCGTCCGGCATTTGATCCGAGGGTGACCAGCGGGTTGGTGTCTTCACCCGAGTCGTCGTCGCAGTACCATTCGCCGTTCGGGCCGTTCACCACCAGGGTGGTGTCGCTTCGGGAAAGCACCGAAATCATGATGTTCAGCGAGCCCTTGCCGCTCCAGTAGAACCGGAAGTCGGGTGCGTTGGTGATGTAGCCCGAACAGCCGCTGCCGGCATTGGTGGCGCTGATGCTGCCGCCGGCGCGCAGGCTGACCAGATGCGGATCCGGCTGAAAGCCGGGTGACAGGTTAATGTCGCCATAGTTGGGGCTGGCGTTGAAGTCCTGGGCCGCGACGGGCCCGGCGAGCGCCAGAGCGCAAACGGCAGTCAGAAGATATCTCATCGGATTTGTCTCCTTTGGATCGATCCGGCCCCGCGCCGCCAATCCGCGTTCCGTGATTAAGCCTTGTCATGTGGCTTTCTACAAGCGGCCGTCAGGCTTCGGCAGGTTTGTCCCCGGAACCGCCGCATCGGCGCCACGCCGACGCACAAACCGGCGGCTTTTTGCAAGGAAAGGCTTCTGTGATTCGCCTGCCGGTTGACCGGGACGGGCGGCTTGTTCATCACCGGGGCAGGGCCGGCTGCCTGCGGAGCGATGACGACGATGGGTCTGATGGCGAACATCAAGCGCAACCTGCGCTTCGCCAAGGGGCTGGGCCGTCTGCTCAAGCGCATCAAGCCCGTCGAGCTGGACAGTGCCGATCTGGTCTGTGACGACTGGGAAGAGGCCGTTGACCAGTTTGGCGAGCGGATAGCCATCCGGGACGACCGTCGCGCGGTGACCTATCGCGAGCTTGACGCCATGGCCAACCGCTTCGGCCACTGGGCCCAGAGTCGGCGGCTCAAGCGCGGGGACACCATCGCCCTGGTTATGCTCAACCGGGCCGAATACATCGCCGCCTGGCTGGGGTTTTCCAAGGTCGGCGTCGCCACGGCCCTGATCAACACCAATCTGACCGGCCACGCCCTGGCCCACTGCCTCTCCATTTCCAATGCCTCGCAGGTGGTGTCGGACGAGGATTGCTGGAAACGCGTCGAGGATGCGCGGGCCCTGTCCGGGCGCAACCTGATGCTCTGGGTCCTGGGGCTGGGTGATGAGGACGAGGCGGATGCCCGGCGTGGGCTCGACAAGCCTGTTCGCAGCGGCTCTTCCGTGCGCCCGGCCCGATCCGCCCGCGCGGGCCTGACCAATCGCGATACGGCCCTTTATATCTACACGTCCGGCACCACGGGCCTGCCAAAGGCCGCCAAGGTCACCCACGCCCGGGCGCGCACCTATATGCGGGCCTTCGCAGGCGCGACGGGCGCGACGGGCAAGGACGTCACCTTCAACGTACTGCCTCTCTATCATGCGACCGGCGGATTGGTGGGCGTGGGGCCGGCCCTGTTGAACGGTGGTCAGCTGGTCCTGCGCAAACGATTTTCGGCGACGAATTTCTGGCCGGATGTAAAGGCCTCGGGTGCCACCCTTTTTGTCTATATCGGTGAGCTGTGCCGCTATCTGGTCAACTGCCCCGAAAACCCGGACGAGCGGTCGCACAAGCTCCGTCTGGCCTTCGGAAACGGTCTCAGGCCCGATGTCTGGACTGACTTTCAGAAGCGGTTTGCCGTGCCGGACATCTTCGAATTCTATGGCTCGACCGAGGGCAATGTCTCGGTGTTCAATTTCGACGGCAAGCCGGGTGCCATCGGCCGTGTGCCGGGATTTCTGAAGAACAAGATCAATTTCCGCCTTGTCCGGTTCGACATGGAGACGGAGGAGCCGGTCCGCGGCCCTGACGGCCTGTGTCAGCTGGTCAGGGCGAATGAGGTCGGCGAGGCGATCGGGCGGATCGGTGACGATCCGCGTCACGCGTATTCGGGCTATGCCGACAAGGCGGCCTCGGAGAAGAAGATCCTGCGCGACGTCTTTGTCCGGGGCGACCGCTGGTTTCGCACCGGCGATCTGATGAAGCAGGACAGCGAGGGTTATGTCTATTTCATCGACCGGATCGGCGACACCTACCGCTGGAAGGGTGAAAACGTCTCGACCGCCGAGGTCGAGCAACGTCTGACCGACGCGCCGGGGGTGAAAGAGGTCATCGCCTATGGTGTTCCGGTTCCCGGACATGAGGGCAAGGCCGGCATGGTCGCCCTGGTCGTCGAGGGTCGTTTCGCCGCCAAACCTTTCGCCGACTGGGTCGACCGGGAGCTGCCGGCCTATGCGCGCCCCGCCTTCGTGCGTCTGATCAAGGCGGCCGATACCACCGGAACCTTCAAATACAAGAAGGTCGATCTGGTCGCAGACGGGTTTGATCCGGACAGGATCGACGGTCCCCTCTACGTCCGGGGCGGAAAGAATGGCTACGCCAGATTCAGCGAGGCGGCGCGCGCGGCGATCATGAACGGCGAAACACGCTTCTAGGGCGCGGTTCGCAACCGCCCCTTAATCAATAACAGCCAAGGTGTGAGTCTCCCACGCTCAGGACGCCCCGGCTTCTCATGTTCCAGATCATCGGCATCGTCCTCCTGTTCGGCATGGTGTTCGGCGGTTACACCATCGCCGGCGGCAAGATGGGCGTGATCCTGCACTCCCTGCCCTATGAGATGATGATGATCGGCGGTGCCGCAGTGGCGGCTCTGTTGATGTCCAACTCGGTCCCGACCCTCAAGGGTGTGGGCGGCGGCTTCGGCAAGGTCTTCGCCGGCCCCAAATGGAAGAAGCAGGACTACAAGGACCTGCTGAGCCTGCTGTTCCAGCTCACCAAGACGATGAAATCGAAGGGCGTCATCGCCCTGGAAAGCCACATCGAGAAGCCGGGCGACAGCACCATCTTCCAGAAATATCCCAAGGTGCTGAAGGACCATTTCGCCACCGACTTCATCTGCGACACCCTGCGGATGATGACCATGAACCTCGAGGATCCTCACCAGATCGAGGATGTCATGGAAAAGCAGCTGGAGAAGCATCACCACGAGGCCCTCGGGCCGGCGCATGCGCTGCAGAACATGGCCGACGCCCTTCCGGCACTAGGCATCGTCGCGGCCGTGCTGGGGGTGATCAAGACCATGGCGGCGATCACCGAGCCGCCTGAGGTGCTGGGCGGCATGATCGGCGGCGCCCTCGTCGGTACCTTCCTGGGCGTCTTCCTGGCCTATGGCCTGGTGGGTCCGCTGGCCGCGCGCCTGACCCAGATCGTTGACGAGGAGGGCTCCTACTACAAGATCATCCGGTCGGTGCTGGTCGCCCATCTGCACGGCAATGCCGCCCAGATCTCTGTCGAAATCGGCCGCGGCGACATTCCCTCCTCGGCCCAGCCGTCCTTCCTCGAGATGGAAGAATCGCTGTCCTCTGCGCCGACGGACGCCTGACCGGTCTGAATACGGTCTGATCCGGCGACGGCCCTGGCATCAGGCGGAACGATTCGCCGGACGGGGGAAGTCTTCGCGACTCGCGGGATTCGCTGAACCCCCGCCGAAAGCGCGACAGGCGCGAAGGCGTTCCGATCGTTTTCTCGCCCTGCCGATCACACCGGTTCACGAATACGTGAGAATTGGGCTTGGCTTTCGCTCACGTTCCCGTTATCTCCGGAACTGCGAGGAGTTCATGACCTCGTTTGACCCTTCTGAAGGAATAAAACTATGCGCATCACCGCTCTGGTCGCCGCTTCGGTCGCCGCTCTGGCCCTGGCCGCCTGCACCCCCGCCGCCGACAAGGCTGAAGAAGCTCCGGCCGCTGACGCCGCTGCTGAAGCCCCGGCTGCCGACGCCGCCATGGCCCCGGCTGCTGACGCCGCTGCTCCGGCCGCCGACGCCGCTGCCGCCCCGGCCGCCGACGC
>VYLK01000234.1_pt1 | contig 22698 bp, 14 predicted proteins | sample 5114321 | NCBI WGS metagenome assembly VYLK01 (sample SAMN12291792, study PRJNA351875) | freshwater metagenome | isolation source: freshwater lake | place: USA: Michigan, MSU2 Lake | collected 2011-08-16
TTGCAGGTCGCGCGCCAGCAGGAAGGCGGCCGAGCTGTTCCGCGCCCTACCCCGGCCGCACCGTGGCGCTGGTGGGGCCGCAGAACAGCTCGGCCGCCTTCCTGCTGGCGCGCGACCTGCAACGCAGCGGCGCGGCCGTGCTGATGGGCGAGCCCACCGCCGGCCACTTGCGCGGGCTCAACGGCGGCCAGATCGCGTGGCTGACCTTGCCGGCCTCGGGCGTGGCGGTGGACATCCCGCTGCGCGCCAGCCACGTGCAGCCGGACGACGGCGACACGCTGCCCGACCGCGGCGTGCTGCCCGAGCTGCCCGTGGCACCGCGCTGGGCAGACGCCGTGGCCGGCACCGACACCGTGATGGAGGCGGCCCGCGCGCTCATCCGCGGCTGGCGGCCGGGCACCGCGCCAGCCGTGGCGCCGGGTCTGGCGCCCACCTCATGAACACCACCCCCTGCGCTACGATGCCGGCGCCCGGCGCGGGCCGCCTGCGCGGCACCGGCCTTCCTTCCAACCTGCACGCACATCCTCAAGGCACGCATGAGCCACATCCACTTCATCGGCGGTGAAAAAGGCGGGGTCGGCAAGTCGCTGCTGGCGCGCGTGCTGGCACAGCACTTCATCGACCGCAACCAGCCCTTCATCGGCTTCGACACCGACCGCTCGCACGGCGCGCTGCTGCGCTACTACGCCGACTACGCCGCGCCGCTGCCGCTGGACGGCCACGACAGCCTGGACCCCGTGATCGAGGCCGCCACCGCCGAGCCCGGCCGCCGCGTGCTGGTGGACCTGGCCGCGCAGACCCAGGCGCCGCTGCTGCGCTGGCTGGACGAGGCCGCCGTGCCCACGCTGGCGCAGGAACTCGGCCTGAAGATGACCTACTGGCACGTGATGGACGCGGGCCGCGATTCGGCCGACCTGCTGGGCCGCTGGCTCGATGGCGCCACCGGCGGCGCCGCCGGCTTGCCGCTGGTGATGGTGCTCAACGAGGTGCGCGGCGACGGCTTCGAGCAGTTGGAAGCCTCGGGCCTGGTGCCGCGCGCGCAAGCCCAGGGCGCGCGCAGCCTGCGCCTGCGCAAGCTGCCCGATTCGCTGCTGCAGAAGGTGGACGCCAAGGGCCAGAGCTTCTGGGCCGCCACACAGGCCGCCAGCAGCGGCCTGGGCCTGCTAGACCGCCAGCGCCTGAAGCTGTGGCTGCAGCGCACGCAAGCCGAACTGGCCACGCTCGACATCTGAGAGCAGGGCAGTGAACTAGGGCTGGGCCCGCGGCGGGCAGCGGCGCATCATCACCGCCCCACCTGCCGCCGGAGCGCACCATGCCCACCGTCAAACCCGCCCAGCCCGCCGCGCCCAAGGCGCTGTCTTTGCACCTGGGCCTGAACACCGTCAGCGCGGCCGCCTACGCCGGCTGGGAAGGGCCGCTGGCGGCCTGCGAGTTCGACGCCCACGACATGGCCGACATCGCGCGCAGCCGCGGCATGAAGCCCACCGTGCTGCTGACCAAGCAGGCCACGCGCAAGGCCGTGCTGGGCGCGATGCGCGGCGCGGCGAAGTCGCTGAAGGCCGGCGACTTCTTTTTCCTCAGCTTCAGCGGCCATGGCGGCCAGGTGCCCGACACCAACCGCGACGAGCCCGACCGCAAGGACGAGACCTGGTGCCTCTTCGACGGCCAGCTCATCGACGACGAGCTCTACCTGGAGTTGAGCCGCTTCGCCACAGGCGTGCGCGTGCTGGTGCTCTCTGACAGCTGCCACAGCGGCACCGTCACGCGCGACGGCCCGCTGCCCCCGCCGCCGCCCGGCCAGCGCTACAAGCTGATGCCCGAGGCCGTGGGCCGGCGCGTCTACAGCGCGCACCAGGCCTTCTACGACGGCCTGCAGGCCGAGGTGGCCAAAGCCTCGAAGAACGCCATCGTCGACCCCGACGCGGCGCTGGCCCAGGTGGCCCACACGGTGGCCGCCGCACAGGCCGTGTCCGTGGTGGGCTGCTTCAAACCCGCGGTGCTGCTGATCAGCGGCTGCCAGGACAACCAGACCAGCATGGACGGCGAGCACAACGGCGCCTTCACCGAGAAGCTGCTGCGCGTGTGGGGCAGCGGCAGCTTCAAGGGCAACTACCTCAGCTTCCACCAGCGCATCCGTGCCGCGCTGCCGCCCAGCCAGAGCCCCAACCTCTTCACGCTGGGCCCGGCCACCGAGTTCGTGAAGCAGGTGCCGTTCAGCGTTTAGCCGGCGGCGGGGCGCCCGGCGTGCCGGGCTGGCCCATCAGGAAGAGCAAGGGCACCTCCAGCCGCGCCGCCCAGGCGCGTTCGTTGTGGCCGGTGCCCTCGAAGACGCGCAACAGGCTGTCCTGCGCGGTGTAGCCGCGGTCGCGCACGATCTCGTTCACGAAGGCCTGGTAGGGCGCATAGATCGCGTCCAGCTCGGTGGTGCCGTGGTCCATGTACAGGCGCCGGCCGTCGGGCGGCGCGAGGTGGTCGCGCAGGTAGTTGAAGGCCGCCAGCGGCAGCGCCGCGTTGGGCTGGTGGCTGCCCACCCAGTGCGTGGACAGCCCCGCCGCGCCGCCGAAGACCTGCGGGTACTCGTTCATCGCGTAGACCGAGATCAGCCCGCCCATGCTGCTGCCCATGATGAAGGTGGCCTCCCGGCCCGGGCGCGTGGCGTAGCGGGCGTCGATGACCGGCTTGAGCTCTTCCACCAGGAAACGCAGGTAAGCGTCGGCCTGCGGCTTGCCGCGCAGGGCCTTCTCGACGAAAAGCTCTCTCACGGCCGGCACCAAGTGCGGCAGGAACTTCTGCGGGTAGTACTCGCTGTGGCGCCAGGGGCCGTTGTTCCACACGCCCACCACGAGGGTGTCGGGGATGCGGCCGGCACGCACCAGGCGGTCCACCGTGAGGTGCACATCCCAAGCCTGCTTGTTCCAGCTCTTGCCGGCGTCGAAGAGCATCTGCCCGTCGTGCATGTAGAGCACGTTGTAGCGCTTGGCGGGGTTGTAGTCGGCCGGCAGCCACACGTCCACCGGGCGCGGGTCGATGTGGCGCGAGGCGATGGCCGGCAGGCGCTCGACCCGGCCGACCGCCACTTCCGGCATCGGCAACACCGCGGGCGCGCCAGCCGGACTTTGCGCTTGCGCGGGCGAACCGACGGCCAGCAGGCCGATGCATGCGGCCCCCCAAAAGGGCCAGTTCCAGCGCTTGTTCATCGAAGGCCTCCTGTCCTGTGCGGACTGTCACAACTTGTACGTCTTCGCATCCGGTACGGCGCCGGCCGCGTAACGACGGTGTCACGCCCGGTGGCCACACTGCCGATACACACCCAAGCGACGCAACCGCCCAGCCACTGCCCTCCCGACCTGGAGCCCGACCATGCAAAGCCACCTCCTGCCCCCTGAAGCCTGGCGCAGCGAAGCCTTCGCTGAAGACCTGACGGACGCCGTGCGCCCGGAACCGGTGGCGCCGGCGCGCGGCCTGCGCGGCGGCCGGCTGCTGCTGAGCGTGCTGCCGGTGATGCTGGTCCTGGCCGGCGCCGTCGCGCTGGGCCTGGGCGTCGCCTGATCCTCAAGTCCCAGCCTTCAGCGGCCCGGGGCCACCAGCACCCGGCCGAACAGCGGCGGCAGCGTCAGGCGCCAGCGGCCTTCTGAGGCCCCGCCCACAGCACCCACGGCCTGCAGCGCAGGCCCGCCGCCCAGCACATCCTTCAAGGCCGCCACGGGCACACCGGGCGGCAACTTCAGCTCCACGCTGCGCGCCTCGGTGGCATTGTTCAGACCCACCAGCGCCCAAGTCGCCCCGGCCCCGCTGCCCAGGCGGCGCAGCAGCACGATCACTTGCTTGTCGGCATGCAGCGGCGCTTCCAGGCTGCCGCGGCGCAGCACGGCGTGCGTGTTGCGCATCGCGATCAAGCGCTTGAAGTCGGCGTGCAGCGTTTCATCCGGCTGGCCGCCCTGGTCGGCCCAGGGGAAGGTGGCGCGGTTGTAGGGGTCGTCGCCGCCGGTCACGCCCACTTCGTCGCCGTAGTAGACGGTGGGCGCACCGGGATACGTCATCTGGAACAGCACCGCCAGGCGCAGACGCTGCTTGGCCTGGGCGATGAGGGCCGGGTCCTTCGTGTCGTCGTGCCAGCCGAAGTGGTGCAGCGCGCGCGCCTGGTCGTGGCTGCTGAGCAGGTTCATCAGCGCATACAGGGCTTGCGGTGGATACGCCTCGCGCAGGTGCTCCAGGTGCGTGTACAGCGCCGCGCCGTCGCCGCCGGCCGCGTACTCGAGCACGGCGTTGCGGAAGACGTAGTTCATGGTGCTGTCGAACATGTCCCCCAGGAAGTACTTGCTGGCGTCGAACCAGGTCTCGGCCACGGTCAGCGCATCGGGCTTGTGGGCCTTGAGCGCGGTGCGCCATTCGCGCCAGAAGTCGTCGGGCACCCAGGGCGCCACGTCCATGCGCCAGCCGGCGGCACCGCGGTCGAGCCAGAGCTTGGTGACCGAATCGCGGTCGCGGTAGAAGAAGTTGCGCAGGCTTGCGCTGTTCTTGTTGAGTTCGGGCAGGTCGGTCACGCCCACCCAGCCCTTGAACTGCTTGTCGGGCTCGGCCTGCGTGGTGTCGAAGCTGTACCAGCTGGCCCAGGGCGAGGCCGGGTTGACCTTGCCGTTCTGGAAGGCGCCCTGGCTCCCGTAGTTGCCGTAGCGGTTGAAGTACAGCGAGTCGGCGCCGGTGTGGTTCAGGCTGGTGTCGGGGATGACGCGGATGCCGCGCTGGGCGGCCTCTTTCGTCAGGCGCTCGAAGTCGGCGTTGCTGCCGAAGGCGGGGTCGATCTCGCGGTAGTCGGCGGTGTCGTACTTGTGGTTGCTGCTGGCCTTGAAGACCGGCGTCATGTAGATCGTGTTGGCGCCGAGTTCGCGGATGTGGTCGAGCTTCTCGATCAGGCCTTCGAGGTCGCCGCCGAAGAAGTCGTTGTTGAAGTGCGGGTCGCTGCCGTCGCCGCTGTTCGGGCGGTAGGGGCGGTCGGTCCAGTTCTTGTGCACCTCCACCGTGTGCTGGTGGTAGCGCGTGAGGCCGGGCTTCGGGTCGTTGGCCGGGTTGCCGTTGCGGAAGCGCTCGGGGAAGACGTAGTAGTAGACGATGTCGGGCGCCCAGTCGGGCACCTGGAAATCGGGGCTGTAGACGGTCTGGCGGAAGCGGCGGATGCCGGCCGTCTTCGTGGGCTTGTCGGCCACTTCGGCGCGGCCGCCGGCGCCCTTCTCGCGCGTCCAGAACACCGGTGCGGCGTTGTTCTGCAGCACGTAGGTCTTGCCCCCGACCTGCGCCTCGAACCAGTGGCCGTAGACCGCCACATCGGCGTAGCGGTGGCGGGCGCTCCAGCGCACCTGGCCCCCTTCGCGCCGCGCCTGCATCGGCACGCGCGCGAGTTCGGTGTAGTCCAGCACCTCCTGGTTGCCTTCGAGGCGGCGCTTTTCCACCACCAGCGTCAGGCGCTGCACGCCGGGCAGCGAGGTCACCGCGTACTGCACCGTGGTGCCGGCCTTCACGGCGCCGAAGGGGCGCTTGTGCGCGAGGCTGCGGCTGTCGTAGCGCAGGCTGAGCGCGATGGGGTCGGTGACGCTCTTGGCCGCGGGGTCGGCAAAGGTCTTCGGGCCCACGCTCAGGCGCGGCTGGCCGTCTTCGAAGGCCAGGCGCACCGTGTGCTCGCCGCTGAAGACGTGCGCGAAGTTGCCGCCGCCCACGCCGAAGCTGGTGGCGTCCTTCCAGCCGGCATCGGCCACCTTGAATTCGTGGCGGCCGCTGAGCTTGACGTTGAGGTAATAGGCGTCGCAGCTGTACTGGAAGGCCCAGTCGTCGAGCGCGGCCCAGTTGTTGGGCGTGCCGCGCAGAAAGAGCACGGTCTCGCCGAAAGGCGCGGGCGCGGGGCAGGCGCTGACCTGCAGGCGTGGGGCGGTGCCGGGCTGGTCCATGGTCAGCGTGAAGCGGTGCACGCCATCGAAGCGGCGCTTGAGTTCGGGGCCGCGCAGCGTGAGCCGTTCAGCGCTGCCTTCGGCCGTGCCGCGGCCGAAATCGGCATCGCCGCTCCAGCTTTCGTCGGCCACCTTGAAGTTGTGCTCGCCACTCAGGCGCGTCACCAGCTCCCAGCGCTGGCAGGCCCAGGTGAAACGCTGCGTCTCCAGCGCGTTCCAGCTGTTGAAGGTGCCGCGCAGGTAGAGGCTGCGGCCTTGCAGCGGGTCGGGCCGGCAGGCCTCGGCCGCGGTGACCCCGAAGCTGGCACCCAGCAGGGCCAGCCCGATCAACAAAGCCCGCATCACTGCACCCGCTTGTAGGCGCTGTAGCCGCCGCCCGGGCTGGCCTCGGGCTTCAGCACCAGAAAGCCGCCTGGCGGCAGCGTGACGTGCAGCAGGCCCACCAGGATGGGCAGCTTCACCTGCCCGTCCAGCGAGACCAGGTTCCAGTTGTTCATCAGCTTGCTGTTGCCCACGAGCACGCTCTCGCTCACCGGCTGGTCGCTGGGGTTGGCGATGACGACGATGGTGTCCAGCGCGCGGTCGGTGTAGCGCTCGAAGGCCAGCAGCCTGTGCGCGGTGATGGGCCGGTAATCGCCCACGCGCAGCGCACGGTGGGCCTTGCGCAAGGCGACGAGCTGCTTCGTCCACGTCAGCTCGGGGTGGCCCTTTTCCACCCGATCCCAGCGCATGGGGCCGCGCATCTCGGGGTCTTGTTCGCCCGTCATGCCGACCTCGCTGCCGTAGTAGAGGTTGGGCGAGCCCGGCAGCGAGAACTGCAGCACCTGCGCCAGGCGCCGCCGCTGCAGGTCGGGCAGCACGCTGGCCAGCCGCGGCGTGTCGTGGTTGTCCAGCATGATCCAGCTCTTCAGCAGGCCGCCGGGTGGTGAATCGGCCATCATGCGGTCGATCATCTTCTGCGCCAGCGGCACCTCCAGCTGGCCTTTCGCGGTGCGCACGATGATCTCGCGCAGCGTGAAGTTCATCGCGCCGTCCACCGCAGGCATCCAGTCCTTCGGGTAGTTGGCGATCTCGCCCACCACCAGCGAGCCGGGCTTCTCGGCGTGGGCCGCGCGGGTGAGTTCGTTTAGGAACTGGAAGCCGATATCGACGGCCACATCGAGCCGCCAGCCGTCGACACCGTCGCGCAGGTAGCTGCGCACCACGGAGTCCTTCGCGCCGTAGATGTGGTCGCGCACGGCCTTGTTCTCGAGATTGATCTCGGGCAGGTTCTCGGCCAGCCACCAGGTGCGCGTGCCGCTCTGGTACTGCGGGCCGAAGTAGAACCAGTCCCGCCACTTCGACTGCGGGTTGGCCTGCGCGTCCTTGAAGATGGGCGCGTTGCGGCCCATGTGGTTGAACACGCCGTCCAGCACCAGCTTCATGCCGCGGGCGTGCACGTTCTTGGCCAGCTGGCGCACATCGTCGCGTGTGCCGAACTCGGGGCTCACGGCCTGGTAGTCGAAGGCGTCGTACTTGTGGTTGGTGTAGGCCAGGTGGATGGGGTTGAGGTAGAGCACGTCGGCGCCCAGGGCCTGCACGTGGTCGAGCTTGCTCGCCAAGCTGGCCAGGTCACCGCCCCAGAACTCGATCTCGTGGCTCCACAGGCGAGCGCTCTCCACGTAGCTGCCGCGCTGGGGGCTTTCGTCCCAGCGGCGCAGCACCTTGGGCGCGGGGTAGAGGTGGCGCTTGGCCTCCAGGTTGGCGGCCGGCACGAAGCGGTCGGGCAGCACCTGGTAGACGATGGCGCCGTTGCGCCAGTCTTTCTCGCGCGCCTCGTACACGCCCTTCAGGGCCTCGTCGGCGGGGTTGCCGGCGGGGGTGTTCACGCCGGTGGCGAAGTTGGCGGCATGGGCCATGCTGAAACCGGCCGCCAGTGCAGCCACGAGCTTGGGGGTCTTCATCCTTTGACGCCGCCGGCGGTCAGCCCGCTGACGATCCAGCGTTGCGCGAACAGGAAGACCAGCGTGATGGGCAGGCCGCTCAGCACCGCGGCGGCGGCGAAATCGCCCCACAGGTACTTCTGCTCGTAGAGGTAGAACTTGCTGCCCACGGCCAGCGTGAGATGGGGCTCTTCGCGCAGCAGGATGGAAGCCACCGGGTACTCGATGATGGTGCCGATGAAGGCCAGCACGAACACCACCATCAGGATGGGCACGGCCATGGGCAGCAGCACGAAGCGGAAGGCCTGCCAGTGCGTGGCGCCGTCGACCTTGGCGTTCTCCTCGATCTCCATCGGGATGGTCTCGAAGTAGCCCTTGATCGTCCAGATGTGCATGGCCACACCGCCGAGGTAGGCCACGATGAGACCGGCGTGTGTCTCGATGCCCAGCCAGGGCAGTTTCGTGCCGATACCTTCGAAGATGGCGTAAATGGCGACGAGCGCCACCGCCACCGGGAACATCTGCAGCAGCAGCATGCTGTTGAGGATGAGGTTCTTGCGCGCGAACTTCATGCGCGCAAAGGCGTAGGCCGCCGTGGTGCTGATGGCCACGATGAGCAGCGCCGAGATGGTGGCGATCTTGATGCTGTTCCACAGCCACAGCAGCACCGGGAAGGGCGGCTGCACCACCGTGCCATCGGGCTGCGTGTAGGGGATGCCCAGGGCCAGCTGCCAGTGCTCGAAGCTGATGGTGGTGGGGATCAGGCTGCCGGTGGCGAAGTTGCCCGGCCGCAGGCTGATGCTGATGACCGCCAGCAGCGGGAACAGCGTGAACGCGAGCAGCACCCACAGGAAGGCGTGCGCGCCAATGACGCGCCAACGCTGGCTCTTGCCGGTGACGATGGCCATGTGCTTGTGCCCCTATCGTTTGCCGTCGTTGCGTTGCGTGATCTTGAGCTGCACCAAGGCCATCACCGCCACCATCACGAAGATCAGCGTGCTGATGGCCGCGGCCAGGCCGAAGTTCTGGCCGCTGTCGGTGAAGGCGATGCGGTAGGTGTAGCTCACCAGGATGTCGGTGGTGCCCGCCGGCAGCTTGGTGTTCAGGAAGTCGGGCCGACCATCCGTCAACAAGGAGATCAGCACGAAGTTGTTGAAGTTGAAGGCGAAGGCGCTGATGAGCAAAGGCGTCAGCGGCTTGGCGATCAGCGGCACGGTGATCTTGAAGAAGTTGGTCAGCGGCCCGGCACCGGCGATGGCGCTGGCTTCGTACAGGTCGCTCGGGATGGCCTTGATCAGCCCCGAACACAAAATCATGATGTACGGGTAGCCCAGCCAGGTGTTGACCACGAGGATCATCGCCTTGGCCAGCAGCGGATCGGCGAACCACGCGGGGCGGATGCCGAAGAGCGCGTCGAGGATGGCGTTGATCTCGCCGAAGTTCTGGTTGAACAGGCCCTTGAAGACGAGGATGCTGATGAAGCCCGGCACCGCGTAGGGTAGGAAGAGCAGCGTGCGGTAGAGCGCGCGGTACTTCAGGTTCTGCCACTCCAGCATCACGGCCAGCGTCATGCCCAAGGCCGTGCTGAACAGCACCGTGAGGCCGGCGAAGAGCACCGTCCAGATGAAGATGCTGACGAAGGGGCCGCGGAAATCGGCGTCGAGCAGCATGCGCGTGTAGTTCGCGAAGCCGATACCCACCTTGAAGCCCGGTGGCATGCGCTCGCCAGCGGCGCTTTCGAAGAAGCCGGTCTCGAAGTTGGGCTTGAAGACGGTGCCCGTGGCCATCTGCTTCAGGCTGCCGTCGGGCTGCGTCTGCCACAGCGGCTGGATGACACCGAACTCGCGCAGGCCCGCATAACGCAGGGGCGCCGAAACACCCGGCACCTGCAGCTGCAAGCCCATCAGGCCCGGGCGGTGGGCGATGAGGCCGCGCAGGTCGAGCGCGGGGCCGAGCTTCAGATCGCCCTGCGGCCGCAGCAGCACGGGGCCGGCGGGCGCCGAGCCCTCCAACGCCAGCAGCGGCGTGACGAGTGCGGCGCCGCGCGTCCCGTCGGCCTGCTCGGGCGGCAGCAGGCGCAGGCGGTGCTGGCTGCCTTCGCTGTGCAGCGTGTAGGTGTAGGCCTGGCGCTCGTCGACCACGCTCTGCGCCAGCAGGTAGGCCTGGGCGCGCTCGAAATCGAGCAGGTTGCTCGACGAGTAGTTCGTGAAGCCGATCTGCACCGTGTAGACCAGCGGGAAGGCCACGAAGACCAGCATGCCGGCCACGCCAGGGAAGAGGTACTTCCAGGCCACGCTGGTGGCCGTGCCGTAGACCACGAGCGCGGTGCCGCCCAGCGCCAGCACGCCCACCGCCGCCAGCGGCTGCGCCGCCGCCCACAGGCTGAACACGAACCACAGCAAGGCCAGCGCGGCCAGCGTGGCGATGGCCGGGCCCAGCCAGCGGGCCAGCAAAGAGGCGGGCGGGCGGCTCATCGGGTCTTCATCCGCGCCGCGGCGCCGTCCATCGCCGCCTTGGGCGCCTGGCGGCCGTTGGTGATGGCCTCCAGCGCCGCATCCATGGCCGGGAAGAAGCGGCCCATCTCGGGGATGTTGGGGATGGGCTCGCCGGCGCGCGCGTTGGCCATGGTGGCGGCGATGCGCGGGTCGCTGCTGAGTTCGGCGTAGTAGGCCTTGTTGGCCGGCACGCCCAGCGGCACGTCGGCCGCCACGGTCTTCAATGCCGGCACCTTCAGCAGGTGGTGCTCGATGAACTCCAGCGCGATGTCCTTCTGCCGGCTGGCCGCGCTGACCATGCAGCCCAGCACGCCCACGAAGGGCTTGCCCGGCTGGCTGCCCACCTTGGGAATGGGCGCCACGCCAAAGTCGATGCCGACCTTGCGCACGTTGTCCCAGGCCCAGGGGCCGTTGATCATCATCGCCACCTGGCCGCGCGCGAAGGCGCCTTCCATCTCGGAGTAGCGCGCGCCGCGCGGCATGTGGCCGTCCTGCACCAGGCGCTGCAGCAGCGTGGCGCCCTGCACCGCGCCGGCGTTGTTGACGCCGATGTCGGCCGTGTTCAGCTCGCCCTGCGGCGTGCGGCCGAAGACATAGGCCCCCGCACCGGCCAGCAGCGACCAGCTGAAGAAGCTGTTGTTGTAGGCCCAGAGGATGGCGCCCTTGCGTCCCTGCGATTCGGCCTTGAGCTTGCGGTCCAGCGCGATGACTTCGTCGAAGGTGGCCGGCGGCGTGGCCACCAGCGCCTTGTTGTAGATGAGGCCGACGGTCTCGATGGCCAGCGGGTAGCCCCACACCTGGCCGCGGTAGGTGAAGGCGGCCCAGGCGCTGTCGTCGATCTCGGCGCGCGTGCTGCGCGCGGGCTTCACGGGCACGATCAGGCCCGACTTCACCCACTCGCCCACGCGGTCGTGCGGCCAGCACATCACGTCGGGGCCTTTGCCGGCGGCGGCGGCGGCGGTGAACTTGTCGGGCGCGCCCTCGGGGTGCTGCACGACCACGGGCACGCCGCTCAGACGGGTGAACTCGTCACCCACCTTCTGCAGGCCGTTGTAGCCCTTGTCGCCGTTGATCCACACCAGCAGGCGCTGTGGGGCCTGGGCCCAGGCGGGCGCGGCGGCGCCAGCGGCCCCGCACAGCGCGGCCGCCGCCAGCGCGGCACGCGTGAAGCGATCAAGCCGCATCGGCATGCCCGGCCGCCTGCAGGCGGGTGAAGGCCTGTCCTTGCGCATCGAAGAGATAGGCCTTGTGCACCGGCACGCCCAGCGGCAGCACGCCGCCGATGCGCACCGGGCGCTCGCCCTCCACGGCGCAGGTGATCACGTCTTCCAAGCCCGGGTTGCTGCAGTAGGCGTAGGTCATGCTGCCCAGGCTCTCGACGAAGGTCACCTGGGTCTGCAAGGCGTTGGCGGCCTCGCCGGCGCGCAGGTGCTCGGGCCGCACGCCCAGCGTCACGGCATCACCCGGCTTCGCGCGGGCGGCGTCCACGGCGCAGCGGATCTGCTCGCCGCCACCCAGCTTCACGAGGGCGTGCGTGGCACTGGCCTCCAGCACGGTGGCCTTGAGAAAGTTCATGCCGGGGCTGCCGATGAAGCCCGCCACGAAGGTGTTGCAGGGGTGCTCGTACAGCGCCATCGGCGCGCCCACCTGCTCGATGCGGCCGGCCTGCAGCACCACGATGCGGTCGGCCAGCGTCATGGCCTCCACCTGGTCGTGCGTGACGTAGACCATCGTCGTCTTGAACTGCTCGTGCAGCTTGGCGAACTCGTAGCGCATCTTCACGCGCAGCGCGGTGTCGAGGTTGGACAGCGGCTCGTCGAAGAGAAACACCTCGGGCTTGCGCACGATGGCGCGGCCGATGGCCACGCGCTGGCGCTGGCCGCCCGACAGGTCTTTGGGCTTGCGCTGCAGCAGGTGGTCGATGTGCAGGATCTTGGCCGCCTGGTTCACCGCGGTCTCGATCTCGGCTTGCGGCACCTTCGCCAACTTCAGCCCGAAGGCCATGTTGTCGAACAGGTTCATGTGCGGGTAGAGCGCGTAGCTCTGGAACACCATGCTGATGCCGCGCTCGGCCGGCGGCACGTCGTTGACCACGCGGCCGCCGATGCTGAGTTCGCCTTCGGTGATGTCTTCCAGGCCGGCGATGGTGCGCAGCAGGGTGCTCTTGCCGCAGCCGCTGGGCCCGACGAAGACCATGAACTCGCCGTCACGGATGTGCAGGTCGATGCCCTTCAGGATCTTGACGTCGCCGTAGGCCTTGCCGACCCCGGACAGCTTGACTTCGGCCACGCGCTGGTCTCCAGAACACGGGCAGCAGACCCGCGATGATGTAGCGAATATACCGCCGCAATCTCGCAAGCCTTATCCGCAACAGCCCTAGGTTCTGAATCGCAAGTTATTGAAAATCAACAACTTGCGTGCGTCATTCATGACAAGGTGGCGGCACAGATGTAGCATAACTACATGAAATCAGCGCCTCTGACACCGCTGCCCGGCCAGACCAAACCCTGGGGCGCGCAGGCCCGCGATGGCGGCGTGAACTTCGCCGTTTTCGCCGCGCACGCGAGCGCGGTGCAACTGTGTCTGATCGACGAAGACGGCCGCGAGACCGACGCCTTGCACCTGCACGGCCCCAGCGCAGACGGCCTGTGGCACGGCTTCGTGCCCGGCCTGGCGCCCGGGCAGTTGTACGGCCTGCGCGCCCACGGCCCCTGGGCACCGGCCGAAGGCCACCGCTACAACCCGCACAAGCTGCTGCTGGACCCGGCGGCGCAAGAAATCGTGGGCGACTTTGCGTGGCGCCCCGAGCACCACGGCTACGTGCTGGGCCAGGACCCCGACACCGCCTTCGAGGCCAGCGACAACGCGGCCTGGGCGCTGAAGGCGCGCGTGCCCGTGCCGCCAACGCTGCCGGCGCAGCCCAAGCCCCGCATCCACGCTTCCGAACGTGTGCTCTACGAGGTGCATGTCAAAGGCTTCAGCCAGCAGCACCCCGGCATCCCGCCCGAACTGCGCGGCACCTACGCGGCGCTGGCCCACCCGGTGGCCATTGCGCACTTCAAGCACCTGGGCGTCACCACGCTGAGCCTGCTGCCGGTGCATTACGCGCTGAACGAGCCCATGCTGCCGCCGGGCCTGGTGAACTACTGGGGCTACAACACGCTGGGCTTCTTCTGCCCCACGCCGCGCTACAGCCGCACGCCGCAAGACCCGGCGGCGGTGAACGCCGAGTTCCGCGCGATGGTCGAGGCCTTGCACGCCCACGGGCTGGAGGTGGTGCTGGACGTCGTCTACAACCACACGCCCGAAGGCAACCATTTCGGCCCGACGCTGAGCTTCCGCGGGCTGGACCAGCGCAGCTGGTACCGCCTGGACGAAGCCGGCCGCCCGCTGAACTGGAGCGCCTGCGGCAACACGCTGAACTTCGCGCACCCACAGGTGGTGGCCTTCACGCTGGCCAGCCTGCGCCACTGGGTGCAGACCCTGGGCGTGGACGGCTTCCGCTTCGACCTGGCGGCGGTGCTGGGCCGCGGCGCCGACGGCAGCTTCGACCGTGAACACCCCTTCTTCCGCGCGCTGGAGACCGACCCCGTGCTGAAGGCGGCCCTGCTCATCGCCGAGCCCTGGGACGCCGGCCCGCAGGGCTACCGCGTGGGTGACTTCCCCGGCCGCTGGCTGGAATGGCACGACCGCTTCCGCGACGCCGCCAACGGCTACTGGCTGCACAAGCCCACGCCGCATGGCGAGGTCACACGCGCCGAGTTCGCCGCGCGTTTCGACGGCAGCGCCGAGACCTACCGCGACCGCCATCCCCCGCAAAGCCGCCAGCCGCAGGCCGGCGTGAACTACCTCGCCGTGCACGACGGGTACACGCTGGCCGACCTGGTAGCCTACGAGCGCAAGCACAACCAGGCCAACGGCGAGAACAACCGCGACGGCCGCGACAACGAGGTCTGCGCGAACTTCGGCGTCGAAGGGCCGAGCAGCGACCCCGCCATCCAGGCCACACGACTGCGCGTGCGCCGCGCGCTGGTGGCCACGCTGCTGCTGGCCGCCGGCACGCCCATGCTGGGCGGCGGCGACGAGGTGGGCAACACCCAGCACGGCAACAACAACGCCTGGAGCCAGGACAACGCCACCGGCTGGATCACCTGGCCCGAGCCGGCCGATGAAGCGGCCTGCGCCGCCGCTGCGGCTTTCACCGCCTTCATCGCCGAGCTCAACGCCCTGCGCCGATCGCAGCCGCTGCTGCGGCCGGGCGCCTTCGACGACATCGTGCGCCGCTGGGAAGGGCTGGAGGCCGAGGACACCGCGCCGCTGCTGTGCCACCTGCACGAGGCCGAGGCCCCCGAAGCGCCCGCCCCGCTGCTGATCGCCTTCAACCGCAGCCCCGCGCCCTTGCCGCTGGCCCTGCCGCCGGGCCGCTGGCAGGTGCTGCTGTGCAGCGAACCGGCCGAGCTGACGCCCCCGCCGGCCACGGCCGATGCCCCGCTGCCCCCGCGCGGCCTGCGCGTGCTGCAGCGCCTGCCCTGAACCCGAAAGCCCTCCACACCATGGACCTGCGCCAACGCGCCAGCGGCCTCGTGCTGCACATCACCTCGCTGCCCGGGCCGCACGGCATCGGCGACCTGGGCGACGAGGCCCACCGCTATGTCGACTGGCTGGCCAGCGCCGGGCAGACGGTCTGGCAGACGCTGCCCGTCAACCCCATCGGCCCCGGCAATTCGCCCTACCAGTGCCCCTCGGCCTTTGCCGGCAGCGGGCTGATGGTGGCGCTGGCGCCGCTGGTGCAGCGCGGCTGGCTGGCGGCGTCCGCGCTGCAGGACCTGCCGGTCTTCGACGCGGCCCGTGTGGACTGGGGCGCCGTCATTCCCTGGCGCTGGTCGCGGCTGCGCGAGGCCGCGGCCGGCTTCTTCGACCACGGCAGCGCGCAAGACCGCGCGCGCTTCGACACCTGGCGCGCCACGCAGGCCGGCTGGCTGGAGGAATGGACGCTCTTCGCCGCGCTGAAAGACGCCCACGGCGGCCAGCCCTGGTGGGCCTGGGCGCCCGAACTCGCGCGCCGCGAGCCCGATGCGCTGCAGGCCGCGCGCACGAGCCTGGCCGCCGCGCGCGACACCCACGCCTTCGTGCAATGGTGTTTCGACGAACAGCTCGCCGCGCTGCGCGCCCACGCCCACACCCGCGGCGTGCGGCTGATGGGCGACCTGCCCATCTTCGTGGCGCACGACAGCGCCGATGTGTGGGCCCGGCCCGATCTCTACTTCCTCGACGAACAGCACCAGCCCACGGTCGTGGCCGGCTGCCCGCCCGATGGCTACAGCCCCGACGGCCAGCGCTGGGGCAACCCGCTGTACCGCTGGGACCGCATGGCCGCCGATGGCTACGGCTGGTGGGTGGCGCGCGTGCGGCGTGCGCTGGCGCAGGCCGATGTCTTCCGCATCGACCACTTCCGCGGCTTCGCCGGGTATTGGGAAGTGCCCGCCAGCTGCCCCACCGCGCGCGAAGGCCGCTGGGCGCCGGGCCCGGGCGTGGCGCTGTTCCAGGCGATTCAAGAGGCGCTGGGCCCGCTGCCCATCGTGGCCGAAGACCTGGGCACCATCACGCCCGACGTCATCGCGCTGCGCGACCATTTCGGCTTCCCCGGCATGCGCATCGTGCAGGAGGCTTTCAACGGTGACGCGCAGCACCCCTTCCTGCCCCACCACCACGTGCCGGCCTGCCTGGCCTACAGCAGCACGCACGACAGCGACACGGCCCTGGGCTGGTGGCGCAGCGCGCCGGCCGCACACCGGGCCTTCGCGGCCGAGTACCTGCAGGCCGGCGGCCCCGGCGGCACGGGCGATGGCAGCGACGTGCCCATGGCGCTGGTGCGCGCCGCCAGCCGCTCGGTGGCGGCGCTGGCGCTCTTCCCCATGCAGGACGTGCTCTCGCTCGGCACCGAGCACCGCATGAACCTGCCCGGCACCGACCGCGGCAACTGGAGCTGGCGCTTCAGCTGGGCCCAGGTGCCGGCGGATCTGGCCCCTGCGCTGGCGCGCACGGCCGCGGCCACGGGGCGTGCGCCCTTCGCAGGCCTGGGCACGGCCTGAGGACCTGCAGAGCGGCTGCCTAGAATCATCGGGTTTTGTCGACCCCGGCCGCCCCCCTCTCTCCCACCGTGCCGCCCCGGCTGCTGCCGGTGCTGTTCATCGGCGTCTTCATGGCCGCGCTGGACACGGCCGTGCTGGCCCCGGCCATCCCCGTGCTGCGCGCGAGCTTCGGGCTCAGCCTGCAAGAGGCCGGGCTGCTGATGGTGGCCTTCATCCTCTTCAGCCTGCCCAGCACCGCGCTGATGGCCAACCTGGGCGACCGCCACGGCCGCCGCCCCGTCTTCCTCACCAGCGTGGGCCTGTTCGCGGCGGGCTCCCTGATGGTGGCGCTGGCGCCGAACTTCGCGCTGCTGCTGGCCGGGCGGGCGCTGCAGGGCCTGGGCGGCGGCGGCATCATCCCCACGGCCAGCGCCGTGATCGGCGATGCGTTGCCGCCAGCCCAACGCGGCCGCGCCCTGGGCCTCATCGGCGCCACCTACGGCATGGCCTTCGTGATGGGCCCGCCCCTGGCCGGGCTGCTGATGACGGTGGCCAGCTGGCACTGGATCTTCCTGCTGAACCTGCCCATCGCCGCGCTGGTGATGGTGCTGGGCCTGCGTGCGCTGCCGCGCCAGGCTGCGGCGCCGGGTGCACTGCCGCAGCTGGACTGGGCCGGCCTCGTGCTCGTGTTCGCCACGCTCATCACCCTGGTGCTGGGCATCACGCGCGGGCTCGACGGCCTGCTGGGCCGCACGCTGTGGCCGGGCCTGCTGGCCGCGGCCGCGGCCGGCCTGGTGCTGCTGCTGTGGGTGGAAACGCGCGCCGCGGCGCGCGGCCAGCGGCCGATGATCCCGCTGGCGCTCTTGCAGCAGCGCCAGCTGGCGCTGACCTACGCGCTCACCGCGGGTGCCGGCTTCGGCATGGGCAGCGTGATCTTCCTGACCAGCATCGCCACGCTGGCGCACGGCGTGGCGCGCGAGAACGCCGGCTTCGTGCTGCTGCCCATGGTGCTGTGCTCCATGCTGGGCTCGGTGGGCGCGGGGCGCCTGCTGATGCCCTGGGGCGCGCGGCGCGTGGTGCTGGCGGGCTTCGGGCTGCTGGCACTGGGCTACGGCGCCAGCGCGTGGCCGGGCTGGGGTTTCTGGGGCTTCATCGCCGCCACCATGCCCGTGGGCCTGGGCGTGGGCGTGGTGGTGGGCGGCGCGCTGCGCAGCATCGCCATCGACGAAGCGCCGGCGGCGCAGCGCGGCGCGGCGCAAGGCCTGGTCAACATCTTCACCAGCGTGGGCACGCTGCTCTCGGCCACGGTGATCGGCGCGGTGGCCGACTTCGCCGGCGGCGGCGCCCAAGGCCTGATGCTGGCCTACGCCGGCGTGGCCGCCGCGATGGTGCTGATGGCCGCGGTGACGCTGGCTTTGCGCGCAGCGCCCGGCGCACAGCACCCAGGGGCAGAGCCCCTGGAAACGAGCGCCTGAGCCAGCGCACAGCCGGGCGTGCTCAAGGCCGGCGCGCGACCTGAGGCTAGACGGGCTTCTTCGGCGCAGGCTTCTTCGGTGCGGCCTTCTTCGGCGCTGTTTTCTTCGGTACGGTCTTGCCGGCGGCCTTTTTCTTCGGCGCGGGCTTGGCGCTCTTCTTGGCCGGCGCCTTCTTCGACGGCTTGGCCGCCTTGTTCACGGCCTGCGCGCCGCTGTTGACCAGCAGCACGCGCACCGACTGCGGCCCCAGGTAGAGGCTGGCCTGCCCCGCGGCGTTGGCCCTGGTGGCCAGCGCGCCGCCGGCCGGCAGCGCCGAATGCAGGCGCGCGTTCGGCGGCAGCTTGTCCATCTGCGCCTGCGCCAGCTGCGTGCCGTAGTTCACCAGCACCACGGCCCGCTCGCCTTCATGCACCCGCTGCCAGCCCGCCACCAGGCCTTGCGCGAAGCCGTGCTCCATGCGCCCGCGTGAGAGGCTGGGCCGCGTGTTGCGCAGCGCCAGCAGCGTCTTGTAGAAGTTGAAGAGGCTGCCGGGGTCGGCGCGCTGGGCCTGCAGGTTGTGCGTGGCCGCGTTGGGCGCCACGGCGCGGAAGGGCGTGCCGGTGGTGAAGCCCGCCGCGCCGGGCTCGGCCGTCCAGCTGTAGGGGCCGCGCAAGGGCAAGTCGCCCGGCAGGCCGGGCACGCCCGCCTGGCCGATCTCTTCGCCGTAGTAGATGAAGGGCGTGCCGGGCTGCAGCAGGTAGCCGGCCGCGGCCACGCGGTAGGCGCGTTCGTTGCCGCCGAGTTGGTCCCACAGGCGCCGGCCGGCAAAGATGTCGTGGTTGCTGAGGAAGGTGGCCATGGTGGGCGAAGCACCCCCCTGCGCCACGTCGTAGTGCGTGGCCACCTTCTGCACCGACTCGGCATCGCCCTGCGCCGCCTTCACGTAGTGGTGCACGAAGCCGAAGGCGAAAGCGCCGCCGCAGACGGCCGGGTCGCCATAAGCCGCCGGTTCGGCCGTGGCCTCGCAGACAACGTAGCGGTGTTCGTAGCCCTTGATCAGGTCTTGCAGGCGCTTGGTGAGCGCGCGGCTCTCGGGCTGGTCGTTCCAGCGCACGGCGTCACCTTCCAGCAGGTGCGGCACGGCGTCGAGCCGGTAGCCATCGAGCCCGCGGTTGAGCCAGAAGCGCAGGCTGTCCTCGTGGTACTGCAGCACCGGCGGGTGGCGGAAGTTGAAATCGGGCATGTGCGGCCCGAAGGTGCCGAAGTAGAAGTTCTTCGCGCCGGCGCTCGGCGGCGGCAGCTCTTTCACATCACCCGTGAAGAGCCAGGGCTGGTCTTCGGCCGCGTACCAGGGGTTCTTGCCCCAGATGTCCCAGCCCGCAGGCAGGGCGTCGGCCCACACGAACCAGGGGCGGAAGGGGTTGTCGGGGCCCTTCAGCGCTTCCTGGAACATCGGGTGCTGGGCGGCGCTGTGGTTGATCACGTAATCCATGATCACGCCGATGCCGCGGCGGTGGGCCTCGCGCAGCAGCTCGTCGAAATCTGCCAGCGTGCCGTACTCGGGCGCGATGGTGCGGAAGTCGGTGGTGGCATAGCCGTGGTCGCCGTCGGCGTTGGCGGTGATGGGCATCAGCCACAGGCCGCGCACGCCCAGTTCCTGCAGGTGGTCGAGGCTTTGCGTGAGGCCGCGCAGGTCGCCGATGCCGTCGCCGTTGCTGTCGCGCCAGCCGCGCACGAAGATCTCCATGAAAGCGCCGTGGTGCCAGCCTTCGGGCAGCGCGCTGCGGGTGTTGGTGGGCGCTACCGGGCGGGTGTCCAGCGCGGCAGACGGCCACGCGGCCAGCGGCAGCAGGCCCGCCAGGGCCAAGGCCAGGCGCGACAGGATCAAGGCTTTGCGGGGCATGGGGCGGGGCGCGGGAGCGGGCGATCGAGGCGGAGCTGAAATGTAGGGCGACTACAGGCTGTGCGGCCTGCAGACGAACCCGGGCCGACACCACTACACGAAGGGCTGTAGTTTTACTACGCTACGATGCCCCACACCCTGCTGCCACCGCCATCGCCCATGCGCCTCGCCTTCCCCCTCTTCGCTCTTGGTACCTGGGTCTGCGCCGCCGTGGCGCACGCGGCCGCCCCCACGCCGGCGGCCTGCACCGCCGGTTTCGAGACGGTGCTGCAGGCCGCACCCGCCGCGGCCCCTCCACTGCCCGCCCAGGCGGTGTGGCTGAGCCGCCAGTGGCTGCGCTGGCCTGGCGCGGGCGCGGTGCCGGCGGGCGGGGGTTACCGCCTGCACTTCTCGGCCACCGGGCAGATCAACGCCCGACCGGGCGAGCCCGTGGCCGGCGCCGATGGCGCGCTGACGCTGGACCTGCGCAACCCCGCGCTGCCCGCCGCGCTGCAGCAGCGTTGGCGCTGGGTGGGCACCGGCACCACGCTGGCCGTGCGTGCGGCGGATCAGCACCGCCTGCGCGAGCTGCACCGCGGCCAGCTGGTGCTGACGCTCGAAGACGCACAAGGCCGCGTGCTGCAGGCCACGCGCACGCAGACCCCAGGCGCGCTGGACGACCTTTACGCCCGCGCCGAGCAACTGCCCGACCTGGGCGCCACCCTCACGCGCACCCGCGTGCGCGGCGGGGGTGATGCCAAGGGCTGGCGCACCGGCTTCCGCCTGTGGGCCCCCACGGCGCAGGCCGTGCACCTGTGCCTGCACCCCGGGGCCGACGCGCCGGCCAGCGCCGTGCATGCGCTGCAACGCGACAACGCCACCGGCGCCTGGGGCCTGCAATTGCCTGGCGATCTGAGCAGGCCCCAACCCCACTACTACACCTACCTCGTCGATGTGGCCCTGCCCGGCGGCGGTGTGGTGCGCAACCGTGTCACCGACCCCTACTCGCTGAGCCTGAACGCCAACTCGCAGCGCAGCTGGATCGGCCGCCTGGACGACCCGCGCTGGCAGCCCGAAGGCTGGGCGCAGACAAAGCGCCCGGCCACCGTGCGCCACAACACCGACCTCGTGATCTACGAGCTGCACCTGCGTGATTTCTCGGTGCGCGACACCACCGTGCCCGCCGCCCACCGCGGCACTTACCTCGCCTTCACCCACCCGCAATCGGCCGGCATGCAGCACCTACGCCTGCTGCGCGCCGCGGGCCTGACCGACGTGCACCTGCTGCCCGTCTTCGACCTGGCCACGGTGCCCGAGCAGGGCTGCACCACGCCCGACGAAGCCCGCCTGGCCGCGCTGCCGCCGGACAGCGAAGAACAGCAGGCCCTGGTGGCGGCCAGCGCCGCGCAAGACTGCTTCAACTGGGGCTACGACCCGCTGCACTTCACCGCGCCCGAAGGCAGCTACGCCACCGACGCCAACGAGGGCGGCAAGCGCATCCTGGAGTTCCGCCGCATGGTGATGGCGCTGCACCGCGCCGGGCTGCGCGTGGGCATGGACATGGTCTACAACCACACCAGCGCCAGCGGCCAGAACGCGAAAAGCGTGCTCGACCGCATCGTGCCCGGCTACTACCACCGGCTGAACGCGCAAGGGGGCGTGGAGACCAGCACCTGCTGCGACAACACCGCCACCGAGCACCGCATGATGGCCAAGCTGATGATCGACTCGGCCGTGGTGTGGGCGCGCGACCACCGCATCGACAGCATGCGTTTCGACCTCATGGGCCACCAGCCGCGTGCAGCCATGGTGCGGCTGCAAAGGGCGGTGGACCGCGCCGCCGGCCAACCCATCCACCTGCTGGGCGAGGGCTGGAACTTCGGCGAGGTGAAGGACGGCGCCCGCTTCCTGCAAGCGGCGCAGAAAAGCCTGAACGGCACTGGCATCGCCACCTTCAGCGACCGCGGCCGCGACGCCGCGCGCGGCGGCGGCTGCTGCGACGGCCCGGCCGAGGTGCTGAAGCACCAGGGCTGGCTCAACGGCCTGCACTACGCCCCCAACCTGCAGGCCCAGGCCGCCGGGGCCGGCACCCGCGCCGAACTGCTGCGCAGCGCCGACCTCATCCGCGTGGGCCTCGCCGGCACCCTGCAGGGCTACCGGCTGCAGACGGCCGACGGCAGCGTCAAGCGCCTGGACCAGATCGACTACGCCGGCCAGGGCGCGGGTTACGCCAGCCAGCCCGGCGAGGTGGTGAACTACGTCGAGAACCACGACAACCCCACGCTGTGGGACCTGAACGTGCTGAAGCTGGCGCCCGACACGCCGCGCGAAGACCGCGCGCGCGTGCAGGTGCTGGGCGGCGCGCTCACGGCCTTCAGCCAGGGCGTGGCCTACCTGCACGCCGGCGTGGAGCTGTTGCGCAGCAAGAACCTCGACCGCAACAGCTACGACAGCGGCGACTGGTTCAACCGCATCGACTGGACGCTGCAGGACAACTTCTTCGGCGGCGGCCTGCCGCCGAAAAAGGAAGGCGAAGGCCTGTGGCCGGCCGCACGCCCGCTGCTGGCGCGCGCCGCCGAGCTCAAGCCCACGCCGGCGGAGATGCGTTTCACGCGTGACGCCTTCCTCGACCTGCTGCGCATCCGCGACAGCAGCACGCTCTTCCGCTTGCGCACGGCCGAGGAGGTGCAGCGCCGGCTGACGATGCTGAACACCGGCCCCGAGCAGCTGGCCACCGTGGCCGTGGGCCATCTCGACGGCCGCGGCCTGCGCGGCGCGCGCTACACCGAGCTGCTCTACGCCATCAACGTGGCGCCTGAAGCGGCCACGCTGAGCCTGCCCACGCTGCGCGGCCGGCCGCTGGTGCTGCACCCGGTGCACCGGGGCCCAGGCGCCGCCGACCCGCGCCCGGCCGCGCAGGCGCAGTGGGACCCGG
>VYLK01000236.1_pt1 | contig 22662 bp, 22 predicted proteins | sample 5114321 | NCBI WGS metagenome assembly VYLK01 (sample SAMN12291792, study PRJNA351875) | freshwater metagenome | isolation source: freshwater lake | place: USA: Michigan, MSU2 Lake | collected 2011-08-16
GCGGCGGCCTCGCTCAGCCATGCCCGTTCCGTGCTGGAGGGCCTCGACCCGGCGGCGCTGGAGCCGCGCCGCGGGCTGGCGGGCCTGTTCAAGGGTCGCGGTGCCCGGCTGAAGCGTTTCCGGGAAGCCTGGACCCGGGCCGCCGCCGGCCTTGCAGAGACCACCGGGGACCTGTCGGGACGGGTCGCGGGTGCGGACCAACGGTCCGGCCTCCTCGACAAGGCCTGGGTCGAGATCCGGGAAGCGCTCGCCGACCTCGACGCCCATCTTGCCGCCGCCTCGGCCCGGCTCGCGGGTCACGGGCCCGGTGAAGGCGACGCCCCGCATCCGCTGGTCGTCCGAAAGGCCGCTCTGGAGGCGTGTCGCGCCGCGGCCCTGCAGTCCCTGCCGCTGATCCGCAGTGCCCAGAATGCCGATGCCCGCAGCGCAGAGACGCTGAAGGCCTGCGCCGAAGGCCTGACGGTCTGGCGTGACGACTGGAAAGAGGCCCTGGGCCTTTCGGGCAAACGGCCGAAATCCGTCCGGCCCGACGGCGAACGCATGAGCCGCGTCCGCAATGACCTCAAGGCCCGCATCGACCGGGCAGTCGCCGAACTGACCGTTTCGCAAAACCGCCGCGCCGAAGTCGAGGCCCGGATGGAAGCGCTGCTGCGGCCGCTCTAGTCAGCCGGCGCTGGCATCGGTCCAGGCCACGATCCGGGTGTTCAGGTCCCGCGTTGCGATGTCGAAGGCCTCGACGATGGCGGATACGCGGTTGGCCGTCGCAGGCTGTTCGATGGTGAACACCTGTTCGGCCGCCACGGTCCGGTCCGGCAGGGCCAGAAGCCGGGCGCGGGCGGTGATCACGATGGTGGGTGCGCGGCCCGGTGCCTCGTAGCGGGCTTCAAAGGAACGGACGTCGATATCAAGCGACCGCCGGGCCCGGACGAGCTCACGCGGACCGATCAGGCGGACCCGCGTCGCCTGGGCCGTAAAGGCGTTTTCGATACTCGCCATATAGAGGTCCGCCGCCGGCGACACCCAGCGCGCGCCGGCGATATAGGCGGTCTCTGTGCCCGTGACGCCCAACAGCCTGTCGCCCTCAACGGCCTGCGGAAACTCAACGCGACGCAGGGTGACCTCTGTCGGGCTGGCGACCGACAGGGCCACTGAAGCCGCCGGTGCCGCTTCGCCGAAGCGATAGGTTTGCACCGGTTCGGGCGTCGCCAACAGGGCACAGGCCGAAAGGGCCATCGCGGCCAGGGTCACCGCAATCGGGCGGATCAATGAGATGCGGTTCACGGCTGGACCTCCATTTCCTTGGTCGGCGCGCGGCCGATAAAGTCGCGCGGACGGGTCCGGACCTCCTCGACCAGCCCCTCCAGCGACCGGGTCGCCTCCTCCAGCGCCTGGATCGATTGCTGAAGCTGGGGAAGACCGGTGGTGGCGAACTCGTCCATCGGGCCCTCGACATTGGAGGCGGTGCGATTGATCGAGGCCATCGCCGCTCTCGCCTCTTCGGCCGCAGAGTTGATATTCGCCACAGCCTCGCGTCCGTCACTCTCGATGATCCGGCGCGCGCTGACCGCCAGCGCCTCATATTCCGCCACCGCGGAATTGGCCTTGATCAGCGCCTGCTCCAGCTGCTCCAGCACGCCCTTGTGGGCCTCCAGCTCTTTGGTCAGGGATTCAAAATTCTTCAGGCTGGTGGAGAAGGACTGGATGTTCTCGTCCGAGAGCACCCGGTTGATCCGGTCCAGCGCATCAACGGTCTGGGCCAGGACGGTGCCGGAACCGGTGAGCAGTTCCGCAATCGGCGAAGGCTGGCTCTGGATCACCGGCACGGCATTATCCGGATACCGGGTCTTGAGCACAGCGCTCCGGGGATCGCCGGCCGTGATCTGGATGTAGTTCAGTCCGGTGATGCCCTGCGGCTCCAGCTGGGCGCGCGAGGTGACGCGGACCGGCGTGGTCGCATCAACGCGGATCCGGGCGATGACCTGGTCGCCCTTTTCGGGGTCCAGGTTCAGGTCTGTGACCTCGCCCACGCGGATGCCGTTGAAATGCACCTCTCCGCCTTCCGAAAGGCCGCGGACGGGGCCGTAGAAGACGATGTCATAGACGTCATAGTCGTTGTTGAATGACAGGCGGGCCAGCCACATGGCGAACACCACCGCCGCCGCCAGAAGGGCGATGGTGGCGATGCCGACAGCGGCGTAGTGGGCGTCTCGTTCCATCTCGTCCGCTCTCCTCAGGCGGCCCTGCCGGCTGCGCGACCACGCGGCCCCAGGAAATATTCCCTGATCCAGGGATGGTCTGACCGCTCCAGCTCCTGAACCGTCGCCTTGGCCACGATGTGTCTGTCAGCCACCACGGCAACCTTGTCGGTGATAGCGTACAGGCTGTCGAGGTCATGGGTGATCATGAACACCGTGAGACCCAGGTCTTCCGACAGCTGACGGATCAGGGCGTCGAAGGCCGCGGCACCGATCGGATCCAGCCCGGCGGTCGGTTCATCAAGGAACAGGAGTTCAGGGTCCAGCGCCAGCGCCCGGGCCAGCCCGACCCGCTTCCGCATCCCGCCCGACAATTCGGCGGGCTTCAGATGGTGGGCCTCGGGCTTCAGCCCGACCATGGCGATCTTCATCTCGGCGAGCTCACGGATCACGGCCGCGGGCAGGTCTGTGTGCTCGACCAGGGGCGAGGCGACATTGTCGATGACGCTCAGCGACGAGAACAGGGCCCCCTGCTGGAACAGGATTCCGGTCCGCCGCTGGACATCCGCCTCATCCGCCTCGGTCATGGTGGCGCGGTCATGACCAAGGATGCTGACCGAGCCGCCCTCGGGCTCCTTCAGTCCAATGATCGAGTTCAGCAGCACGGTCTTGCCGGTGCCCGAGCCGCCGACGACGCCCAGCACCTCACCCCGCTCCAGCGTCAGGTCGAGCCCCTCATGAATGACACGGTCGCCGAACTGGCTCAGCAGGCCGCGCACCTCGATCAGGTTTTCAATGACCTTGGCCGGAGCCGCCGGAGCCACTGCGGGGGTCACAGGTCGAGCTCCAGGAAGATCATGGCGAACAGGGCATCCAGAAGGATGATGGCGAAGATGGCCTGCACCACGGCGGCGGTGACCCGCCGACCCAGGCTCTCGACATCGCCCGAGACCGCCATGCCCTGGCGGCAGCCGATGGTGGCGATAACCACCGCAAACACAGGGGCCTTGATCATTCCGACCAGCAGATGGGTGCCCATGTCCGGGTCCTCGCTGATGCGCTGGACAAAGAAGGACGGGCCGTAGCTGAGCTCGCTCCAGGTCACCAGCATCCCGCCCAGCAGACCGCCCAGCATACCGATGAAGGTCAGCAGCGGGAGCATCAGCAGCATGGCCGCAAGGCGCGGGATAACCAGCGCCTGGAAGGGGTTGACCCCCATCACCTGCATGGCGTCGACCTCCTGGTTCATGCGCATCGCGCCGATCTCGGCGGCGAAGGACGAGGAGGAACGGCCTGCAAGCAGGATCGCCGTGATCAGGACCGCCAGCTCACGCAAGGTCGCCACCGCGACCAGCTGCACCGTATAAACCCCGGCACCGAACTGGGTCAGCAGATTGGCACCCAGATAGGCGATCACCGCGCCGATGAAGAAATTGGTCAAGGCCACGATCGGTATCGAGTCGAGCCCGGCGCGTTCAACCTGGCTGAACCAGGCCGCCCAGCGGATACGGCCCGGCCGGAGGGCCGCGCCTGAGGCGACGACAAGCCGGCCGAGGAAGGCCATCGACAGGGACGCCTCGTCGAGAATGTCATGAACACCCCGTCCGACCTTGCTGAAAAAACGAACCCAGCCCGATGACCGGCGAGCCGGTCCGGCGCTTTCGCGCTCCAGCCTCTCGACCATGGCATAGGTGCGCCCGGCCCCGGGCCGCTGGGCCCAGGCCGAGGGCGGCAGGACGCAGTTGCCGGCCTGGACGATCGCCAGGGCACCGGCTGTGTCAAACCGGCCGAGCTCCGTCAGATCCACCGCGTGAACGGGACGATCCCGGAGCTCTTCGTCAAGACGGCGCGAAATCCGGCCCAGCTCGGTCGCTGTCCAGTCGCCGGACAGCCGGAGCGTCGGTCCCGGCCAACCGTCCTCGATCTGGAAATCCGCTGCGGCCATGGCTCGACGGTAGATCGCCCGGTCGGCTTTGACTACGCCGACGGCACGGCAAAGCCCGGCCAGAGGTCAAAATGCAGACCGGCCGTAGTCGTTCAGCCACGGTTTTGGTCGATTGAGGGTCCCGGAAAGGCCCGTGCCGTCTTCATTTCTTCAAGAAAGCTTCGGGTTCCTGGCATCGCTGCCCCGGACCCGAACCGGCCCCGCCATGACATGCCGACCGACGCGGGCCGGGACCTTTACGGCGCAGGTTCCCGGAGACCGGCGCGATCCTGCTGCAGAATGCTTTTTAGTTCAGATAGTTGAGCAGGGAAACCTGCCGCAGCTGGCTGATCACCTGGGCCGAGGCCTGGATGGCGACCTGGGACAACTGCAGATCCGTGATGGCTTTCGCCATGTCGGCGTCGGTCCGGCCTGCGACCAGCGCATCGAGGGCGGTCCTTTGCGCCTCCTGGCTCCGGGTCAGGCTCTCGACTTGGTTTGCGAAGGTTCCTGTCCCTGCCATCTTGTTGACCACCTCGGCCCCGGCCGCCGCGAGCCGGCCAAGCTGGGTCGTCAGGAAGGCCTTCTGCGGCGCGGTGAGCCGACCGTCGAGTGGGCCGGATCCCGGCGTGGTATGAAAGGTCTGGATGTCCCGCAGGATACTCAGCACATCGGAGCCGACTTCATTGGCGAGGAAACCGGTCTCCAGCGTCGTTCCCTCGGCAACGCGGCTGGCGGTCTTCAGCGTATCGTTGCTGAACAGCGAAGGGACGTCGGGCGCAGCGGCCAGGTCAGCCATACTGTCGGCCGCGACGGGCTGGGTGAAGGTCGAGGCACCGGCGAACAGGTAGCTACCGAGGTGCCGCATGTTCAGCCCACCTCGCATGGCCTGGAACCGACCTTCCAGATCCTGCATCAGTGCGGCCCCGGAGTCCGTGGCGATCGCATTGCCCAGCGACTCGCGGGCACCGGAGATCGAGTCGTTGATCTGGCCGAGGGCCAGATCCTGGGTCGTGAGCCGAGCGCTCACGGCGTCGCTGGTGTCGAGGAAGCCCTGGATCCGGCTTTGCGCGCCCTTGAGGGCCGTCAGGGTTTCCGACTGCCGGCCGAAGCCGGTCAGATCAGTGGCGTTCTTCTGCGTCGAGACCCGTTCCTGGGCCTCCGCCGCCCGGGACTGGGCGCTCATCAGCTCGAGCAGGGCCGACTGATAGTTTCCGAAGGTGGCGACGCGGGTCATCAGACTATCCCCATCAGCGTATCGTACATGTCCTTGGCCGCCTGTATCAGCCGGGCGGAGGCGTTGAAGGCCTGCTGATAGGTCGTCATCAGCACCAGTTCCTCGTCCAGATTGACGCCTTCCTCGGCTCTCTGCCGGGCGTTTGCCTCGGTCGCGAGGGCGCTTGCCGTCTCCATGCGACTTCTGGCCGAAGCCGCATTGCCGCCGATCTCGCCCGACAGCTCAGCGGCATAGCGGGAGACGGAAATCGAGCCGCCCGAGGATCCGCCGGCCGCCTGGAAATTCGCCGCCCGCTGGCCCGCATCGGCGAGGGCGAGGGCACCGCGACCGTCACCGATGCTGAGGGCTGGCGTCCCCGTGGCCGCCGAGAGGTTCAGCCGCGCCAGCGCCAGCTTGGAAGGGCTCTGTCGAATATCCGATCGCAGGGCGAAGCCATCAGCCCGCGAGGCGCGCACGCCGCCGCCGATACCGAAAAGCTCGGTCACCGACACGCCTGACGGAACCTGGGTCGTCCGGTCCTGCACCACCGTCATCGTCGGCGCCGGATTGGCGGTGCCGACAAAGGACAGGGACCCGTCAGCGGCCAGGGAAAAGGCTCCGAAACGGCCAACCCCGGTTGCCGGATCATTCAGCGCAGTGACCAGGTCTCCGACCGTGCCGCCGGCGGGGACCGCGATCTCCAGCTCCCGCAGGCGCGAACCGTTTTCGCCGGTGAAGCGGAGGGTCAGCGTCTCTCCGGCGGTGAAGCCGTGCGGCGAGGTCGCGGTCAGGCCGTTGTCGTAAAAGGCAGGCCGGTCCGTAGACACCAGGTCGTTGAGACCGAAATAGTGGGAGAAACTCCTGCCGGCCTTGGCGGACGGGGCGGCGGCGTCATCGGCGATGGCGACGCCGTTGGTTCCGGTCGCTGCCAGGGTCAGCTTGCCGTTGTTGAAACTGGCCGTTGCCGCGCCGCCCAACTGGGCATTGAGGACCCCGAGAAAGGTCGCCGGCGTCGCAGCGACGCCGTTGACCGTCATGGTCGCACCCGAGAAGACAATATTGGCCCGGGTCTGGATCACGCCGGCAGCGTTTGTCACGGCGACCGTCGTCTGCCCCGAGAACCCGGCAATCGCACTCTCGAACGACTGACCGACATTGCGGCCGGTCAGGAGGGTCGGCGCCGGTACGGCGGAGTTGGCGTTGTGGGCACGGTTCAGCTCATCAGCCGCATGAGACACCAGCTCGGCCAGCCGTTCGGCAGCGGCGGGAGCCTCGACATCCCTCAGCTCGATCAAGCCCTTGATCTCGCCGGAGACAAGGCTGTCGAGCAGGGGCCGCTTCTGCCCACCCGGCTCGGTTATATAGACTTCTCCGAAGGCGGTTTCCCCGGTGACCGTTCCCGCGCGGCTGTACTCGAGGGTCGCCGCACCCTGGCCGACCAGAAGCGCGCCCACGCCGGTCCGGATCGACACCCCGCCCCCGGTCCGGCCGGCAACCCGGATGTCCATCAACTCGGCAAGTTGGCTGATCAGGTTCATCTGGGCCGTTTCAGCCCCCGACGGATCGCCGTCGACGGCCATGGCGCGGGAAATCTCGATGTTGAGGCCGTCAATCTGCTCAAGCAGGCTGTTGGCCCGGTCAACGGAGCTCTGGATCCGGCCGTCCGCGTCCTGCCGAACCGCCTGTATCTGGCCGGAGATCCGGCCGGCCTCATCAAAGAGCGCCTGGGTGCGGAACAGGGCGTCCTGTCGCCGGGGCGAAGACGTCGGGTCCTCGGCCGTGGCCGCAAAGGTGGAGAAGACTGCGTCGACCTTGGCGAAAAAGCCGGCGTCGCCGCCGGGGTCACCGAACAGCGACTGGATACGGTCATAGAGCTCGTGCCGCACGCCCATGCGCGCCGACTCGGCCCCCGCGTTCAGACTGGCCGCCTGCAGAAACCGGTCGGTGGCCAGGCGGATGCGCCCCACCTCAACGCCAGCGCCCATGCCCTGGCTGGTCAGGCTCCGCTGCTCGCCGACCTTGCGCACATAGCCGGGCGTATTCACGTTGGAGACGTTGTCGGAGACGATGCGAAGCTGGGTCTGGGCTGCCTGCAGGCCTGAGCTTGCAGTGTTCATGATGGCGTTCAGGGACATCCGAAGACCTCCAAAGTCACGATACCCGGCAAGCCCTGCCACTCGACGCGCGTTTTTTGCCCGGCATTCCGCGATGCCGGCCCGTACAAGCTACTGAATTTACGCGTTCTTGCGTTTTTCGCCTGGGTCATGCCGGGCAGGGCGCGCAAGGACCGGGCCAGACCAATGCCGGATCCGTGAGGCCCTGCGGACCGACCGCCGGCGCCGGGCAATAATCGTCTCCACGCGGCAAGTTTCGACTGAGCCACATCGGTGGCCGAAAGCCGGGCCTGGACTCTTTTCTGTTTGTTTTCTGAACATTACGAGACGCGGCCCGTTTGGCCCGCGACTTGCGCAGTGGGCCTTGAATGTCCGGCGCAGCAGGCGCCCTCGTCCCCCCTCCCCTCCATGAACGGCTTTCCCGGCAACCATGTCCGAACTCAGCCTGCTGTCCGTCATCGCACCAGCCGTCCCGGCTGCCCCGCAGGGGGCGTCAGGCTCGGGCGAGGTCACGTCCGGCTTCGGGGAGCTGCTGGCGGCCTATTCGGGTGAGCCGGAGTCGGCGCCTGCGACGAAGAGCCCGGGAGATCCCGCGACGTCGAGCCAGGCGGAGACATCGACCGAGGCGGGGAAGTCGACCGAGGCGGGGAAGTCGACCGAGGTGCAGGTCGATGCCGGGCTTGATGGAGCCGTTGTGGCAGGCTTCCTTCAAGCCCCCATGGCACCGCCGGTGCCCCTGGTGCTTCCGGCCGCAGAGGAAGGATCGGCCAAAGTCGCGGTGGACGGATCGTCCACAGCCGCCGAAGAAGGCTCGCCCAAGGCGCAGGTCATGCCGGACGGATGGGCGCAAGGGTCCGGCGACGCCGCGGCCGGCGATCCGCCGGGCACGCAAGCCACAACCCCGCTTCCGGTCGAAAAGACGCTGACCGGAAAGACAGTCGGCCCCGAGGTTCAGCCCCGCGAGCAAACCACGACGCCCCTGCCCTCGGACAAACCTGTCGCCACAAAACCTCCCCGGCCTGAAGTTCAGCCCCCGTTGCGCGAGGCCCCCGTGCTGACGGCGGAGACGTCCGACACCGGGCTGACCGTGGCCGAAGCCCCGCCCGCGATCACGGCCGTCGATGCCCGGGCCCGCACCGGCAATACGCCTGTGCCCCTGACCCTGCCTCCGACGGCCCCGCCCCCGCCGCTTCGTCCCTCGGCGGAACGGAACCCACGGCTGCTGGGACCCGTCGAAACCCTGGCCGCGACCGGGGACGGATCCGCACCGAAGGATCCGGCCCGACCGGTGCCCACGACCCTGCCGCCTGCCCCGGCCGCAAACATCAAACTGGCGACAGGTCCGGCAGAATTCACCGCCGCGCCGATTCCCGGCGACATCGCCGCCGGCGGCGAGGCCGAAGGCGCCGGGTCGGAGCCCCTGCCTCCACTCGAAAGCACGGCGGCCTCCGTCCAGAACACCCCCGGCATGCGCGAGACCGGACTGTCCCAGCTGTCGCGCGCCACAGTCGAGGCGACGGCCCAGATCGCCGCCCAGATCCTGCGTCGGCTTGAAGGCCGGTCCACCCGGTTCGAAATGGCCCTGACGCCCGACGAACTCGGCCGCGTCGACGTCAAGCTCGACATCGATTCCGAGGGTCGCCTGAATGCTCGCCTGGCGTTCGACAACCCGGCCGCCGCGACCGATCTGAAGGGCCGCGCCGACGAACTGCGGCGTCAGCTTGAGGACGCCGGTTTCCAGCTGGCCGATGACGCCTTCGAGTTTACCGGTCGGGACAGCGGCTCCAGCGCCTTTGACCGCGGTCAGGACGACAGGCGGAACGGCTCGTCGCGCGCCTTCGCGGCCGCCTCGCGTCTCAACTCTGAAATCGATCTCGCCCAGCCGCCGCGCTGGCTGGCGCTCTCCCTCTCGCCCTCGGGCGTGGACATGAAGGTCTGATCTGATGGTCGACGCCGTCAACACAACGCCCAACACAGCAGCCAGCAGGATTGGTGCGGGCTCGACCATGCTCGCCTCGAATTTCGAGACCTTCCTGACCCTGCTGACATCCCAGCTGAAAAACCAGGACCCGCTGTCGCCGGTCGATTCCAACCAGTTCACCGCCCAGCTGACCCAGATGGCCGGCGTGGAGCAGCAGTTGCTGACCAACGATCTGCTGAAGGGAATGCTCGAGGCCCAGGGCGGCGGCGGCCTGGCCAGCGCTGCTACAAACATCGGCAAGGACGCCACTGCCGCCTGGTCGGTCACCAAATTCACCGACGGAGAGGCAACCTGGAGCTATGAGCTGGCCTCCAATGCCGCCTCGGCGACGCTGCAGGTGCTGGACGGCTCGGGCAAGGTGGTCTGGTCCGGCGATGCCCCCGAACGCACCACCGGCGTCCACGACTTTACCTGGGACGGCAAGGCCACCACCGGAAACGACGGCCAGGACGGTCAGGCCTATTCCCTGCGGATCGTGGCCAAGGACGCCGCCGGCGGGGCCATCGGCAGTCAGGTGCTGACCCGCGGCCGGATTACCGGCGTCGAGATGTACGACGGTGTGCCCTATCTGACAGTCGGCAACTCCATCCTGCCGCTCTCCGCCGTGATCGCCCTCCAGGAGGGCCGGACCACGGCAGGACCGCCGGCCGCCAATGACGACTCGGAAAGCGCCATGGCCGCCATCGCATCCGCACTCAATCCCATGAAACTGTTCTCGTAAGGAGTTCCACGCCATGAGCATCAACAGCGCCCTTCTGGCCGGTGTATCCGGCCTGACCGCCAACTCCGCCGCCCTCGCGGCGATCTCGCAGAACATCGCGAACGTGAACACCGTCGGCTACAAGCGCACGACGGGTGAGTTTTCGACGGTGATGAACTCCCGGACGCAAGGCTCGGGCTATTCCGCCGGCGGCGTGATGGCCACAGCGCGCCACTTCACCAGCCAGGACGGCCGGCTGCAGCGCACGACTTCCAACACTGACCTGGGCATCGCCGGACAGGGCTTTTTTGTGGTCACCGAGCGGGCCGAGAACCTGCAGGTCACCGACACCCGCATGTTCACCCGCGCCGGTGCCTTCAGCCTTGATAACCTGGGCTACCTCAGGAACACGGCCGGGCTTTACCTCCAGGGCTGGCCCGTCGACTCGGACGGCAATACCGCCCCGGACCCGTCCGACCTGAACCGCCTGCGCACCGTCAACGTGGGGTCCGTCGGCGGCACGGCGGAAGCGACGACCCGCATCCAGCTGAACGCCAACCTCCGGTCCAGCCAGCCGCTCGCAGCCGAGGCCATCGACGCGGCCCTGGCTCCTCCCGGTCCCAATGCCTACAACCCCACGACCAACTCGATGGCCATGTGGGACCCCCAGACCAACGCGGGCGTCAAGCCTGACTTCGAACTGACGATCCCCTTGTCGGATTCCAAGGGCGGGCAGCGGACCGTGGCGCTTTCCTTCCTGAAGAGCTCCGTTCCCAACCAGTGGTACGCAGAGGTCCGGGCCATCCCCGCTTCGGATGTCGTCACCGGAGCCGGGCTTACCAATGGCCAGCTCAGGAGCGGCCTGGTCGCCTTTACCCAGGACGGCCGCCTTGATGTGGCCGCCATGGCCGGTCTCGGAGCCAACGCCCTGTTCCCGGACGTGACCGCGGCGACGCTGAGCTTCGGCGCCTCGGACTCGGGCGCGCCGGGTGCCGGCGTCGTGGCCTGGGCTCCCAACCTCGGTATCGACGCCCAGGATGTGACCTTCGATCTGACCGCTGCAACGGGTGGCCTGACGCAGTACGACAGCGGGTCTGTGGTGCAGGCCGTCCTGACCAACGGCACCGCCTTCGGTAACCTGTCCGAGATCAAGATCGACGAGACCGGCTTCGTCACCGCCGTCTTCGATAACGGCGTCACCCGGAAGATCGCCCAGATCGCCCTGGCCACCTTCCCCAGCCCTGACAACCTGAGCCAGACCTCGGGTAACGCCTACAACGTCAGCCAGGGGTCCGGCACCTTCAACCTGAAGGTGGCGGGGACCGGCGGGGCCGGCAAGATCGGCGCTTCGCAACTTGAGTCTTCCACGGTCGACCTGTCGGCAGAGTTCACCGGACTGATTACCACCCAGCGCGCCTATTCAGCGTCGTCCAAGATCATAACCACTGCAGACGAAATGCTGTCTGAACTTATCAACATCAAACGCTGATAACCAAGTAACAGAGCGTAAACCTCAATGAATCTTTCGTTGAATATTGAGCGGGTGGACGGACGGCATTTTAGCCTTTCCTTCACCACGACGCTTAAACGGCCCTTAGCCGCCAACCCCTATGGTTCGATCATAGTAGTGGTGGTCAATGAGGCATAAGCCCATGTTGCAAGAGCGACGCCTGAATAATCAGGGCGAACAATACGTGGTCGGGCCGACGGGGATTCCCCTGACGCTTCACGACCTGCCTCCGGCCAATACCGACCGTTGGGTTATCCGCCGCAAGGCGGAAGTCGTGGCCGCCGTGCGCGGCGGGCTGATCAGCCTGGAAGACGCGCTCGCGCGCTACCGTCTGACTGCCGAGGAGTTCCTGGCCTGGCAGAAGGCGATCGACAAATGGGGCATGCAGGGCCTGCGCACGACGCGGATCCAGCACTACGGCCGCCCCTAAGGCGACCGCTCCGATGAGATCACGGCCGCTCCCGGCGACGGGGGCGGCCGTTTTCGTTTGCGGACCGGCCTCGAATTCGTGCCGCTTTCGCACTACATGGCGCGCCATGACCCTCTCTGAGGACATCTGCCCGGTCCCGACCATCGCCCCCATGTCGTCTCAGGCCGACATGGATGCGGCGATCGCGTCCGCGCGCGCGGCCGTCGGCCTGCCGGTCGGATCGCGTGTGGTCGCGGCCATGTCGGGCGGGGTGGACTCCACCGTGGTCGCCGCCCTGCTGCACAAGGCAGGCTATGAAGTGGTCGGTGTGACCCTGCAGCTCTATGACCACGGCGCGGCACTGAAGAAAAAGGGTGCCTGCTGCGCCGGTCAGGACATCCATGACGCCCGGCTGGCGGCCGAGATGCTGGGTATCCCCCATTACGTCCTCGACTACGAGAGCCGGTTCCGCGACGCCGTCATCGACCAGTTCGCCGACGCCTATCTGGCCGGCCAAACGCCGGTGCCCTGCATCCGCTGCAACCAGACGGTCAAATTCCGCGATCTGCTGGACGTCGCCCGTGATCTGGGGGCGGAGGCCATGGCAACGGGCCACTATGTGCGCCGTTCGGTCGTCGACGGCCGCGCCCAGATGCGCAAGGCGGTCGATCATTCGCGGGACCAGTCCTATTTCCTGTTCGCCACCACGGCGCAGCAACTCGACTATCTGCGCTTCCCGCTGGCCGATCTGGAGAAGCCGCAGGTGCGGGGCGTGGCCGCAAGCCTGGGCCTGCGCATCGCCGCCAAGCCGGACAGCCAGGACATCTGTTTCGTGCCCAACGGCGACTACCGCACCCTGATCGACAAGCTGCGGCCCCAGGGGCGCGAGGCCGGCGAGATCGTGCACATGGACGGCAGGGTGCTGGGTGGTCATGCCGGCATCACCGACTACACCATCGGCCAGCGCCGGGGTCTGAACGTCGCCGTGGGCGAACCCCTGTTCGTGACCCGGCTGGATCCGGTGAAGCGCCATGTCATCGTCGGCCCGCGCGAGGCTCTGCTCACCGCCGCCCTGACGCTGGACGAGACCAACTGGCTCGGCGACGAGGCCTCGATCGAGGCGGCGGCCGGGGCCGGGGTGCCGGTGCTGGCCCGCGTGCGCTCGACCCGTCCGCCCTCTCCGGCCCGGCTGTCATGGGTGGACGGCGCCGTCGGCGTGACCTTCGCCACCGGCGAGGAAGGCGTGGCCCCCGGCCAGGCCTGTGCCCTCTATGACCCGGCCGATCCGGACCGGCTGCTGGGTGGCGGATTCATCAGGACAACCACCGCCGTCGCCTGACGGCGTCCTGGCCTGCAAGGTCAGCCGCGGGTCGGCATCAACTTCCGGCGCTGGCGCACCAGGGCCAGGGGCCGACCGTCGGGGGCATGGGCGACGCCATCCTCCACAGCCCAGCCACCGCCGACGTCGCGGCTGGTGAAGTGGAAATAGGCCCACCCCTCCGGCGAGGTCTCCGGTGTCATTGCGGTGAGCAGATCGGCCCGAAGGTCGACGCTGGCCGCGACATTCGGCGGGGCCGGAAATGCTGTGAAATAGGTTGGATACAGGCCGTCCAGCAGGAACAGCAGACGGGCCTCGTCCAGCGGGGCGGCGTCGATGGTCCGCATCCAGCAGCCGAGTTCGGGCGACCGGCCGGCGTTCTCGCCGAACAGCCTTGGACCGTCGACGAAGCGGTGGTCGATATGCCGGGTAAACCAGGGGCCGAACAGCGGGTCCAGCGGGGTCGGGTCGAGATCCCCGACCGGTATCGGCGAAGCCTTCAGCGGTGTCAGCACCGGTCCCGGCACGTCCCGCCCATAGGTTCCGAGCGCCTGGATGGCGGGTCGGTCGACCTGGCCGCCGGTGACCGAGGCATAGGCGACGTTGCGCCCTCCCCGGTCCATGACCGGCGTGAAGACCGCGTCTTCGAACCGGGCCGCGGCCAGATACTGGACGGTCAGGGACTGCAGGGGTGTCTCGATGCCCAGCCCCTGCCGCATCGCACCGGCTGCGAGCGCCGCCATCAGGCCGCCGAACGGCGCGCCACGCTCCTGCGGGACCGATTGCGGGGCGTTCGAAAAGCCGCTCGTCAGTCGGGCGGTCAGGCCGCCTTCGCCGTCGTCGGTCAGGGCCAGGGCTTCGGCGAGTGTCTGCTCGGTCATGCGGTCTTGCTAGCGTGCAGGAAAGGCGAGCGGAAGCGGGGAAACCCCCGCCCGAAGTCGAGGGATCCGGAAACGCCGCAGCGTGTCCGTAGCCAAACAAGACTGACCTAGTCCGTTCAGATTGGCAACCCTCTTGCAAAACGGCTGACGCAAGGTCACTTTCGCAGGATGGGACGCACCGCAGATTACTCACGACAGAGCTGTTCGATCGCCGCCACGCTCGAGGTCATCGGCGACCCCTGGACCCTGCTGGTCATCCGCGACGCCTTCAACGGCGTCAGCCGCTTCGAACAGTGGCAGGAGCGGCTGGGCGTCGCCCGCAATGTGCTGGCGGCCCGGCTGAAGAGCCTGGTTCAGCACGGTGTGCTGGAGCCCCGGCTCTATTCCGAACGCCCGCCCCGCAACGAGTATGTCCTGACCGCCAAGGGCAAGGACCTTTACGGCGTCCTGGTCACCCTGCACGGCTGGGGTTCCAGACACGTCTATGGCAATGCCGATTCCGGCGTCTCCATGATCCACAAGGATTGCGGCCACGACCTGGCCCCGCGCATCGCCTGCGGCCACTGCAACGAGATCGTCAAACCGCGCGACATCCTGCTGACCACGGCCGAGAACCGCCCGACCGTCGGCGAGATGATGCCTCGGGAACGGACCGGCGAAGAGGCCGCCTGAGCCCCTTGCCTTTCCCCACGCCCCGGCCCATCCAGCCGCGCAATTCCTCCTGCCAAGGGTAGCCATTCCATGTCCGATCCCGTCGTCATCGTCTCCTTCGCCCGCACGCCCATGGGCGGCTTCCAGGGAGCACTGTCCGGCGTCAAGGCGACCGAGCTGGGCGCGACCGCTGTCCGGGCTGCGGTCGAGCGGGCCGGCGTTGATCCGGCCAGGGTCGAACAGATCTACATGGGCTGCGTCCTGCCCGCCGGTCTCGGCCAGGCCCCCGCCCGTCAGGCCGCCATCGGCGCGGGTCTCGGCCAGCATGTCGAGGCGACCACCGTCAACAAGATGTGCGGCTCAGGCCTGCAGGCGGTGATGATGGCCTCCGACAGCATCCTGGCCGGCAGCGCCGACGTCATCGTGGCGGGCGGCATGGAGTCCATGACCGGCGCCCCCTATCTGATGACCAAACACCGCGGCGGGGCCCGGATCGGCCACGATGCCATCCTCGACAGCATGTATCTGGACGGGCTGGAGGACGCCTATACGCCCGGCAAGCTGATGGGCGCCTTCGCCGAGGACTCGGCCCGCACCTATCAGTTCACCCGCGAGGCCCAGGATGAATATGCGCTGGAGAGCCTGAGCCGGGCGCTGGAGGCCATCGCCTCGGGGGCCTTCAAGGCCGAGATCACCCCGGTCGAGGTCACGGGCCGCAAGGGCGTCGTGACGATCACCGAGGACGAACAGCCCGGCAAGGCCATGCCGGAGAAGATCCCGACGCTGAAGCCTGCCTTCTCGAAGGACGGCACCATCACCGCCGCCAACGCCAGCTCGATTTCCGACGGTGCCGCTGCCCTGGTGATGACCCGCGAGAGCGTGGCCAAGGCCATGGGCCTGCCGATCGTCGCCCGCATCGTCAGCCACGCCGCCCACGCCCATGAGCCGGGCCTGTTCACCACGGCGCCCGTCCCCGCGATGCAGAAGGCCCTGAAAAAGGCCGGCTGGACGGTCGAGGACGTCGACCTGTGGGAGATCAACGAGGCTTTCGCCGTCGTCGCCATGATCGCCATGCGCGAGCTCGGCATCGACCGGGCGAAGCTGAACGTCAACGGCGGGGCAACGGCTCTGGGCCATCCCATCGGGGCGTCCGGCGCGCGGGTCCTGACCACCCTGCTCGCGGCGCTCCAGGCACGTGGCGGCAGGAAGGGCGTGGCCAGCCTGTGCATCGGCGGCGGCGAGGCCGTGGCCGTGGCGGTCGAACTGGCCTGAGGGCCGCCACGCGGGCGGCAGGGTGAAGGCTGGACTGCGCCGACCTGATCTTACCCCTTGCCCCGCCGTCCGCGGGGACTAAGGTCCGCGCGGATTTTCAGGTAACGGACGGTGTTTCGAATGCGGATCGGTATGTTGCTGGCGTCGGCCGCCGGTATCTCCCTGCTGGCCACGGCCGCCCTGGCGCAGCAGAGCGTCGGCCCGGTCGACCAGACGAAGGGCACGTTCGAGGACAAGTTCCGCCAGTTCGAGGGCGAGGACTGGCCGACCCCGACGGACTACCGCAATGCCTCCGGCGCTCCCGGGCACCGCTACTGGCAGCAGCAGGTCGACTATGACATCGACGTGTCACTGGACGAGGCACGCCGCACCCTGACCGGCCGCGAGGCGGTGACCTATACCAACCATTCGCCCGACGCCCTCGGCTATCTGTGGCTGCTGCTGGACCAGCAGAACTATCGCCGCGACTCCATGGCCGAGCGCAGCCGGACCTACACCGCCTCGGACACGGTCAGCGTCAATGAAGTGCTGCGGGTGCAGCGCATGCAGGACTGGGAAGGCGGCTTCAACGACCTGAAGGTGACCGGCCCGGACGGCCAGGCCCTGCCCTTCACCATCGTCGATTCCATGATGCGGATCGAACTGCCGCGACCGCTCGCCACCGGCGAGCGCTTCGCCTTCACCATCGATTTCAGCCTGCCCCTGCCCGAGACCAATGTGGTCGGCGGACGCAGCGGCTATGAATGTTTCACCAGGCCGGGCCAGGACGGCAACTGCCTTTTCCTGGCCGCCCAGTGGTTCCCGCGTCTGGCCGTCTATTCGGACTATGAGGGCTGGCATAATGCCCAGTTCCTGGGCTCCGGCGAGTTCACCCTGGAGTTCGGCGACTATGACGTCTCCATCACCGCGCCCGCCGACCATACGGTGGCCGCGACCGGCGAGCTGCAGAACACCGACATCCTCAGCGCCGAACAGCGGGCCCGACTGGCTGAGGCCCGGACCGCCGACGCCCCCGTCTATATCGTGACACCCGCCGAGGCCGCGGCCGCCGAGGCCCGCCCGGCCCGCTCCGGCACCCGCACCTGGAATTTCAGCGCCGACAACGTCCGCGACTTCGGCTGGGCCTCGAGCCGCAAATTCATCTGGGACGCCATGGGCGTCGACCAGGAAAGCGCCGAACATCCCGTCGTCATGGCCATGTCCTTCTATCCGAAGGAGGCCCGGCCGCTGTGGGACACCTATTCGACGCGGTCGATCGCCCACACCATCGACGTCTACAACCAGTTCGCCTTCACCTATCCCTATCCGACGGCCCAGTCGGTCAACGGTCCGGTCGGCGGGATGGAATATCCGATGATCACCTTCAACGGGCCGCGCCCGGTGCGGGGCGACGACGGCAGCCTGACCTATACCGAACGCGCCAAGAACGGCCTGATCGGCGTGGTCATCCATGAGGTCGGCCACATCTATTTCCCGATGGTCGTCAACTCCGACGAGCGCCAGTGGACCTGGATGGACGAGGGGCTGAACAGCTTCCTGCAGTTCCAGGCCGAAAAGCTCTGGGACGCCGACTTCCCCGCCCGCGGCGAACCGTCGAGCATCATCGAATACATGGTCAGCCAGGACCAGGTGCCGATCATGACCCAGTCGGACTCCCTGCTTCAGTTCGGCAACAACGCCTATGCCAAGCCGGCGACGGCCCTGGTGATCCTGCGCGAGACCATTCTGGGCCGGGACCTGTTCGACCGGGCCTTCCGCGAATACGCCCAGCGCTGGGCCTTCAAACGCCCGACCCCCTATGACTTCTTCCGCACCATGGAAGAAAGCTCCGGCGTCGATCTCGACTGGTTCTGGCGCGGCTGGTTCTATTCCACCGACCACGTCGACATCTCGCTGGAGAACGTCACCGCGGCGACACTGGAATCCGCTGATCCCGAGGTGCGCAACCGCGCGGCCCGCGAGCGGTTCGAGCAGGAGCCGATCTCGCGCACCGTCGAGAACAACCGCGGTATCGAGACCGTGGTCGAGCGCGACCCGGCGACGCGGGATTTCTACAATGCGACCGACCGCTTCACCACCACGGCCCAGCAGCGCCGCGACGCCGAAAGCGCCGCCCGTCGGGCCGATGCCGACCGCCGCGCGGCGCAAGGGTTCGACGACAACATCTACCGCTTCACCTTCCGCAACGTCGGTGGCCTGGTCATGCCGGTGATCCTGAAGCTGACCTGGTCGGACGGCTCGGACGAGACGATCCGGATCCCGGCCGAGATCTGGCGCCGCAACAGCCAGCAGGTGATCTGGCAGCATGTGTCGTCCAAGACCCTGGTCTCGGCAGAGGTCGATCCCCTGCGCGAGACGGCGGACGCCAACAGGCCCAACAACCTGTTCCCGCGCCAGATCGACGAGCGGAGCCTGCGCCTGGCACCCCCGCCGCCGCCCGGAGAGAACCGGATGCGGGACTCGGACGTCGAGGTCAGCCCGGACTCGACCGCGACCCGGGTTCGCCCCCCGGCGGCGGCCCGGTGATGCGGCGGGCGATGCTCGCTGCGGCGCTGGTCGCGGGCCTCGCCACACCCTTGGCGGCCCACCGCGGCCATGCGGGATTGACGGTGGTCGAGATCGATCCGGCCTCCGGCATCGTCAGCGTGGTGCATCGCTTCGCCGCCCATGACGTCGAGCCGGCCCTGGTCTCCATCGCCCCCGGGGCCCAGCCGAGCCTGGACGATCCCCGCGCCGTGGCGGAGCTTGAGACCCACTTGCGACAGCGGTTTCGGCTCGATATCGACGGAGCCGCCATCCCGGTGACCCATGCCCGCACCGATCTGGCGGGCGACAATGTCCGGGTCGATTTCGTCGGCGAGACGAGCGACCGCAGCATCGCATCCGTGACCATCGACCTCGACTTCTTCCCCGGCGTCCATGACGACCAGGAGCAGCAGGTCAATGTGCGGATCAACGGCGTGACCCGGACGGTGGTGTTCCGGCCGGGATCGGCGGCCCAGACCGTGACCTTCGGCGGCTAGTCCTCCTCCGCCGCCAGCAGGTCGGCGGGGTCGAAGTCGTAGTCGAGCAGGTCCTTCGGACGGCACTCCAACGCAGCACACAGTTTGGCCAGCGTGCGGAAGCGGATCCCCTTCACCTTGCCCGAGCGAAACAGCGACAGCTGGGTCTCGCTGAGGCCGACCTCGGCGGCGAGGTCGCGGGCTTTGAGGCCTCTTTTCACTATCAACTGGTCGAGTGTGACGCGGATCGGCATCAGATCATCTCGTCCAGCTCGGCCTGGACCTTGCCGGCCTGTTCGACCACGCCGCCCAATAGGAACAGGGCGCCGCCGATCATGCCGAGCGTCATACCGCCCACGTCGAAATTGAGGAAAGACCCGGCCCCGTGCGCGAGCATGCGGAGCAGATTGGTCACAACGAAGACGCTGAGCACTCCGCCCACGCCGAGCGCCAGTCCTACCCGACGCAGGGCGCCCGAGAGGGTCGGCTGAATCAGCCGGCCCCTCGCCAACTGACCCATGGCCGAGCCTATGGACCAGACGCCGAACAGGTAGCAGAGCGACGGTAGGATCCAGATCACTCCGGCGAGATACCGGGTCTCGTAGTCGACGGGGTTCTCGCTCAGCCAATGCATGACCGGTCCGACGAGGTTGGTCAGGGTCAGGAGCGCGCCGACGCTGATCACCATGAAGACGGCCAGCCAGCGGAACTGGGCGCAGCGGCGGCGGAAGCGGACGAGGTCTGTGGGGCTCATGAAGGAAATCCGGGGTCGAAAGTCTGTCCTATCTTTAATCTTGACTTAAAGACGCAGGCTTCGCAACTTTATATGTGACTTAAACGAAACCAGAGCGCCCGCCATGTCCGCCGCCATCGAGACGACCGAATTGACCCGCCGCTTCAAACGCCATCTGGCCGTCGACGCGGTGTCGATGACCCTGCCGGAGCAGGCGGTCTACGGCTTTCTGGGGCGGAACGGGGCCGGCAAGACCACCACGCTGAAGATGCTGCTGGGCCTGATCCGGCCGACCGGCGGGACGGCGCGCGTGTGCGGGATCGATGTGAGCCGCAACCGGATCGGAGCGGCGCGCAAGGTCGGGGCGCTGCTGGAGGCGCACGGCTTCTACGGAAATCTGTCCGGCCGGGAGAACCTGGACCTGACCCGTTGCCTGATCGGCTTGCCCCGGACCGAGATCGATCGCGTGCTGGAGGTGGTTGAGATGTCCGAACACGCAGGCCGGCGTGTCTCCGACTATTCACTGGGCATGCGCCAGCGACTGGGGCTGGCCCGGGCCATGCTGGGGGCACCGCCGGTGCTGATCCTCGACGAGCCGACCAACGGGCTGGATCCGGACGGCATCGCCGACATGCGCCGCTTCCTCGGCGAGCTGCCGGCCCGGACCGGCGCGACGGTGCTGCTGTCCAGCCATCTGCTGGGCGAGATCGAGCAGACCGCCACCCATGTGGGCATCATCCATCAGGGGCGGCTGGTACTGGAAGGCGAACTGGCCCGGCTCAAGGCCGAGATGGCACCGGAGATCGCGGTCGAAATCGACGACCCGGCGCGCGCGGCCGAACTGGCAGCGGCGCGGGGGTTCGCTGTCGCGCGGTCAACCGACCGGATCGTGGCCAGCCTCAAGCCCGGCGAGGACGCCCGCGCTGCCGCCGCCGCCCTGAATCGTGCCCTCGTAGAGGCCGAAATCACCGTCTTCGCCATCGGACCGCGCGCCCGGACGCTGGAAGGCATCTATCGCGAGGTGTCCGGCCCGCCCCCTGCCCAACCCCTCATTCAGCCGGAGCTCGCCTGATGTCCGCCGCCCCCTTTTTTGCGCCCCTCGCGGTCGAGGCCCGCAAGCTGAACCGTTCGCTGGCAGCTCTGCTCGCCCCGGCCGCGCCCTCGCTGATCGCCGTCTTCGGCTTCTTCATGCTGCTGCGGTCCGACCGGTCTGCGACCTGGGACATGTGGATGACCAGCGCGGCCGGCATCTGGGCCTTTTTCATGCTGCCGATGAGCGTGACGGCCCTCACCGCCCTGGTTGCCCATATGGAGCACGGACCGCGCAGCTGGGATCATCTGCGCGCCTTGTCGGTAAAGCGGTGGCGGCTGTACGCGGCCAAGGCCGTCGCCGTGGTGATCGTCGTGGCCCTGATGAGCGTTGCCACCCTGGCGATGAATTGGACAGCGATCAGCCTGGCCAGTGCCATCAGGCCCGAGTTCGCCCCCACGGGCGTCTTCAACCTGGCGGCCTACGCGGGGCTGATGGGAAAGATCTTCCTCGCCAGCCTGCTGATGATCGCACTCCAGCTGTGGATCGCCCTGCGCTTCGCCAGCTTCGTGCCTGGACTGGTGCTGGGCATCGGCGGCACCTTCTTCGCCGTCGTCGCCACCTCGGCCAAGGAAGGCGTGTTCCTGCCCTGGCAGATGCCGGTCAACATGATGGCTTCAGACGCTTGGCGGGTGGATACGGCCCTTGGGCTCGGCTGCGGCCTGGGGCTGGTCGCCTTCGTCCTGATGACGATCCATCTGTCCCGCCGCGAGGTGCTGTGAAGATCCATCCCGCCATATGAGCCGGGCCAGCGACACCCGGCCCGTGGTAGGCAGAACCATGGACGTTCGGAGCATCCCCCATGCGTGAAGAAGGCCCGGCCCCTGCCAAGAGCTGCGGCGACTGCGGCCTTTGCTGCAAGCTGATGGGCGTGACGGCTCTGGGCAAGCCGGCCGGAAAATGGTGCCGGCAGTTCAGCAAATCGTCGGGCTGCGCCATCTATGAAGACCGGCCCGACGACTGCCGCGTCTTCAACTGTCTGTGGCTGCTGACCGGGGCGCTGGACGAAAGCTGGAAGCCGACAACGGCCGGCTTCGTGCTGCACAGCGAAATGGGAGGGGCGCGGCTGGTGGTCGAATGCGATCCCGCCCGGCCGCACGACTGGCGGCACCCACCATACGAAGCGACATTGCGCCGCTGGGCTTCGGCCGCCGGACAAGAGGTCCTGGTCTTCGCCGGATCCCGCGGTGTGCGGCTGGGCGAGCCGGACACACCCGTACGTCGGGCCTGACCCCCCGCTAGCGGACGTCGACCGACTGGGCGATCTGCTCGGCCAGGTCGCGGTCGGCCCCGTCCAGGCTCATGGTCCAGACGTGGATTTCACGCGGGGCCGCCGTCCGCTGGAACAGGTGCTCCACCGCATGGCGCACCCCGTCCTCGGTCGCGAGGATGGAGGCACGGCCCGCCGCCTCGACCATCTGGCCGCTGTAGATCGGGAACTGCGAGGATGGTCCGGCATAGACCATGACGAACGACCGGGCACCGCGCCGGATCGTATAGATGCGGAAGTCCGGACCCGGGCGGCCGGTGACGATCTCGAAGCCAGGCGGCAGGTCAGCGGTGAACGGCAGGGCCGCACGGGCGGCGCTGTCCAGCACTGTGACGGCCGGGGCGGCAGGCGGTGGCGGGGTCGCCACGACCGCCTCCAGCGGCACCGTCGGCGAGG
>VYLK01000237.1_pt1 | contig 22617 bp, 25 predicted proteins | sample 5114321 | NCBI WGS metagenome assembly VYLK01 (sample SAMN12291792, study PRJNA351875) | freshwater metagenome | isolation source: freshwater lake | place: USA: Michigan, MSU2 Lake | collected 2011-08-16
ACGACTTTTAGACGTGTGTGAATGCGGGAGTAGCAAGGTGTCAGCCACCAATCATGAAGTAGCCGGCGAAGCCGGAGAACCAACACGGCGTGACATGATCCATGTCGCGACAGGGGCCGTAGCAGCGGGCGGTGCCGCTATGCTGGCTTGGCCTCTCATCAATCAAATGAATCCAGCTGCCGATACGCGCGCTTTGGCATCGATTGAATTTGATGTGTCGAAAGTCGCGGAAGGCTCGCAGACCAAGATCATGTGGCGCGGTAAGCCGCTATTCGTTCGCCACCGGACCGCTGAGGAAATCGCGCAAGGTAAAAAAGACGACGGCGCAGATCTGAAGGATCCGCAAACGGACGATCAGCGCACCATGCAGTCCAATGAACAGCCTGGTAAGCCAGAGTATCTGATCATGGAAGCAAACTGCACGCACTTGGGTTGTATCCCTGTCGGCATTGCTGAGCCCGGCTATATTGGTGAGTACGGTGGCTGGTTCTGCCCTTGCCATGGCTCGCACTACGATACCGCTGGCCGCATCCGCAAGGGCCCAGCTCCGAAAAACCTTTATATTCCGCCCTACGTCTATACCGGCGGCACAGTCGTAAAGATTGGATGATACGAACATGAGTGGACCTTCAAGCTATGTGCCTAAGTCCGACCTCGAAAAGTGGTTGGATACGCGGCTGCCGATCGTGCGGTTTATGAATGACACGCTGGTCGATTTTCCAACCCCAAAGAACTTGAACTATTGGTACACGTTCGGCGGCATTCTGGCGGTCTGTTTGGCCAGCCAAATCATCACCGGGATCATCTTGGCGATGCATTATGTGCCACATGTCGACATGGCCTTTAACTCGGTTGAGCGCATCATGCGGGACGTGAACTATGGCTGGTTGGTGCGCTTCATGCACTCCAACGGGGCCAGCATGTTCTTCTTGGCCGTTTACATCCACATCTTCCGTGGCCTTTATTACGGATCGTACAAAGCACCTCGCGAAATCTTGTGGGGCTTGGGTGTCATCATCTTCCTGCTGATGATCATCACCGCCTTCATGGGTTACGTATTGCCTTGGGGTCAGATGTCCTTGTGGGGCGCAACCGTGATCACCAACATCGTGGGTGCGGTTCCTTTCATCGGTGACTCGATCAAAACTTGGTTGCTCGGTGGCTTTGCCGTCGACAATGCGACGTTGAACCGCTTCTTCTCGCTGCATTACCTCCTGCCGTTCGTGATTGCAGGCGTCGTGGTCTTGCACATCTGGGCGCTGCATGTGCCTGGCAACAACAACCCAACCGGTGTTGAAGTGCAAGATGTGAAGAAAGAAACCCTTCCATTCCATCCTTACTACACAATCAAGGATGCGTTTGCTATCTGCGTCTTCTTGCTGATCTTTGCTGGCTTTGTCTTCTTCGGGCCCAACACTTTGGGTCACCCAGACAATTATATCCCTGCTAACAACCAAGTGACGCCAGCGCACATCGTGCCTGAATGGTATCTGCTGCCCTTCTATGCGATCTTGCGGGCCATCACGTTCGACGTCTTGATCATCGATGCCAAGTTCGGCGGCGTGATTGCGATGGGTGGTGCGATCCTGATTTTGTTCGCATTGCCTTGGCTCGACTCGTCCAAGATCAAGTCCATGCGCTATCGCCCAGTCGCTCGCATGTGGTGGTTTGCCTTCGTGGTGAACTTCCTGATGTTGGCCGTGTGCGGTGCCATGCCGGCTGAACCACCCTGGACGGCGATCTCGCTGATCTGCACGATCTTCTACTTCGCTTATTTCTTGGTCATTCTCCCAGTGTTGGGCGTGATTGAGAAACCCCAAACCCCCCCTGCGTCGATTGCGGACTCAATCCTGCAATCCCACAAGAAGTCGGCAGGCGTGTCTGCTGCTGCTGTACCGGCGGAATGAGGAACTTTGTAATGAAACCAACTTTCGCACGCCGATTTATCGCCGGGGTCTTAGGCCTTGTGTCTGTCGTGGCCTTCACCAGCAGCGTGCAAGCTGCTGGCGAGGTCAAGCATCCACGGGAAGTCAATGGCTCTTGGGAAGGCCCATTTGGTCGCTTTGACCGGGCCCAGCTACAACGCGGCTTCCAAGTCTATAAGGAAGTCTGCTCGGGCTGCCATTCGATGAACTTGCTGCATTACCGTAACCTCGGTGATGAGCATGGCCCGTTCTATGATCCCAAATATCCAAACCCGAACGAAAACCCAGTCATCAAGGCCATCGCTGCCACCTACACCGTGAAAGCAGTGGATCCAGACGGCAATGAGGAAGAGCGTCCGGGTCTGCCAGCAGACAAGTTTGTGTCACCGTTCGAAAACGCATCACAAGCAAAAGCGGCTAATGGTGGGTCAATGCCTCCCGATATGTCGGCTTTGATTAAAGCACGTCACAACGGCGGTGATTATGTCTACTCGCTTTTGAGTGGCTATGATCAAACGCCGCCCAAGGGTAAGTCCGTTCCAGAGGGCAAATACTATAATCCGTATATGCCAGGCGGCGTGATCGCCATGGGTCCGCCACTGGTCGATGAACAAGTGACCTATGCGGATACTGAAGCCAATAAAGGCGTCAAGCCAACTGTTGACCAAATGTCCCGTGACGTTGTGGCCTTCTTGAGCTGGGCTTCTGAACCCCATCAGACCCAACGCAAGATCACAGGTTTTGGCGTGATGGCCTTCCTATTGGTGTTGACCATCCTGCTGTGGTTCTCGTACCGCCAAGTGTGGCGCAACGTTGAGCACTGAGGCCATTTAGGCTTCCGCAATGACAAAGGCCGCCCCTCGGGGCGGCCTTTTTGCTGTGTGCCGTGAGGAAGCCCCTCTCCCCTGCAGGGGCGGGGGGAGGCGCGTTATCTCAAGCCCGACGATCAAGGGCAACGGCGCTGGTATCGCGGAAGGCTTGGGCGCCGGGGCCGTAAGCCACAGGGGTAGGCCGAGCCGCCACTGCTTCTTCGGCGATGGCGCGCACCAAACCTTCGGCCAAGGCTCGCTGACGTCCCAAGGCCCGCTCATGGGCTTCCATGGCAGCCTTAAAGCGCTCTGTCTCCACCGTCAGGGTCGCCTTCAGTACGGGCGGCACGCCTTCGAGCATTTTCGGGTTTTGGGCAATGCGGCGGCTTTCCAGCGCATAGACATTGGCCAGACGTGCGGATTCCTCATTCAGGGATTGGGCCTCTAGGAACCGACTGCCTTCAAACAGAGCCGCCTGTCTTTCTGCAAGATCAGCGAGCCGACGCGTCAACAGGATCAATTGATCCAGTAAATCGCTGGGGTCGTTAGCCATTAGGGTCATGATCTATACTCCCGCTGCTTGTGCACGTTCTTGGATTTTGAGCATTTCTCGCTTCACGGCGGTGGCGATGCCGATCCCGCCTTGTTCGCTGAAGCCCTTGGCATATTCCTCGGTCAAGAAGGGACGAAAGGCTCGCTCTGCCGCACCACCGCCAAACATGGAGTCCGAGATGTCCGTGTCTGTCTCCATGAGCGACAGCATCTGCGCCAAGGCCATGCGTTCGAATTCCCGCGCGGTCTTGTCCATCTCGGCGTTCGACTTCAGCGTTTTTGCGCGTGCACCCAACACCTCAACCGAGGTCGACTGGGTTTGGGGAAAGGGCATTACGGGGGCGATACTATCCATATTTTGTGGGTCCCTTACATCACTTCGATGTCAGCTTGCAGCGCACCAGAGGCTTTCAGCGCCTGGAGAATTTGAATGAGGTCACGTGGGTTGACGCCCAGAGAATTGAGGCCCTCAACCAGATCGCGCAACGGTACGCCGCCCCGAATGACGGTGAGGTCGCCCTTATCTTCTTCAACCGTGACGCTGGAACGTGGCACGACGGTCGTTTCGCCTTGGCTCAGCGGGTTAGGTTGGCTGACGAGAGGGGTCTCCTGCACCGAGACGGTGAGATTGCCTTGTGCCACAGCGACAGTAGACACCCGCACATTATCGCCCATCACCACAATGCCAGAGGCTTCATCAACCACAATCTTGGCAACCTGATCAGGGGTTACGTTTAGGCGCTCGACCCGGCCGATCAGGCTGACCATATCGCCTGGATAGCCAATGGGTTTTGAGAGAACAACCGTTGACGGGTTCTCTACCGAGGCTGCTGCGACACCTAAATTGGTGTTGATGGCGTTAGCAATGCGGCGGGCGGTCGTGAAATCTGGGTTGCGCAAGGCAAGACGAAGCTCAGTTTGACCGGCAAGGTCAAAATGAAGCTCGCGCTCAATCAGGGCACCATTGGCAATGCGGCCATTGGTGCTGACGCCGCGGCTGACACTTGTTCCAGAATTGCCGGTCGCGGTAAAACCACCGACCGTCAGCTGGCCTTGGGCAACAGCATAAACTTGACCGTCCGCACCCATCATCGGGGTCACCAGCAACGTTCCGCCCTCTAAGCTTTTGGCGTCCCCAAAGGCTGAGACCGAAATATCAAGCCGTGTGCCTTGGGTAGCAAAAGGGGGTAGGCTCGCCGTTACCATGACGGCGGCGACGTTTTTGGTTTGCAGATTTTGCTCTCGGGTGTTGACACCCATTCGCTCCAGCATGGCTTCCAAGCTTTGCTTGGTGAAGGGCGAATTGCGCAGACCGTCGCCAGTCCCGGGCAGACCAACTACAATGCCATAGCCGATCAATTGGTTGTCACGTACCCCTTCGATCTGCACCAAATCCTTGATACGCGATTGGGCAAAAGCTTGGGCAGGCCAAGCACACCATAGGCTGATCAGCCCGAGCATGAGGGCTGCAGAAACAAGACGGAATACGGGCGTAATTATCTGTGTCATTGGTTTTGACCATGCTAAATCCATGCCGCAATCTTGCTAGAAAAAATCATTTTAAAACAATAACTTTGTTGGCTGGCTTTCGCTTGGGTATCCAATTGGATCGGCAAGGTTTGCCTAGGGCTGGTGGCATTCTGCCGTCTTCCCGCTTTCTTGTGTCACACATTAATCAGGTCTTAACCGGGGCGGCCCATGAATCGTGTTCATGAAAGTTAATGCGCCCACGTCCACATCTTCTGTTTCTGGGGCCCGTCGCGCCACTGGCGGTGCGGCACCTGGATTTGTACTGCCCGGGCAAGTCGAAGGCGGGCCAGCGCAAGTTAATCGCGCCATGTCCGCAACTTCCATCGCCAATGTGGGCGCGCTTTTGGCCTTGCAAGGCGAAGATGATGTGGTTGAGCGCCGCCGTCGCGCGACCCGCCGCTCCTCCACCCTCCTAGACCAATTGGACGAGATACGCGTCGCCATTTTGGGTGGGGGCGTCAATCGCGAGCAAGTCGCTCGTCTCTCTCAAACCCTGCGTGAGCACCGCGACGCCGTAGATGATCCAGCCTTGAACGCACTTCTCGATGATGTGGAACTGCGCGCCGAGGTCGAGCTCGCTAAGCTCGAGCGCGCGCTTTAGGGGCATCGGGCATTCGATTTTCAGAACCCTTCTGGGTGTTGCGGCCAGTAGCTTGCTCTTTTAGCAGTAGAGGGCCCAGCCCAATGTTTCTTGCGCCTTGCGAGCCGTCTCGGGCTTCACTATAGCGCGAGGACATCGTGCGATGCCTTCATCGATCACATGCAGAAGCAGGGGTACGTCATGACGACGATAGTTATGCCAAACACCGATGTGCCAAGTGACTATGTGCCTTCCGACGACGAAGAGTTCATGAATGAACGGCAACGCGAGTATTTCCGCAAGAAGCTGCAGGATTGGAAGGGCTCACTGCTCGCCGACTCCAAGGATACCTTGTCGCATTTGCAAACCGAGACCGTATCTCTGCCAGATGTCGCAGATCGCGCCTCTGCTGAGACCGATAAGAATATTGAGCTGCGAGCGCGGGACCGTCAACGCAAGCTGATTTCCAAGATCGATGCAGCGTTGCGCCGGATTGAGGATGGCTCTTACGGCTATTGCGATGAAACCGGCGAGCCCATCTCTTTAGGCCGCTTGATGGCCCGTCCGGTAGCGACCTTGAGCTTGGAAGCCCAAGAACGCCACGAGCGGTCAGAGCGCATTCACCGCGACGACTAAGCCGAGACGATCAGTCCGCGTTTAAAACGGACTGATTGCGCCTAAGATTTGCTGACCCTTAGGCGGCTGTTGATAGGCCGTGATCTGGCCACGCCCACCGTAAGAGATGCGGGCTTCTGCCATTTGTGTGTGGCGGACTTGATTGGCCGATGTGATGTCTTGTGGCCGCACAATCCCGGAGACCAAAAGCTCGCGTAATTCATTGTTGATACGCACTTCTTGGCGACCCGCTACAACCAAATTGCCGTTGGGCAGGACTTGGGTAACGATAGCAGCAACGGTCATATCGACCTTCTCGTTGCGCGCCACTTGGCCTTGGCCTGCGAACGCGCCGTTAGAACTTGCCCCAACCATGGTGGAGGGATCGAACCCTTCGGGCAAGACTTTGCCCGGCAATTGCTCCAAACCAAAGAAACTGGTTACGCCGCCATCCATGGTGGATTTTCGCGTACGACCGGTTGAGTTGTTCAATTGCGCCTGATCATTGATCTGAATCATGACGGTCAGGATATCGCCGATATTGGAGGCGCGGGGATCATTGAAGAATTGGCGCGAACCCGCTTGCCATAATGAGTTTGACGAGGCTTGGCTCATCTGTTGGGTTGGCATTGGCATCACAACTTGGCGGCGCCCCGTTGCCGCATAGGCGGGATTTTCAATCGGCGTCACTTCAGGCGGCTTACCAGCGGTGCGCACTTCCTCAAGTGTGGAGGCGCAGCCGGTCAGGGTCAGAGCCGCTAAAATCACCATGCTGAACTTTTGCATCAATTGACTCCATTCTGATTAGGCACCCGAGCCGAAAGCTGGCTTAGCATCACGCGGGCCGTGCCCGGGCCATCGACAATGGCTTCCAGCACTTTGTTGGATTTCGGGTTTAGAACTTTCACATTGGCCCCAATGGCTGCATCGGCCAGCGCTTTGCCGCGGACCGATAATTTGAGGCCTTCTGCTTCATAAATGAGGGTCACAGGTTCATTGCGACGCACGGACGGCGTGTCCATCACGTCCATCGCCCGCAAGGGGGTGTTGGCGAGCAGAACGCGCTTGGCGGTCTTGCCGATCAAAGCTTCTGGGTCTGCCAGCGCATCGCGAGGGGCGGTCGAGGGTGTGTCGATCCACACCACATCCTCTGCCTGAATAGCTTCACCGCGCTGAATCGTACGGCCAAGGACAGCGAGGGCTTCAGGACGGGCAGGGGCTGCTGTTGGCCCGCTGGCGCGTTGCCGAATGTCGGGCACACTGGGTGTTGAGGCCGTTGGTTGGATTGGGATCAGGGGATCGATGCGGCCGGGGCCATTGACGACAATCTGGCGTACGCCTTCGTTGTTTGGCCAATTTAGGCCCGCTGCCCGCGCCCGCGCTTGTAAGGGTCCCGCGCCAAAGACAACCATTTGACCGGGACCAGGAGAGCGCGCAATCGGTGCATTGGCATAAGCCCCCGCATTGTCGAACACATCGCCAAAGGTAATTTGGGACTTGTCTGAACGCGGATTGGGCTTGAGCGACAAGACAGGGCCTTTCTGGGCAACTTGGGCATAGCTGGGGCCAGTCTGTAGAACAGGAGCGGCCAGCACCAAGAGCGCGAGGCAAGCAGCCCAGTTAACCAGAGGCGAAGGGCGGGGATTAGTCATCTAAGGCCTACCGGAGGACTTGAGATGTGGCTTGCATCATCTCATCGGTCGCATTGATGACCTTCGAATTCATTTCATAAGCCCGCTGCGCAATGATGAGGGCTGAAATCTCAAACACCGGATTGACGTTAGATGCTTCGACATAATTTTGATTGATGGAGCCAAGACCGGGCCCCGTTGGGTTCCCGATTGTGGCAGGCCCGGATGCTGCGGTTTCGACCAACAAATTGTCGCCCAAAGCTTCAAGGCCCGCTGGGTTCACAAAGCCTGCCAACGTAATCTGGCCCAGATCCTGCGGCGCGGTTTGGCCGGAGATGATGGCTTGCACTTGACCTGAAGGCGAAATGGAGAAGTCGAGCGCACCATCAGGGATCTGGATTTCAGGCTGAACGATATAACCCTCGCCCGTCACGATTTGCCCGGTTGCTGAGGACGAGAAATTGCCAGCGCGCGTATAAGCCGTCCGCCCATCTGGCATGAGCACTTGGAAATAGCCCCGACCATTGATGGCCATATCATATTTATTGTCGGTTCGGGTCAGGCTGCCCTGTTCGGCGATACGATAAACAGAACCTGTTTTCACCCCATAGCCGACTTGTACCCCGGTTGGGTCAATCGTACCGGAGTCAGAGGTCGTGGCACCAGGGCGTTCGAGGTTTTGATAGATCAAATCCTGAAACTCAGCCCGTTGGCGCTTAAAGCCTGTTGTATTCATGTTGGCGATGTTGTTGGAAATGACTTCAACGTTGAGCTGCTGGGCCAACATGCCGGTAGCTGCGATATTCATAGAGCGCATGTGCTTGGTCCTTTAGTCAGATTAGGATTGAACCCGGGCGAGACGTTCGATGGCTCGGCCGCGCAAGTCCTCAGTTTGTTTCTGCAGACGGGTTGCGCTTTCAAAAGCGCGACTGATTTCCATGATGCGGGTAAGCTCTGTCACCGCGACGACATTGGAGCCTTCGATCATACCTTGGACGACTTGCGGGTCGGCTGCCGCTTGGGCGGCTTCATCGGTGGGTCTCCAGAGATTGTCACCGACTTTGTCGAGGGCACCGGGTCGATCAAACCGCGCGATGCCAAGTTGGGCCACCGTCACACCATTTTGCTGGATAGACCCATTCTTCGCGACCAGAGGCTCGCCTTGGGTAATGTCTAAGGTAATGGGCTGGCCAGTCGTATCAAGAATGGCGCGGCCATCGCCCGTTACAATGCGGCCTTGCGTATCCATTTGGAAGCGGCCGTCGCGGGTATAGGCATTGCCTTGCGGCGTTTGGACGGTGAAATAGCCTTCGCCAGCCAAAGCAAAATCAAGTGGATTGTCGGTGCGTTGTAAGGCACCGGGGCGGAAGTCACGCGCAATCGTATAATCGCGGACAAACTCAACCGTCTTGGGCCTTTCAGCAATAGAGGCGGGCCGGCGAATGACGGGCTCAAACAAGACCGATTCTGATTTAAAGCCAGCGGTGGAGACGTTCGCCATGTTGTTTGCCGCGACATCCATTTGTCGCCGCAGGGCATTTTGGGCCGAAACAGTGATGAGAAGTGTATTGTCCATCTCTAAATTTACCTTCTAGGTGAGCTCACGATGCGCTTTGGCACCAACTTCTCTGAGCCAGGACCAACACCTTGCAAGCGCCGGGCCAAGAATTAATCATTAAAATTCAATATTCTAAAATGGTTGGTGCTCGAATTCGGCAGATGATGCCGTGAAGAATTGGCCGCAATAGGCGTTTTTGGTCGGTCTCTGGGCAGTTTTTGCCGCATGGTTAAGATTTAGTGACATTTCATTAACCACGATTGGCTTAACTCACTCTGTCCAGAAACGCCCATGCGTGCCCGCTGAGTCGGTGCTCGTTTAAGCCAATGAGAGACTCTAATGGCCGGTAAGAAAGAGAAAAAGGGTGACGCCCCTCCTGAAGGTGCTGATGGCGCTGAAGGGGAAGAAGGCGCTGGTGGCAAGAAGAAACTTGCCGGCAAACAGCTGATCTTATTCATCGTTCTGCCTGCTATTTTGCTTTTAGGTGGCGGTGGCGCTGCGGCCTATTTCCTTGTCTTCGCTAAAAAGCCTGCTGCGGTTGCCGATGCGCATGGTGAAAAGGGCAAGGAAGAGGACAAGAAGAAAAAAGACGAAAAGAAGAAGGAAAAGGGCAAGGAAGGCAAAGAAGGCAAGGGCGGTGAGAAGAAAGAAGGCGGTATAAAACTGGCTGAAGGTCCTAATGGGGAAGGGTTCGTCACGCTCCCAGACCTGATCGTCAATATTGCCACTGCTGACTCGCGCCCTGCTTATTTGAAGCTTCGTCTGACGTTGCAAACCAAGGATATGGAAACTGCTGAGACGATTGAGCCGCTTCTGCCCCGTATCCTTGATCAATATACGGGCTTCCTTCGGGAGCTGCGTATGGAAGATATCGCGGGCTCTGCTGGTTATTCTCGACTACAGCTTGAGCTTTTGAAGCGGGTCAATCTGGCGATTGCGCCGGCCCAAGTCGATGCCGTTCTCATCGAAGAAATGTTGGTTCAATAATGGCGGATGATCTTGATCAAGATGCAATGGCGGCTGCTTGGGAAGCGGAGGCCATGGGTGATGGTGGCGGTGGTGGCGGTGGCGATGATGCCTTTGCTGCCGAATGGGAGGCTATGGTCGGTGGTGAAACAGGTAAAACCATTTCAGCCTCTGCCATTGGTGCCGAACGGGTTCTGAACCAAGATGAAATCGACTCGCTCTTGGGCTTTGACCTCGGCGATGATGATAGTGATGAAAAGAACGGCATCCGCGGGATCATTAACTCTGCGCTTGTTTCCTACGAACGTCTGCCCATGTTGGAAATCGTCTTTGACCGCTTGGTGCGGTTGATGACGACCAGCTTGCGGAACTTCACGTCCGACAACGTTGAAGTCTCGCTCGACCACATCTCCTCCATCCGCTTTGGCGATTATCTGAACTCAATCCCATTGCCAGCTATTTTGGCAGTTTTTCGGGCTGAGCAATTGGACAATTACGGCTTGATGACCGTTGATTCCAATCTGATTTACTCAATCGTGGACGTGTTGTTAGGTGGCCGCCGCGGCACGACAGCCATGCGGATCGAAGGTCGCCCTTATACGACGATTGAGCGCATGCTTGTGACGCGGATGATCGAAGTGATCTTGCAAGATATGCAGGCCGCGTTTGAGCCCCTGAAGCAAGTCGATTTCTCGCTGGACCGGATTGAAACCAATCCGCGCTTTGCCGCCATCGCGCGGCCTGCCAACGCCGCCATCATGATCAAAATGCGGATTGATATGGAAGATCGGGGTGGTCGGGTCGAGCTCTTGCTTCCTTACGCAACCCTTGAACCAATCCGTAAAATGCTCATCCAGCAATTCATGGGTGAGAAATTTGGTCGGGATAATATCTGGGAAGGCCACTTGGCTACCGAGCTTTGGTCGACGGATATGCAGGTTGAAGCTGTCCTCGACGAACTGCCGGTGCCACTCGGCCGCTTGCTGAACTTAAAGGTCGGTGAAACCGTGTTCTTAAACCAACCACCAGACGGCAGCGTGGAATTGCGTTGCGGGCAGATTGCTTTGACCAAAGGCCGCATGGGCAAGATGGGCCGTGCGATCGCTTTGTCTTTGGATGGGCCACTAACAAATTCGGCAAGACGGGAACTGATGAACCAATGACCGACCTCTATATCCCTATTGCGCAGATCATCTTGGCGGTTGCGATGTTGGCCGTTGCGGTTTTGTGCATCCGTCTAGACCGTAAAATCACAGCCCTTCGTGAAGGCAAGGACGGCGTGGCGGCTGCTGCCACAGAACTCGCTTTGGCTGTCGGTCGAGCAGAGGCTTCTGTAGCGGCGTTGAAATCTGTCTCCGAGGCCGCCGGAGAAGACCTCCAGCGCAATATTGAAGAGGCCCGTGCAGCGGCTGAGGCCTTGAAGTTTCTCGTTACAACCGCGCGCGCAGTCGAGATAAAGCCAGCGCCAGCGCCCGAACCTACGCCAACTCGGCAAAAGCGCGACCTGCGTTGGGATGAAGAAGAAGTAGAAGAAGACTTCCGGCTGGCGCGGCGCGGTCGCCCGTTGGCCGAAACATGGGGTGGATTGAGATGAGTTTTAAGCTTCGGCCTTTAACGGCTTTGGCTTTAGGTTTGGGCGTGGTCGGCTTGGCACAAGTCGGCCGCGTTGCATTTGATGCGACCAATGCAATGGCCGCAGGCGAAGCCCCGAAAAAAGAAGCCGCCGCACCTGCTATTGCTGGGGCACCAGCTGCCGGGGCTGCCGCACCTAAAGCTGGCCCGCCGATGTGCTTGCCTATCGATTTGGCCAAGGAAGCGGGCATTAGCGCAGCTGAGTTCCGGCTGCTGCAAACCTTGCAAGAGCGTCGTCAAACCCTCGACACGCGCGAGCGAGATATTGTCACGCGCGAAAACCTGCTGGCCACGACGGACGCGAAGATTCAAGAACGCATGAGTGCCTTGAAGGCCGTAGAAGGCAATCTTCAGAAGCTGTTAGGCCAAGTAGATGATTTGGAATCTCAGCGGATTACCTCGCTCGTCCGGGTCTATGAGAAGATGAAGCCCAAGGATGCGGCCGCGGTCTGGGAAGGTTTGGATACCGAAGTCTTGCTGAAAATCGCGCAGAAAATGAAGGAGCAGCCGCTGTCGCTTATTCTGGCAAAAATGTCGCCAGAGCGTGCACGCGAAGTCACCCGTCGTTTGGCTGAAATTGATGCGCCAACCTTGCCAGTTATGGCAGGTAGCCCGCCACCCGCGCCCCAGAATGCAGCAGCACCCGCAGCAGCACCTGCTACCCCGCCAGCAGCCAAGGCCCCGCCTGCTAAAGCGCCTGGCCAGCAAGCCGCGATGAACAACCAAGCCAAAGGTGGTCCTGCGCCAAAAGGTTCGGCTGCGGCTAATGCTGCATTGGATGCCAAAGGGACAGGTCCAGCCGGTGCCGGGCCTACGGCGCCGCGCGCGCCGACGCCAAAAGCGCCGAACAACCCGTCAACACCACAGCCAGCTGCAAAAGCGGCAACAGGTCAAGCTCCTGCAGACCCCGCCCAGCGGCCAAAGGCTTAAGTTAAACGCAGTTCTGCCGCTTTCAGTCGGTCTTGACTGGTAAGGGGAGCTTAACCGGATTCAGGCATAAGCAGATTTCTCCAGAAACTGGGCCAGACGTGGTCCGGGAGTGAGAACAAGAGATCTGACTTAGAGACCAGATGGCTAAATTGCGCCGGTTACTTGCTTATGTTGTCTGTGTGGCACTTGCGTTGCCACCGATGGCGTATGGCCAAAATGCTGCCCCTGCGCCCGGTGCTGCGCCTTCGGCCCAACAAGGCCTCAAAGGGGTCACGCTATCTGCTAGCCAAGACGCAACCTATGCGCGCCTCTTAATTGCTTGGCCTGCAGGTACCAATCTTTCTGCCACGGCTGTTGCAACACCCAATAATGGCCTTGCAATGATCCGTCTGCCGCGCGCCATTGAAGCTGATCCGACAAATTTTGCCAAAGGCGCGCCAGACTTTGTTGCTTCCGCGGCATTAAGCACGGACAAGCGCACCATTCGGGTTGCCCTGTTACAGCCAACTCGTGTGGTGACAAGCCGCGTTGGTAATGTGCAGGCGTTTGACTTCGTGATGTCAAATGCAGAAGCACCGCCTCCCTTTGAGGGGGAGGCCAAAGCCTTAGCGGCAGCTAACCCAGCAGGCAAAGCGAGTGAAGGCCCAGCCGATGATGGGTCAGGCCCACCAAAAAAAATGATCAATGGGGCTGCGCCGATCGGGGCACCCAAAGTTCAAGTGGATGTATTTGAGGCCAAGGAATTCACCCGTCTGCGTCTGTCGCGGGTGGGTAATCAGTTTCCGTTGCCTGCCCATGGCTATGCCCGCCGGGGCGACCGCTTAGCGATTGCGATACCCGGCAAATTTGCCTTTGATACCGCCGCAATCCGCAATCGGCCTCCTGCTCGGGTTGAGGATGCCGCGCGCTATAATTCCGATACAGATTCTTCCTTCCTGCTCGATGTCGCACCCAATAGTGTTGTGCGTCACAGCCGCGACGGCAACAATGCAATCCTGATCGACATTCTGCCCGAAGGGGCAAACGCCGATACAATTCAAGCATTGCAAGACGAAGCTAGCGGCAAGATTGGCTCGCCCGCCCCAAAGTCGGTTGCTGGTAAGCAAGCTTCCAAAGAAGGTGCTAAAGCAGGTGAGGCGGATGGCGCTGCACTGAAACCAGACGACATGAGCGAAGAAGCGAAAGCCAGCGAGCTCGATGCTGAAGCCTTACTCGCTCAGCGGCCAGATCCAGCGCCGACGGGCCGTGTCCGCATGAGCAGCGCAATGGTCGGTAAGGAGATGCAGCTGGAGTTTGACTTTGAAACCCCAGCCGCAGCCGCCGTGTACCGCCGGGGTGATTCAATCTACGTGCTGTTTGCGACCGCGGCAGATGTGGATGTGGGCCGGATGCAAAGCGGCAAGTTTGTCAGCCGAATTGAGAAAGTTCGCGGTGAGGGGGTTTCAGGTGTTCGCATTGTCGCGCCGCCCGAGGTTCAAGCGACTCCGACACCGATTGGTCCAAAGTGGAAAGTTGTTTTATCGCCAGAAAAGCAAGTTTCCGGCCGCTCAATTGGTTTGGTGCGCGAACAAGCTTTGGACGGTACTTCCCGGGTAAAGGCCTTGGTGCCCGATGGCGCAGCAACTGGCATGATCACGGACCCTGCGGTGGGCGATACCCTTTTGGTTGGGCTGGCCTTAGGCCCAATCAGCAATTTGGGCGCGCAAAGATCTTATTTGGAAGCCGTTCTGCCAGAAACCTTTCACGGCTTAGTGGTTGTGCCTCGCACCGATGATTTCGAATTGCGGCGCGATATCGACGGTTTTGTCTTAGTCCGCCCGCTCGGCATGTCCTTGTCAGGCTTGGCCGGCACCGATGAGATGAGTGAAGGCCCAACCACGGCACCGGGCTTCATCGACTTTAAGTCTTGGCAATTGGGGCCAAAAGCAGATTTTACCAATAATCTCAATAAACTGCGGCGCAAAGCTGCGCTTGAGTTGGGCGATACCAATAATAGAATCACCTCGCGAGTTGATCTGGCTAGGTTCCTTGTTGCGTGGGATTTGGGGGCGGAAGCCTCTGGCGTTATCCGGCAATTACGCGCTGACGTACCAGCCCTTGAGCGGTCTCCCGAGTTGTTGGCCCTTGAAGGTATCGCCACCCTGATGGGCGGGCATGGGAAAGCGGCGCTGGATTTGTTGAGCGAGCCCGAAGTTGCCGAAGATCCTGCCGCACAATTATGGGCTGGTTTGGCTGCGCAGATGAACGGCAATGCCAGCGAAGCTCGCGTTCGGTTTGAACGTGGCAAGACAGCGCTTCAGAATTTTGAGCCGGAATATCGTGCCCGCTTTAACATCGCCAATGGAAATGCCGCCTTAGAATTGGGTGATGGCGCGTTAGCCTCCATGGCCTCAAGTAGCGCACAGCGCGAAGCCCAAAACCCCCTGACGCAATTGCAAGCAGCACTACTGGCTGCCCGCGCTATGGGAGCCACTGGCCGCGTCAATGAGGCGCTGGTTGCCTTGACCAAGCTTGCGACGGCACCTGACCGCGAGATTGCGGCGCGGGCGGCCTATGAAAAGGCAAACCTTGGAGAATCGAGCGGCAAAATTCCGGCGATTGAATCGATCAAGGCGCTGGATGCCTTACGCTACACGTGGCGTGGTGACGACTTAGAACTGGACATTTTGCGTCGATTGGGTGGCCTGTATATCCAAGCTGGCGATATTCGCTCTGGCCTGACGACGATGGCCAGCGCCTCGACTCTGCGTCCTGATCTGCCAGCTGCTCGTCGTCTTCGCGATGAATTGTTCAAACAGTTCAAGTTCTTGTTCCTCGAAGGCGGCGCGGATGGTATGGACCCAATCCAAGCCTTGGCGCTTTTCTATGACTTCCGTACTTTGGCTCCGATTGGGCCAGATGGGGACCGCATGGTGCGCGGCTTGGCAGAGCGCTTAGTGGCGCTGGATCTGCTACCCCAAGCCACGCAATTGTTGCAGCACCAAGTCGATAAGCGCCTCGAAGGCTTCTCTAAAGCCCAAGTCGCGACCGATCTTGCCGCACTTTACTTGATGGATCGCCGTCCAGAGGAGGCCTTGCGGGCGATCTGGAATAGCCGCGTTTCGCTCTTGCCAGAACCATTGAATGAACAGCGTCGTTTGATCGAGGCGGCAAGCTTGGCTGAACTTGGTCGTAAAGATCACGCGCTGGAAACCATTGAGTTTGACGACTCCCCCGATGCGGCGCGGGTGCGGACCGAGATTTACATGCGGGCAGGCGACTGGCCCAATGCGGCAGCCAATGCGCGCGGTTCTTTGCCGCCTGCACGGCCAACTTTGTCTCCAGAAGATGCAGGTGAAGTACTGCGGGTTGCGGTTGCGCAAGCTATGGCGCGCGAAGACGGGTTTAATCGCGGGCTTGTTCGCACGCACGGCCAAGCGATGAGCAAGAGCGCCTATGCCGAAGCCTTCAAAGTGGTAACGGACAGTGCCATTCCGTCGAGTGCTTCGCTACAATCGGCTGTAAAAATCGCCACCGGCGGCTCCCCCTATGACGGTCTGATGCGCCGCTTGCGGGATCGCTTGAACCGTATCGAGACCCCAACAGAAGCCGAGACCAGCCAAGCTGCGCGGGCGATTGGGCCAACCGATGGCAATCCGAATGGACGTTTGACCGCTGCTTTGCTTTCGGTCTTACCAAAGGCGCTTCAGCCTGAGGGAGCCCAAAAGGAAGCGGCACCCCTGTTGCCAGACGCGCGTCCAAGCCTGCCGCCACAACGTTCTCCCGCTGTCGCGTCTGGTCCTCAGCGTGCTCCACAGCGATCAGCTAGCACCGCACCGAAGACGGCACAAAATCAAGCAGCCCCCAAAAGTCTCGTTGCACGTGCCGGTGTGCAAGCTCCGCGTGATCCCCCGCAAGGGCCTGTGGTCGGTCGCTAACCGGGGGGAACGGCTCTAAAGCTCTGCACAAGGCTTTCAGCAACCAAGCGCCAGCCATCAACGAGCACAAAGAAAATCAGCTTAAACGGCAGCGACACCACAACTGGTGGCAGCATCATCATGCCCATCGCCATCAAGAGCGACGCAACCACGAGGTCGATCACTAGGAACGGCACGAACAACAAGAAGCCGATCTCAAAGGCGCGCCGCAATTCTGAAATCATGAAAGCAGGGGTAACCACGCGCATTGGCAGCGCTTGGGCATTTTGTGGCGTTGGGATGCGGGCAAGGCGGATAAACAGCTCCAAGTCCTTTTCCCGCGTCTGGACCAGCATGAATTGCTTCAATGGCTCTGTGGTGCGCGGCCAAGCTTGCTCCATCGTCAATTCCTGTTTGGTCAAAGGGGCGATGCCCTCATTCCAGGAACGCTCGAAGGTCGGCTGCATGATAAAGGCGGTAAGAAACAAAGCCAGAGAGACCATCACCGCATTGGGTGGTGCTTGCTGAAGGCCAATCGCTGTCCGTAAGAGGGACAAGACCACCACAATCCGCACAAAACTGGTGGTCATGATGACAACAGAGGGCGCTAGAGACAGGATGGTGATCAGCGCAACAGTCTGAACCACCCGTTCTGTCAGTCCGGTCCCACTACCCAAGTCCAAATTGATCGATTGGGCCACGGCGGTGGCTACCCCCAACATGGAAGCCCCCATGGCACAGACAAAAATGATCAACCAGCGCTTGAGGAGGTGTTTGAGCTCGGCCCGTGATTGGCCTTTAGCGGTGGAGGCTTTGTTCGAGGCTTTTGACGTCATGACGGGGTGCCTGTAGCTGAGGAGACAGCGAGCGAAGGGGGCTTTGAAGCTAATGGGTCGATCGTTTTGGAACTGAGCGTGCTCGCCCCGGTTGGGGAGACCAAGACCAAATGCTCTTGATCATCGCACTGAATGAGAATGGCACGAGTCCGCCCGGCATCTAGCCATAGCTGCTCAACCAATTTCAGTCGGCCTTTGGCGAGGCCGGGCATTTGGCCCTGCATCAGACCATAACGACGGGCCAGCCAAGCGGCACCGAGCAAGAGGCCGAGCGTGACGGCCAAAGCAGCGGTCGCCCGAATGAGGTCAAAAAAGTCCATTGGTCAGCCCTCTATCCTAGATGCCATCCCACCCAGATCGCGCGTGCTTCTGCACGCCTGATCCCGCGTCGCCCGCTCCGGTTAATCAAAAGTTAACAAAAGGGCCTCAGGGATATTAATCAGTGCTTAACCACGATCACTTCATCATTACAGATGCGAAGAATCGCAAGGATCATGTCATGGGCATCACCGACACGCCATTTTTTAACGTTCTGCGCGAACGTATGGGGTTTCTGAACGAACGTCAGAAGCTCTTGGCAGAGAATGTCGCCAATGCGTCCACACCTAAATATGTACCGCGTGACCTCGATAATCGCGCCTTTGCCGATGCAATCGCGCGGCAAATGCCGCAAGCACGCAGCGGCCTTGCAGGGGCGGCCCCTTTGTCTCCCGTCAAAATGGCGGCGACGCGGTCTGGGCACTTGGATGGCGGTGCGCCCGCAGCAGGCTCTGGTCGCGCGATTAAGACGCCTGACAGCGAAGTGACGCTGGATGGCAATGCCGTTGTCTTGGAAGAACAAATGATCAAAGTGGCCGATACGCGCATGAATTATGACGCGGCTTTAGGCCTCTATCAAAAAGGTTTGCAACTGATGCGCTTGGCATCGCGTAAGCCGCAATAGGAAGATAAGCCATGTCAGATATGAATGCTGCGCTCAATGTTGCTGCTTCTGGTCTTCGCGCTCAAACCGCGCGGATGAAGGTGATTGCGGAAAACATCGCCAACGCCAATTCCACCGCACCCAATCCCGGTGCCGACCCCTATCAGCGCAAAGTCAGCGTATTTGGCCAAGTTCTGAACCGCGAGAATGGCACAACGGAAGTCAAAATGACCAAGGTCCAGAAGGACACGTCGGATTTCCGCTTGCGCTATGACCCGACACACCCCGGGGCCAATGCCGAGGGCTATGTGAAGCTGCCAAACGTCAACACACTGATCGAAAGCCTCGATATGCGCGAGGCCCAGCGTGCCTATGAAGCTAACCTAAATGTCGTTGAAAGCGCGCGGGCCATGATGTCTCGCACGCTCGATTTGTTGCGCCGCTAAGCGCGTATTTTCAGGAGAAACCTGAGTCATGAATTCAGCCGCCCTCTTAGCTGCCAAGGCCTATGGTGCCGCCGCCGGTGGCGCTGCCCCCAGCACGGGGCCAGTGATTGCCGATACCAACTTCAATTTTTCGTCCATGTTGGCCCAACAAGTTTCGTCCACGGTCGAAGCCACAAAGGCTGCAGAAACCCAAGCGGCTCAAGCGGTCACTGGTAAGGCTGAAATGATCGACGTCGTCACGGCCGTCGCCGCTGCCGAAGTACAGATGGAAACCATGTTGGCCTTCCGCGATCAGGCGATCCAAGCCTATCAGGAAATCATGCGGATGCCCATTTAATATCAGCGCGCAACTTTGATCCTTTGGATCAAAGTTGCGCGCTGTTGTTTAAGAGTCATGCTGCCCAGCCGAACTTGTATCTGAACGCAATCTGGCTCAGATCAGCCTTATGAGCAGAAGTTTGATCTATGGCGATATTCCAGCCGGCTTAGTCGAGGTGCCACACGACGGGGTGCAGGTTTCCCCGTTGCACCCGGGCGCTGTTACCTTGGACGCCTTGAAAGAGGGCTCCTATGCGGGCCTCGTGATGCGGGCACCATCGAATACGATTGAGCGCCGCCATGAAATCGCGCTTGCTTTGCGTGCTTTAGCACCTGGCGCTCCTTTGACGATTTTGGCCCCAAAGGACAAAGGCGGCACACGTCTGGCCAAAGACTTGATGGGCTTTGGCATCATGGTCTCGGACCAACCCAAACGCCATCACCGCATCTGCCAAGGCACCCGCCCGGAAGCCTTGCGCGGCATTGATGCGGCCCTTGCCGAAGGCGCGTTGCGTCTCCTGCCGGACTTAGGCTTTTGGGGACAGCCGGGGTTGTTTAGCTGGGACCGTGTGGACGCGGGCTCTAAGGCTTTGATGGAAGTTCTGCCAGCCTTGTCCGGCAAGGTAGCCGATTTCGGGTGCGGGGCAGGGGTGTTGTCGCAACAGGTCTTGCAGGGCCCAAAAGTCACCGCAGTCACTGGGTTTGAGCTGGATCGCAGGGCGATTGCTGCTGCGCATAAGTCTATTCAAGACCCAAGATTTTCAAGCGTCTGGGTCGATTTGGTTGCCACAGGCACAGCTGGGCAGACCTTTGACGCCATCGTGATGAACCCACCGTTTCACCGCGCTGGGATTGAGGATCAAGCGCTGGGTGTGGCCATGATTGTGCGCGCGGCAGAGGCTTTGCGCCCCGGTGGCTACCTCTGGCTGACTGCGAACCGCCATTTGCCTTATGAAGCAATTCTGAAGGCCCGCTTCGCCAGCTTCACACTGAAATCTGAGGCGCAAGGCTTTAAAGTCTATCAGGCGATCCGATGAGCCGACCGGTTCCAACCGCCCGTCTTGATCGCCTTCTGGCAAACATGGGCTATGGGTCTAGGCGCGACATTGGCCTGATGACGAAGGCGGGCTGGATTACCCTCGATGGTGAGATCGTGCGCGATGAGGCCGCGCGCGTCCGTCTTGAAGCTGATTTACCGGCCCGCCTGCTCATCCGTGGCAAGAAACTCGACCCTTTACCCGGCATGGTCATCATGGTGCATAAGCCTTTGGGCGTGACCTGTTCGCGCAAAGAGGCGGGCACGCTCATCTATGACTTGCTACCCGACCGGTGGCGCGCGCGCGATCCTGCCTTATCAACTGTCGGGCGGCTGGATAAGGAGACCTCTGGCCTCATTTTGATGACAGATGATGGCGACCTCTTGCACAAAATCATTTCGCCAAAACACCATGTGCCCAAGCGATATGTCGTCACGCTCGATCGGCCGCTGGATGGCTCTGAAGTGGCCACGTTCGCTGCTGGCGGCCTCATGCTGGATGGCGAGACCAAGCCCTTGTTGCCCGCAGAGTTAGAAGTGACGGGGGAGCGTTCGGCTATACTGACGCTGCATGAGGGCCGTTATCATCAAGTCCGGCGCATGTTCGCCGCCATCGGCAACCATGTCACCGCACTTCATCGCGATCAGATTGGGGCGTTGACCCTACCAGAAGACCTCGACGCGGGCAGCTTGCGCGTAATGTCGGACGAGGATGTCGCAAAAGTGTTTGCTCTTTCCGGCAAGTAAAGTCACGATCCAGCCAGAAATTATACTATTGGGAGGCCACGTCATGAAAAAAAATCTCTTTAAGTCGCTCTGCCTAACGCTCTTTATAACTGCCGGGCTGACTGGTGGAACAGCATTCGCCCAAGCGACAGCCACGCCCCCAGCACCTCAGCCTCGTCTGGATTGGCCGAAGTCTGGCTATAATGTTGGCTTTCCAGCTCCAGCGGACAAGCGCGTGACACGAGATAATGCGCTCGCCTATCCCTACACCGGGTGGAGCTATCAGCATGTACGAGAGTTGTTTCCAACCCGCGGCGTGGCGCGCGGTGGCCCTGTCAGCCTATTGCCCAGCCAGCCCATGTCACTCGATGGGCTGACCTTTACCGCCCCGGACGGCAAGACAATCAGCTGGGCGCAATTTGAGGCCGAAACCCATACCGACGCCATGCTGGTGCTGCATAGAGGCAAAGTCGTTTATGAGCGCTATGCCAATGGCATGACGCCCGAAAGCCAGCATCTGTTGTTCTCGGTCACCAAGTCGTTTGTCGGTCTCATGGCTGAGCTCCTGATCCATGATGGCAAGCTGGATGAGACCGCCAAAGTCATTACCTATGTGCCCGAACTTGCAGGCTCCGCTTGGGAAACGGCGACCGTGCGCGACCTTATGGATATGCGCGACGGGGTCAGCTTTGACGAAAATTACGCCAATCCAAATGCGGAGATCCACCGCTATGCCTTGGCTTGGGGCTGGGGGCCTGCCAATATCCCGGCACCAAAGGGCGTTTATGAGGCGCTGCCGACGCTAAAGACCCGCTTTGCGGATTCCGGTGGCCCCTTCCGCTATCGGTCTGCCGCAACCGACGCGTTGGGCTGGGTGATTGCCCGCGCCAGCGGGCAAAGCCTATCAAGCCTCGTTTCTGAACGGGTTTGGATGCGCTTGGGGGTTGAGCATGACGCAACTTGGGCGATTGACCCTGCCGGGCAGGAAATCGCTGCGGCTGGCCTCAATGTCACAGCACGTGACCTCGCCCGCTTGGGTGAAATGCTGCGCCAAGATGGCAGTTTCAATGGCCAACAAATCATTCCTGCTGCTGTGGTTAAGAAAATCAAGGCGGGTAGCGATAATGCCGCTTTCCGGGCCTCAAATCCCGTCCCTGCGCGGCTTAACTGGTCCTATCGCAGCCAGTTTTGGATCAGCCATGATGCCAATCAAAGCTTCAATCTGTTCGGCGTGGCGGGCCAACGTGTCTATATCGACCCCACAAACCAGATTGTCATCGTCCGCTTTGGTAGTCACCCGGTGCTTTCGAACTTGTTCACCGCCGCGATCCATGACGCAGCGTTTGGAGCTTTGACGGCGAAACTTACGGCGCGGTGAGGGCAGCGCGCCCTTGCGCAAAGATTTCTTCAGTCTTGAGCCTGTCATCCCGGACGGCGTCAGCCGATCCGGGATGACAGGCCGCAAAATCCATGGGGGTCCCCGCTCTGCGCTTCGCTTCGGCGGGGATGACACAGGTAAGTTGGAGCGCGCAGCACTAGCTGCGCATATCTACGCACTGCCATGCGCAGCTAGTGCTGCGCGGTCCTTTTGCGGCACAGATAAAAACTTATCCCCCACCCACCAAACCCCGGATAACCTAAGCCCATCTCCGACGAGAGGGCGTTGTTGCTGCAGCGGCGACACCGGTTGGGGATGGATAAGCGGGGTT
>VYLK01000241.1_pt1 | contig 22505 bp, 17 predicted proteins | sample 5114321 | NCBI WGS metagenome assembly VYLK01 (sample SAMN12291792, study PRJNA351875) | freshwater metagenome | isolation source: freshwater lake | place: USA: Michigan, MSU2 Lake | collected 2011-08-16
CCCAGGCCCAGCGAGCGGGCCACTTCGGCCGGCGCGCGCATGCGCCGGCATTCGAGCAGGCGGCGCTGCAGCTGCGGCGCGCTGCCGTCATCGGGCAGCAGGCGCAGGAAGCGGAATTGCGTGGCGCGCTCGGCATGCGTGGCCACGAAGGTGCCCTTGCCCTGGCGGCGCACGAGCACGTTGTCGGTGGCCATCTCGTCGATGGCCTTGCGCACGGTGCCCTGGCTCACGCGGAAACGCGCGGCCAGCTCCACCTCGCTGGGAATGGCCTGCCCGGGCAGCCACTCGCCGGCCTGCAGGCTTTGCAGGAGCAGCGCCTTGATCTGCTGGTACAGCGGGCTGAAGGCCGGCGTGCCCAGGCCTGGCGTCGCGGGCTGCGCGCCGGGCGCAGCCGGCACCGAAGGCAGGCCGGGGGTGGGCAAGACAGAGGACATCGCCGGCATTCTCTCTCAGAAGTCTTGCATAAGACATAAGACTTCAGTCAGGGTGCCGCGACTAGAATCCGCGCTTCGTGTTCCCTGCACGTTCACACCCTTTTTTGATCCAGGAGACCTCCATGTCCAAGAAGCCCGTTCGCGTGGCTGTCACCGGCGCCGCCGGCCAGATCGGCTATGCCCTGCTCTTCCGCATTGCCAGCGGCGAAATGCTGGGCAAGGACCAGCCGGTCATCCTGCAACTGCTGGAAGTGCCCGTCGAAGGCCCGCAAAAGGCGCTGAAGGGCGTGATGATGGAACTCGACGATTGCGCCTTCCCGCTGCTGGCCGGCATGGAAGCGCACAGCGACCCCATGGCCGCCTTCAAGGACACCGACTACGCGCTGCTCGTGGGTTCGATGCCGCGCAAGGCCGGCATGGAGCGCGCCGAGCTGCTCAGCATCAACGGCCAGATCTTCATCGGCCAGGGCAAGGCGCTGGACGCCGTGGCCAGCCGTGACGTGAAGGTGCTGGTGGTGGGCAACCCCGCCAACACCAACGCCTGGATCGCGATGAAGAGCGCGCCCAGCCTGCCGCGCGAAAACTTCACCGCCATGCTGCGCCTGGACCACAACCGCGCCCTCAGCCAGCTGGCCGCGAAGACCGGCAAGCCGGTGGCCAGCATCAAGAACCTGGCCGTGTGGGGCAACCACAGCCCGACCATGTACGCCGACTACCGCTTTGCCACCGTTGAAGGCGCCAGCGTGAAGGACATGATCAACGACCACGCCTGGAACAAGGACGTGTTCCTGCCCACCGTGGGCAAGCGCGGCGCAGCCATCATCGAAGCGCGCGGCCTGAGCAGCGCCGCCAGCGCCGCCAACGCCGCCATCGACCACATGCGCGACTGGGCCCTGGGCACCAACGGCGGCTGGGTCACGATGGGCGTGCCCAGCAACGGCGAATACGGCATTCCCAAGGACACGATGTTCGGCTACCCCGTCACCTGTGAAGGCGGCAAGTACAAGATCGTCGAAGGCTTGGCCGTGGACGAGTTCAGCCAGGGCTGCATCGACAAGACGCTGGCCGAGCTGGTGGGTGAGCAGGACGGCGTGAAGCACCTGCTGTAATGCGGCGCCGGCCCTGCGCCGGCCCTGCTGCAGCCCGCACCACCGAAGGGCCCCGCGAGGGGCCCTTCTTGCTTTCCGGGGCCGCAGTGCGCTCCCCCTACACTGGCAGACCCGGCCCCGCGCCGCCCTGCTTGCCGCCGCCTTGACCGCCGCCCACCACCCCCGCAGCGCCCTCTTCGACCCCGACGAAGCCCAGGTGGCCGCGCTGCCCGTCTGCGACCACTACGCCGGCGTCGAACCGCGCATGACCAAGAGCCTGCAGCTGCAGGCCGAGATGGGGCCGGTCTTCGACGTCACGCTCGACAACGAGGACGGCGCCCCGGTGGGCGGCGAGATCGACCAGGCGCAGCTGATCGCCGGCCTGCTGGCCAGCCCCGACAACCGCTGGGGCCGCGTCGGCGTGCGGCTGCTGCCGGTGCAGCACCGGCTGTTCACCGAGGTGGCCGCCAATGTGCTGGCCGCAGCCCGCGCACCGGCCTACCTGATGCTGCCCAAGCCCGAGAGCCTGGCCGACGTGCAGCGCGCGGTGAAGACGCTCGATGCCCTGGGCGGCGGCGCCTTCCCCGTGCACGTGCTGATCGAGACGCACGGCGCGCTGCGCGACGTGTTCGCCATCGCCGCCTTGCCCCGTGTGCAGTCGCTGTCCTTCGGCTTGATGGATTTCGTGTCCGCGCACCGCGGCGCCATTCCGCAGGCGGCCATGGGCATGTCCGACGAAGGCGGGCAGTTCAGCCACCCGCTGGTGCTGCGCGCCAAGCTGGAGATCTCGGCGGCCTGCCACGCGGCCGGCAAGACGCCTTCGCACTGCGTCGTCACCGAGTTCAAGAACACGCGCGCGCTGCAGGCCGCGGCCGAGAAGGCCAGCCGCGAACTGGGTTACACCCGCATGTGGAGCATCCACCCGGCGCAGATCCGCCCCATCGTCGAGGCCTTCTCGCCCACGGCCTCGGAGATCGAGGACGCCATCGAGATCATCACCGCCGCGCAGGCCGCGCAGTGGGCCCCCATCCGCCACCACGACACCCTGCACGACCGCGCGAGCTACCGCTATTTCTGGCAGGTCATCGAACGCGCCCACCGCGCCAGCCTGGCCGATGGCCCGCAACTGCCGGCCGAGCTGCGCCTGGCCTGGTTCGGCTGAACAACCCTCTTTGCTCGCACCGCCCGCATGACACCCCGCGCCGCCCTCCTGCTCGCCCTGGCCCTGGCCTGGGGCAGCGCCCACGCCCAGCAACTGCAGCTGCGCGTGCTGCACACCAGCGACCTGCACATGAACCTGCTGGGCTGGGACTACTACCAGGACAAGCCCACCGAAGAGTTCGGCCTGGACCGCACCGTCACGCTGATCAAGGCCGCACGCGCCGAGAAGCCCAACACGCTGCTCTTCGACAACGGCGACCTGCTGCAAGGCAGCCCGCTGGGCGACTTTGTCGCCAAGGTCAAGCCACTGCCGGCCGGCGCCGTGCACCCGGCCTTCAAGGTGCTGAACGCCTTGAAGTTCGACGCCGCCACCTTGGGCAACCACGAGTTCAACTTCGGCCTGCCCTTCCTGCGCCAGGCGCTGGCCGGCGCGGCCTTCCCCGTCGTCAGCAGCAACGTCGTGGTCGACGACGGCGGCCCGGCCGAAAAGGCCCAGCCGGCCTTCCCCACGCACGTACTGCTGCAGCGCCGCTTCGTCGATGAATCCGGCGCGCCGCACACGCTGAGGATCGGCGTGATCGGCCTGGTGCCGCCGCAGATCCTGCAATGGGACCGCCAGCACCTGCAGGGCCGCGTGAAGGTGCTCGACATGGTGGCCAGCGCGCGCGCCCTGGTGCCGCGCCTGAAGGCCGAGGGGGCCGACGTGGTGGTGGTGCTGGCCCACACGGGCTTCTCACGCACCCCGCCGGCGCCGATGGCCGAGAACGTGGTGGGCGCGCTGGCCGAGGTGCCGGGCGTCAACGTTATCCTCTTTGGCCATGCGCACGGCGAGTTCCCAGGCTCTGCCTTCGCTGGCTACCCGAAGGTCGACGTCGCCAAGGGCACCATCAACGGCGTACCGGCGGCCATGCCTGGCGCCTGGGGCAGCCACCTGGGTGTGGTGGACCTCGTGCTGAAGAAGGAAGGCAGCGGCTGGCAGGTGAGCGACGCACGCGCCGAGATCCGCCCCATCCGCGACCGCGCCACGCGCAAGGCGCTGGTGGCACCCGACCCGATGGTGGCCTCGCTGGTGCAGGCCGAGCACGAAGGCACGGTGGCCCACATGCGTGCCGAGGTGGCGCGCACCACGGCGCCCATCCACAGCTACTTCGCGCAGGTGACCGACGACCCCAGCGTGCAGATCGTCAGCAACGCGCAGCTGGCCTACGCACGCAAGGCGTTGGCCGGCACGCCGCTGGCCGCGTTGCCGCTGCTATCGGCTTCGGCCCCCTTCAAGACCGGTGGGCGCGGCGGCACGGGCTACTACACCGACATCGCCGCCGGCCCGGTGGCGCTGCGCAACGTGGCCGATCTCTACATCTACCCCAACACCGTGAAGGTGGTGAAGCTCAGCGGCGCGCAGGTGCGCGAGTGGCTGGAGTTCGCGGCCGGCGCCTTCAACCGCATCGACCCCGCCGGCCCGAAAGAGCAGAACCTGCTGAACCCGGGCTTCCCGAGCTTCAACTTCGACACCCTCGACGGCGTGAGCTACCGCATCGACGTGACGCAGCCCGCGCGCTACGAGCGCAGCGGGCAGCTGGTGGCGCCGCAGGCGCGCCGCATCGTCGACCTGCGCTACCACGGCCAACCGGTGAACGACAAGGCCGAGTTCCTCGTCGTCACCAACAACTACCGCGCCTCGGGCGGCGGCAGCTTCCCCGGCCTGGACGGCAGCAACATCGTGCTGGACGCGCCCGACGAGAACCGCGAGGCGCTCACGCAATACCTGCAGGCCGCACGCACGGTAGACCCGGCGGCCGATGGCAACTGGCGCATCGTGCCGGTGCCGGGCGTCTCGCTGCGTTTCGCCTCGGGCGCGGGCGGCATTGCGCACCTGACACGCACGCCGCAAGTGCGCCTGGTGCAAGACCGCGGTGACGGCAGCGCCCTCTTCGAACTGCAGCCTTGACGATGAAGCGCCTGCGCGAACTGCGGCAGCGCCCTGCCGGCCTGGTGGTGCTGGGCACGCTGGCCTTGCTGGCCGGCCTGGCCGTACTGGCCGTGCTGCTGCTCTCCTTGCTGACGCTGTGGTGGAGCTTCGACCTGCCCCCGCTGGACAAGGCCGTGGACTACCGCCCGCGCCAGCACCTGCAGGTGCTGGCCGCCGATGGCAGCGAGATCGCGCAGTTCGGCAGCGAGCGGCGTGTCTTCGTGCCCATCGCGCAGACGCCGCAGGCCCTCAAGCAAGCCGTGCTGGCGGTGGAAGACGCCGGTTTCTACGAGCACGAGGGCATCAGCTGGAAGGGCGTGGTGCGTGCGGTGTGGTCCAACCTCACCGGTGGCATCGGCGGCGGCGCCAGCACCATCACGCAGCAGGTCTCGCGCACCTTCTTCCTGAGCACGCAGCGCACGCTGGAGCGCAAGGTGAAAGAGGCGCTGATTGCGCGCCAGCTGGAGAAGACGCTGAGCAAGGACGAGATCCTGGAGCTCTACCTGAACCAGATCTACCTCGGCCAGCGCGCCTACGGTTATGGCGCCGCGGCGCAGGTCTACTTCGGCAAGCCGCTGGCGCAGCTGAACCTGGCCGAGAGCGCCATGCTCGCCGGGCTGCAGCAGAACCCGATCTACGCCAACCCCATCAACAACGCCACGGCCGCCACCAAGCGCCAGCGCTGGGTGCTGGAACGCATGCAGCGCACCGGGGTCATCACCGAGGCGCAAGAGGCCGAGGCCCTGGCCTTCAAGCTGGTCTACCGCAAGCCGGCCTTCGTGGACGTGCAGGCCCAGCACGTGGCCGAGATGGCACGCCGCGCCGTGGTGGAGCGCCTGGGCGAGAAGGCCTACACCGAGGGCGTGCGTGTGCACACCTCGCTGGTGGCCGAAGACCAGCGCGCCGCCCACGCCGCGCTGCGCCGCGCGCTGCTGGCGCACGAACGCCGCCAGCCCTGGCGCGGCCCCGAAGGTTTCGAGGCCCTGCCCGCCGACCCCGAGGAGGCGGCGCGTGCCGCCGGCCTGGCGCTGAAGGACGGCCGCGACGACGACGACCTGCGCCTGGCCATCGTGCTGACCGCCAGCCCGCGCGAACTCGTGGCACAGGTGGTCAGCGGCGAACGCGTGACGCTGCGGGGCGACAGCCTGCGCTGGGTGCAGGCCGCACTCGCCCCGGGCGCACCGCAGAACCTGGCATTGCGCCGCGGCAGCATCGTGCGGCTGCTGGCCCAGCCCGGCCGGCCCGACGCAGACGGCAAGCCCACGCCCGCGGCCTGGACGCTGGCGCAGTGGCCGCAGGCCGAAGGTGCTTATGTCGCGGTGGACCCCATCACTGGCCGCATCCGCGCGCTGGTGGGCGGGTTCTCGTTCTCGCGCAACCAGTTCAACCGCGTCACCAGCGCCTGGCGCCAGCCGGGTTCGAGCTTCAAGCCCTTCCTGTATTCCGCGGCGCTGGAGCAGGGCGTGATGCCCGAGACCCTGGTGAACGACGCGCCGCTGATCGACGCCGCCGGCAACGCCAGCCCCGGCCTGCGCCCGGGCAACTGGAACCCGCAGAACAGCGACGGCCGCTTCGATGGCGAGATCAGCGTGCGCGAAGGCCTGGTGCGCAGCAAGAACCTGGTGAGCATCCGCGTGCTCGACCACATCGGCATGAGCGCGGCGCGGCAGTGGATCACGCGCTTCGGCTTCGAGCTCAACCGCCACCCCAACAACCTGACGCTGGCACTCGGCACCGGCAGCGTCACGCCGCTGCAGATGGCCGCGGCCTATGCGGTGTTTGCCAACGGCGGCCACCGCGTGACGCCCGTGCTCATCGAGAAGATCGTCGATGCCAAGGGCCAGGTGATCTTCGAAGCACCGCCGCCCGTGCCGCTGGATGGCAGCACGCGCGTGATCCCGGCGCGCAACGCCTTCCTCACCAACACGCTGATGCGCGACGTCACCGCACGCGGTACCGCGGCACGCGCGCAGGGCGCCCTGGGCCGCAGCGATGTTTACGGCAAGACCGGCACCACCAACGACGCGGTGGACGCCTGGTTCGCAGGCTGGGCACCGGGCGTGGCCGCGGTGGCCTGGATCGGCCACGACGAGCCCAAGAGCCTGGGTGAGCGCGAATCGGGCGGCGGCCTGGCGCTGCCGGTGTGGATCGACGCGCTCGCGCGCAGCCTGCGCGGCGTGAACTACCAACCGCTGATCCAGCCCGACGACGTGGTGGCCATCGAAGGCGACTGGCGCTATGTCGAGTACGAGGCCGGCGGCTTCGTGGTGAAGGTGGGGGAACCCGAAGTGCCGATGCCCAGCGAGCCGGCGGCGTCAGGCGTGGCGCCGGCGGGTGCGGCCTCGGCGCCCGCGGGCGCTGCCAGCGGGCGCTGAAACCCGCCGGCCCTCACAGCTCGGGCGCGATGCCCTCGGCGTAGTCGTACAGCGCTTCCAGCAGGCCCTGCGCGCGTTCGTCGCCGGCGGTGTCGGCGGCCTCGGCCAGTTGGTCGATGCGCTCGAAGAAGGCTTCCAGCGTCAGCCCACCACCGCGCCCGTGATGCAAGCGCTCGGCGCGGTGTTCTTCCCAGCGCTGCCGCTCCTCGTCGCTCAGCGTCCGCGGGAAGTTGCGCGCGCGGTAGCGGAAGAGCAACTCGTCCAGCCGTGCGTCGTTGAAGGCCACGCGCTGGCCCGCCAGCTTCTCAGGCGACAGGCCGCGCAAACGCTGCAGCGTGCGGCGGTCGTCGTTGCCGACAAAGCCGCCGTAGAGGTCTTCATCGACATCCGGCGCCTCGGCCGGCGCGGGCCGCACGAAGACCTGCGGCCACAGCGCATCGAACACACCGCCGGCGCCGAGCGCCGCCGCGGTTTCGGCATGCGCCATCGCCGCCGGCAGGTCCAGGCCCCAGCGCTCGGCCGCGCCGCCCAGCGTCTTCAGGTTGCCGATGACGATGGGGCTCTTGTTGAGGTGGATGGTCTTGATGGGCAGGCGCTGTTCGCCCTGGCCCGCAGCCTCCAGTTCGGCCTGGCGCGTGAACAAACGCCGGCGCACGGTGTCGGCGTCCAGGCCCTCGAGCGCCCGCGGGTCGTGCGTGAGGTCCCACACGATCAGCTCGTTCTTGTTCGTCGGGTGCATGCCCAGCGGCCACACCACGGCCAGGCAGCCGCGCTCCACGGGGTACATGCCCGAGAGGTGCACGAAGGGCCTGCCCACGCCGATCTCTGCGGCCACGGCGTCCTTCTTGCGCAGCTTCAGGCAGAAGTCCCAGAGCCGCGGCTGCTTCGCCTTGATCAGCCGTGCCATCGCGATGGTGGCGCGCACGTCGCTCAGCGCATCGTGCGCGGCCTCGTGCGCCAGGCCGTTGGCGGCGGTGAGGTGCTCCAGCTTGAACGAGGGCCGGCCGGCCAACTCGGGCGCGGTGTGCACCGGCCACTCGATGCCCTCGGGCCGCAGCGCCCAGCAGCAGCGCACCACGTCCAGCAGGTCCCAGCGGCCGCAGCCGTTCTGCCACTCGCGGGCGTAGGGGTCGATGAGGTTGCGCCAGAAGAGGTGGCGTGTGACCTCGTCGTCGAAGCGGATGCTGTTGTAGCCCAGGCCGACGGTGCCGTCCTGCGCCAGTTCGCGCTCGATGGCGGCGGCGAAGGCGTGTTCTGGCACGCCCTGGTGCAGCGCCTGCTGCGGCGTGATGCCGGTGAGCAGCACGCTCTCCGGGTCGGGCAGGCTGTCGGGCGCGGGCTGGCAGAAGAGCATCAGCGGCTCGCCGATCTCGTTCAGCTCGGCGTCGGTGCGAACGCCGGCGAATTGCGAAGGCCGGTCGCGGCGCGGCACGCGGCCGAAGGTCTCGTAGTCGTGCCAGTAGAAGCTGAGTTCGCTCATGCGGGCACGATAGCGCAAGGCCTGGCGCGCCACGGGGCATCCCCGGCGTGCAAGGGTCTGCGCCGGCCCCTAGACTGCGCCGCTTCGCTGTCTTCACCCTCGCCCTCATGCCCACCTTGCACCGCCTTGCCACCGCCCTTCTGGCCGCCGGCCTGGCCAGCACCGCGCTGGCCCAGCCAGCCGCCGCCAAGCCCGGCGCCTGCACCGACTTCGACACCTACGCCAACGCCGAGTGGCTGGCTGCCACCGAGTTGCCGCCCGACCGCGCGCGCATCGGCAGCTTCGACGCGCTGCGTGTGGCCAACGACCGCCTGCTCGAACAAGGCCTGCGCGAGATCGCGGCCGACCCGAGCCGCGCACGCACGCCGGGCCTGAAGCTGCTGTCGGCGCACTACCGTGCCGGCCTGGACACCGCCGGCATCGAGAAACGCGGCCTCAGCGCCGTGCAGCCCTGGCTGGCGCGCATCGACAAGCTCGAACGCGCGCAGCTGCCGGCGCTGATCGGCGAGATGGCGCGGCTGCAGATCAGCGCGCCGGTGGCGGTGTTCGTCAGCGCCGATGCGAAGGACGCCACGCGCCACGCGCTGCAGCTCAGCCAGGCCGGCCTGGGCCTGCCCGACCGCGACGACTACTTCGGCACCGACGACAACAGCCGCAAGCTGCAGGCCGCCTACCGCATCTATGCCGAGCGCCTGCTGAAAGCCGCCGGCACCCCGGCCGATGCCGCGACGATCGACGCGCTGATGGCCTTCGAGAAAGACCTCGCCCAGGCCTCGATGACGCGCGTGCAGCGCCGCGACCCCAACGCCGTCTACAACCCGATGACGGTGGCGCAGCTGCAGCAGCAAGCACCGGGCTTCGACTGGGCCGCCTGGCTGCAAGCCTACGCGGGGCTGGGCGCGAACCAGGGCCTCATCGTCGGCCAACCCGGCTTTGCGCAGGGCGTGGCCGCGCTGGCCGAGAAGGCGCCGCTGGAAACCTGGCGCAGCTACCTGCGCGTGCGTGCGCTCGACGCCATCGCCGAACACGGCCCGCAGGCCGTGGCGCAGCCGCATTTCGACTACACGCAAGGCGCCATCCGCGGCCTGAAGGCCGCACCGCCGCGCGTGGAACAGCTCATCCTGATGATCGGTGGGCGCACGGGCGGCTCGCCGCTGGGCGAAACGCTGGGCGAGCTCTTTGTCACCAAGGCCTTCTCGCCCGCCGCGCAGCAGCGCGCGCTGGCCATGGTGGCCGACATCAAGCTGGCCATGCAGCGCCGCATCGACGCCCTGCCCTGGATGAGCGCGCCCACCAAGGCTCTGGCGCAGGCCAAGCTGGCGGCCATGGCGGTGAAGATCGGCGGGCCCGAGAAGTGGAAGGCCTACGACGGCCTGGTGCTGCAGCCCGATGACTTTGCGGGCAACCTGCTGAAGATCAACGCCTGGCACACCGCACAGCGCCTGGCCGATCTGAACCAGCCCGTGGACCGCAGCCGCTGGAACACCAGCCCGCACATCGTCAATGCGTTTGCGGCCGGCGGCAACCAGATCGTCTTCCCGGCCGGCATCCTGCAGCCGCCCTTCTTCGACGAGAAGGCCGACGACGCCAGCAACTACGGCGGCATCGGCATGGTCATCGGCCACGAGATCACGCACCACTTCGACGACCGCGGCCGGCAGTTCGACGCCGTGGGCAACCTGCGCGACTGGTGGCAGCCCGCCGACGCCGCGGCCTACAAGGCCCGCGCCGACCAGGTGGCCGCGCTCTACAGCAGCTACGAGCCCGTGCCCGGCGTGCGCATCAATGGCCGCCAGACCCTGGGCGAGAACATCTCCGATCTGGCGGGCATCCAGATCGCGTACGACGGCCTGCAGATCGCCCTGGCCCGCCAGCGCGCCGCCGGCAAGCCGGCGCCGGTGATCGACGGCCGCACGCCGGAGCAGCGCTTCTTCCTCTCACACGCCACCGTGTGGCGCGGCAAGTACCGCACCGAAGCGCTGGTGGACCAGCTGCGCACCGGCCAGCACTCGCCGGGGCGCTGGCGCATCCTGGGGCCGCTGGCCAACATCCCAGCCTTCGCGCAGGCCTTCAGCTGCAAGCCGGGCGACCCGATGGTGGCGGCCAACCCCATCGTGGTGTGGTGAGTGGAGGCGGGCCTCAGGCCCGCTTGAGCACCACGCTGCCGATGGAGTAGCCCGCGCCAAAGCTGCAGATCACGCCCAGGCTGCCCGTTGCCAGGTCGGCGTGGTGCTTGTGGAAGGCGATGATGCTGCCGGCGCTGGCCGTGTTGGCGTACTCGCTCAGGATGATGGGGGCGATGTCGTCGCCCACCTCGCGCCCCACCAGCTTCTTCAGCACCAGCTGGTTCATGCCCAGGTTGGCCTGGTGCAGCCAGTAGCGGCGCACCGCGGTGGGCTCGAAGCCCAGCGTCTGCAGGTGGGCCTCGATGTGTGCGGCGGCCATGGGCACCACCTCTTTGAAGACCTTGCGGCCCTCCTGCATGAAGGTCTTGTCGCGCGCGTCGGGGTCGGTGTCTTCGCAGCGGTTCATGAAACCCGCGTTGTTGCGGATGTTGTTGCTGTATTGCGTGACGAGGTGGGTGCCCAGCACTTCCCACTGGTCGGCGCTGGTGGCGGTGTCGGCGGCTTCCACGATGAGGGCGGTGCACACGTCGCCAAAGATGAAGTGGCAGTCGCGGTCGCGCCATTCCAGGTGGGCCGAGGTGATCTCGGGGTTGACCACCAGCACGCACTTCGCGCTGCCGCACTTCACGGCATTGACGGCCTGCTCGATGGCGAAGGTGGCGCTGCTGCAGGCCACGTTCATGTCGAAACCGTAGCCGCGCGCGCCGAGGGCGGCCTGGATCTCGCAGGCCATGGCCGGGTAGGCGCGCTGCATGTTGGCGGCGGCGCAGAGCACGCCGTCGATGTCGCTGCCCTGCTTGCCGGCGGCGGCTAGGGCCTGCTTTGCGGCGGCCACGGCAATCTCGGCCATCAGGCTGAGTTCGCCGTCGGTGCGCGGCGTGAAGCGCGGCTTCATGCGCGTGGGGTCGAGCACGCCCTCTTTTTCCAGCACGTAGCGCTGCTGGATGCCCGAGGCTTTCTCGATGAACTCGACGCTCGAATGCGCCAAGGGCTGCCGCGTGCCGGCGGCAATCTCTTCAGCGAACTTGGCGTTCTGGAGATCGGCGTAGGCGTTGTAGCTGGCCACCAATTCGGCGTTGGTGATCACCTGCGAGGGCTGGAACAGGCCGGTCCCGGAAATGACGACTTTCTTCATTCCGGGAGTTTAGGCCGGGCACCCCACAGGCCCCACCGGGACGATTCCCAATCCAAGGCGGGCCCGCCTGGTGGCAGGCCGGCGCCCGTGCCGCTCACTTGGCCTTGGTCTTGCGTGCGGCGCTGCTGCTGCCGGCACTCGCGAAGGCATCGCTCATGCCGATCAGCACGCCGCTGACCATGGCCGTGTAGCTTTCGGCCAGCACCTGGGCGGCGCGCATGCTGGCGGCACGGCTGCTGCGCATGGCGCTGTGCATCTGCTCGGCCATGGCTTCGGCCGTGGTGGCGGCCTGCGCACCGCTGAGGGTGCCGCCGGCCTGCATCTTCTCCAGGATGGGCGCCCAGGCGCCGGCCATGGGCGCGCCGGCACCGGCGGCGGCCTTCTTCATGGCCGAGAACATCGTGTCTTCCATCTTTTCCAGGTCGGCCAGGGCTTTGCCGAGGTGCTTCTCGCGCAGGTCGGCGCCCTGGGTCACCAGCGTGCTGAGGGCCACGCGGTTGGCTTCCACGGCCTTGAGCAAGGCCTGGTCCATGCCGGTGACGGCCTGGTCGAGCAGGCTCTCGGGGTCGATGCCGGGCAGCGGGTTCTTCGCGATGCCGGTGCTGGCGGCCTCGGCCACCTGCTTGAGCGCGCCGCGGATGTTCTTCAGCGTCAGCTCGCGGCCCTGCAGCGCGGCCAGCGTGGCCTCGGTGGTGGCCTTGCGCAGCTGTGCGCCCTGCTGGGCGGTGGCGCTCTCGAACATGGAGATCAGCGCATCGGCGTCGAACATCGGCTTGGCCATGGGGCGGGTCCTTCAGCGTTCAGGTGGGTTGGGCCGCGATGCTCGCACCCGGTGCGCCCTGCGGCAAGCCCGGCGCCATGCCAGGGGTGAGCAGCCGCTCCAGCAGCTCGCGCACGCTGCGGATCTGCGCGCCGAAGGGCAGCGCACCAGCGCCGCGGAAGAACAGGCCCTTCTTCTCGTCGCCGCGCAGCGCAGCGGCGAGTTGGTGGTCGATGCAGAACTGGCCCCAGCCCTTGAGCCCGTCGCGCAGGCCGCACTGCGCGAGGCAATCGAAGGCCTTGGTGCAGCGCGTCTTGGCGTGGGCCACGGCCTGCAGCCGGCCCTCGTGCGCCAGGTACTGGCGAAGCCAGGGCGTGGCCACGGCGCGAGCCGGCAGGCCGGCGACGCTGGTGAACTCGACCACGTCTTCCTCGCGCGCTTCGGCCAGCACGCGCTTGAACACCGGGTCGGCATCGGCCTCGGTGGTGACGGCAAAGGGCGTGCCCAGCTGCACCGCCGCCGCGCCCAGGGCCTGCAACTCGGCGATCTGCTCGAAGCGGCGGATGCCGCCAGCAGCGATCAGCGGCACCTCGCGCTCCAGCCCGGCGCTGCGCAGGAAGGCCAGGCTCTGCGGGATGACGTTCTCGAAATCGAAGCGCGGGTCCTGCAGGTCGGCCACGCGCGCCGCGCCCAGGTGCCCACCGGCCACACGCGGGTGCTCGATGACGATGGCATCGGGCAGGCGCTTCTTGCGCTCCCACTTCTTCACGATGAGCTGCACGCCGCGTGCGTCGCTGAGGATGGGCACGAGCGCAGCGCGCGGGTGGTCCTGCGCGAGCTCGGGCAAGTCCAGCGGCAGGCCGGCGCCCACCACCACGGCGTCGATGCCGGCTTCCAGCGCGCGCCGCACTTGCGCTGCGTAGGCGCTCACCGCGCGCATCACGTTCACCGCCAGCAGGCCGCGGCCTTCGCTGCGCGCGCGCGCGCCGGCGATCTCGCGCGACAGCGCTTCGAGGTTGGCCGCGTCGATGGCGGCCTTGGCCGCTTCGCCAGTACCCAGGCCGAGGGTGCGGTCCATCAAGTCAGGGTGCAAACGACGCAGGTCGACGCTGCTGAGCGTGCCCATGCCCCCGGCGGCCGCCACCGCACCGGCCAGGCCTTGCGCCGAGACGCCCACACCCATGCCGCCCTGCACCACCGGCAGCAGCGTGCGGCCGGCCAGTTGCAGCGGGCGCAGGCCGCTGCGGGCCCGCAGGCTGGCCAGCTGCGCGGCCTCGTCAGCCTTCCGGGCGCTCAATGCAACACCAGCACCGGCAAGGTGGTGCGCGAGATCACGCTCTTGGTGTGCGAGCCGAAAAGCCACTCGCCCAGGGCTCCGCGGCCGTGGGTGGTCATCACCAGCAGATCACAGCCTTGCTGCAGGGCAGCGGCCACGATGGCGTTGTCCACGGTGTCGCTGCGTTCGAAGCGGCCTTCGAAAGGCACGCCGGCGGCCGCGGCGTGCGCGGCAAAACGGTCCAGCGTGGCCTGGGCGTGGGCTTCGGTGCGTTTGCGGTGGTCTTCGGCCTGGCGCAGGTAGACCGTCATGCCGGAACTCTCGGTGGGCAGCGGGGGCATCGGCTCGGCCACGAAGCCGGTGATGCGCGCCCCCAGCTTGCGAGCCAGACCGACGCTCTGCACGAAGGTGCGCTCTGAGAGTTCACTGCCGTCGACGGGCACGAAGAGATGGGTGTACATGGGGGCGGTCTCGCAGGGTCCGGCAAGGGGCCGGAGCTTCACTTTCAGTCTAGGAAGCGGCGGCCGGCGCGGGTTTGACACGGGTCAAGCCCAGCCACAAGAACCCCCGCCAGCGCTCCGGGAAAACGCCCGTTGTTGCCGCCGCCACCGCGCACCGATGATCCAGCGCACAACATAACGAGGAGGAGACACGCATGAACAAGCGCACACCCTGGCGCTGGCTCGCCGCCGCAGGCCTGCTGGCCGCCGGTGCCTGGCTGGCCATGGCCCAGGCCACCAACTACAGCCTGTGGATCAACGGCCGCACGGGCGGCGGCCAGGTCGGCAACCACGCCGACTTCACTTACTGGGGCCCGGCCACCACCGCGGCCGGCGTGAACAAGAAGGCCGTGAACTGGGACGGCTACAACCGCATCAGCACCACCAACGGCAACATCCGTGACGCGCTGGATTGCTACTGCACCGGCCCGAACTGGTGCTACGTGGCCGCCCATTCGGCCGGCAACCTGCAGATCGGCTACGCATTGGCGCTCTACGGCACCAGCAGCCGCAGCATCAAGACGCCCACGCCCAACAGCGCCGGGCAGTGCGGCAACAGCGGCGCCGGCACGCAGACGGGCTGGAACATCAAGTGGGTGAACGTGGCCGGCGGTGCCGGCGGCGGCAGCGAACTGGCCGATGCCGGCGACTGGGCGCTGAGCGAGCCGCTGGTGAGCGACCTGAAGACCAGCACCGCCCGCGCCCTCTACAACCACAACGCCACCACCGGCAAGTGGTTCTACATGTACGCGGGCAGCAAGGGCACGCTGTACAGCTTCGTGCTGCCGGGGCAGGACGACGAGGCCATCGCCTACCACTCCAGCGGCGGTGTCTCGGGCAGCAGCGGCGCTTCGTTCTGCAACCCGAGCGACTGGCTGTGCAACGACCTCACGCTGGGCACCGCGGCCAACCAGGGCGGCCGGGCGAAGTGGAGCTACCACTCTGTGGTCTTCCGTGACGACGCCGAGGCACTGGACCACTACACGCGCGGCAACTGGGCGGGCATCGTCTCCAAGGTGCGCGCCGACATGGTGGCCAACGCGAAGTGAAGCCGCGGCCGGGCCGGCAGCGCCCGCAGCAAGGGCGTGTGGCCTGGCTGGGCGTGGCAGTGCTGGCCGCCGCGCTGGCCCTCTTCGCCTGGTGGCAGGGCGCGCTGGGTGAACTGCGGGCCGCCACCCCGGCGCAGCTCCTGGCGCAAGAGACCGCCGCACCCCCTGCCCTGGCCACCCCAGGCGCGGTGGCGCCTGCCGCCCCGGCGGCCTCACGCAGCCTGGGCGCCCCGCTGAGCCCCCTGGGGCTGGCGCAGCGGCGCGAGCAGTTGGCCCTCTGGGAAGGCCGCCTGGAACGGGCACGCCAGGCGCTGCAGGGCTATCAGGCGGCGGCGATGTACCCGCACGAATCCCGGCCGCTGAGCGAACACCCCGACCAGCTGCGCCCCTTCGCCCCCATCACCGAAGAACGTGCGCTGCGCGTGCCGGGTGGCAGCAGCCCGCAGGGCGTGCGCCTGCGCACGACGCAGGAGCGCGTGTTCGCCAGCGGCATGGAGAGCAGCCGCATCACGCTCACGCTCACCTACGAGCAGGGCCGCACGCTGCCGCTGCGCGTGCAACGCGCCGTGCAGAAGGAAGTGACGCCCCCCGGCGCCACCGCGCGCACGGCCGAGGTGGCGCTGGCCGTCAACGACACCGGCACGCAGGGCGATCTGGTGGCTGGCGACGGCACCTGGTCGGTGCTGATGCAGCCCGGCGCGCAAGGCTTTGCCAATTTCGCCGGCACGGTGCGGCTGGAGCTGAACCTGGAGTACGCCGGCCAGCCCGGCTTTCTGTACTTCGACCTCATCTACAGCCCCGAGCAGGCCGCCACCTGGCTGCCCGGCGTGCGCGAGGCGGCCACACCCGCGGGGCTCGATTTCTACGTGAAGGCGCAGGTGCAGAGGCCCGGCCGCTACGTCATCACCGGCCGTGTCGACGACGCCCGCGGCACGCCGCTGGCGCTGGTGCAGTTCAACGGCGAGGTGGGCGCCGGCGCGGTGGAGTTCAAGCTGCCGGTCTTCGGCAAGCTCATCCGCGACGCGAGACCCGAGTTCCCGCTGGTGCTGCGCGATGTGGAGGGCTTCCTGCTCAAGCCCGACACCTTCCCCGACCGCGTGATGCTGGCGCGCCGCATCGGCGAGCAGCACCGCTCGCGCAGCTACGCGCTGGCGAGCTTTTCTGAGGCCGAATGGCAAAGCGAGGAGCGCACGCGCTACCTCACCGAGCTGGGCAAAGACGTGGCCGAGGCCGAACAGAAGGTGCGCCAGCTGCAGCCTTGAGGGCTGCAGCCTGGCGCACCGTGCTTCAACGCTTGGGCTTGAACGGCACCATGCGTGCGTTGACTTCCACCGAGGCCACTTCGGCATCCTTGGCCACGCGCTGCACCAGCAGGTCCAGCGCGCCGGGCGGGTAGGCCGCCGGTGTCACGGCCACCAGCGCGCTGCCCACCCCCAGCGTCTGCACGTACTGCATCGCCACGCCCTGGCGCTGGGCCAGCGCGTTCAGCGCACGCTGCACGTTGGCACGCGCCGGGCCCTCACGCCCGGCCTCCCGCAGCGCGGCCCGCAGTTCGGGCCGCTTGAACTGCAGGATGATCTCGTCAGCGTGCATGGCGGGGTCGGGCCGCGGCGCCACGGGGCCTGGAGCGCCGGCGTAGGCCGCCGGCAACACCGCCCCGCCAGCGAGGGCGGCGCAAGCCGCCACCAGGCGGCAAACCAGAGTCAGGCGCTTCAACACCGTTCACTCACTGCGGCGAGAAGCGGCCGACCAGCGTGACGTTCGCATACGCCGAATACGCGCGAACGTTCACGTGGTAAGTCCCGGCCTGGATGTTGGTGATGGTGCAGGTCTCGGTGTTGCCGCTGCGGAAAGGCCGGCAGTCGTAGGTGGTGGTGGTGGGCGCGGTGCCGAAGCGCACGTACAGGTCGGCGTCACCCGTGCCGCCGCTGATCGAGAAGCTCAGGCTCGTGCGGCCGGCGGGCACCACCATCGTGAAGCGGTTGTCGGTGCCCGTGGCGCCCGAGATCACGCGCGCCACGTTGTTCTGCAGCACGTTGCCGGCTGGCGGCGGCGCGGTGCCGGCGATGGCCGTGAGGGCGGCATTGGCATCGACGATGCCGGTGCCGCAGCCGCTGCAGGCCTGCGGGAACACGCGGGCCGTGTTGCGCAGCGCAGTCTCGATCTCGGTGGGCGTGGCCGTGGGCTTGGCCTGGAACAGCAGCGCCGCCACGCCCGCCACGTGCGGCGTGGCCATGCTGGTGCCGTTGTAGCTGGCGTAGCTTTCGGCGGCGGGCACGGTGGTGCCGCTGTTCAGCGTGGAGAGGATGCCCGCGCCCGGCGCAGCCACGTCCACCACGGTGCCGAAGTTCGAGAAGCTGGCCTTGCCGCCGCTTCGTGTGGTGGCGGCCACGGTGATGACGCCTGTGCAGTTCGCAGGCCGCGCATTGACGGCGTCGATGTTGCTGTTGCCCGCAGCCACCACCACGGCCGCACCCAGCGTGCGGGCGGTGTTGATGGCCGTCTGGTAGGTGGTGCCGCAGGCGCCGCTGCCGCCCAGGCTCATGTTGATGACCTTGGCCGGGTTGGCGTTGGCCGGCACACCGGGCACGCTGCCGCCGGCCGACCACACGATGGCGTCGGCAATATCGGCCAGCGAGCCGCCGCACTTGGCCAGCGCGCGCACCGGCACGATCTTCGCGCCGAAGGCCACGCCGGCCACGCCGGCGGCGTTGTTGGTGACGGCAGCCACGGTGCCGGCCACGTGCGTGCCGTGCCACGAGCTGTTGGCGGCGGTGGGACGCCCGCATTCGCCGGCCAGGGACCAGTCGCCTTCGTCGCGCGGGTTGCTGTCGCGGCCATTGCCGTCGCGCGCAGAAGCAGCGTCAGACACGAAGTCGTAGCCCGGCAGCACGTTGGCGTTCAGATCGCTGTGCGGCACGATGCCGGTGTCGATGACGGCCACCACCACGCCCGTGCCCGTGGCGCGGTCCCAGGCGGGCACGGCGTTGATGCCGCCGGTGCTCTCGAAGTAGTGCCACTGCTCGGGGTAGCGCGTGTCGTTGGGCGTGAGCAGCGGCTGCATCATCGCGTTGAGCTCGACCGACAGCACCTCGGGGTCTTGGCGCAGTTGCTCGGCCAGGGCCGCCAGGTCGGGCTTGCGCGCGCTGCGGGTGTTGCCGCTGTCCTCGGCCACGTCGATGAGCTGTGCGCCGATGGCCAGCGCGCGCACGTGCTTCAGCGCCGTGCCGCTCCGCGCCGACAGCGCTTCCAGCCTCTGCATCACGCGGGTGCGCGCCGCGAACGAGGCGTCGCTGCCGCGCAGTTCGGCCGCGGCCGCGCCATCGCGGTACTTCACGATCAGGCCCTGCGCCGGCAGCTGCACGGCCTCGCGCATCGGCTGGAACTCCTCCTGGCCAGCGTGGGCCTGCGGGCCGAGCGCCCACAGGGCGGCCAAGGCGCAGGCGATCAGGTGCCGCTGGGGTCGAACTTGTCGGGGCATTTCATTTCCTCGCTGTGCAGTCGGTTGAAGGGTCGTGTCGTTGTGGCCATGGGTGCGTGCCGTTCACGGGTTAGCACCACGCCAAGTTGCAGCAATCGCCATGCCAGACAGAGCGCGCTGCAGCCCGTGCCGCAGACCATTGTTCGGGGGCCCCAGAGATCGCGCATCCGGGGTCAACCCGCACAGGCCACCGGCTTTGGTCACAAGTCTTGCTGGCCGTCACCGCCCGTGGGCGCTGGCTACACTTCCTGCTACAGACCGGCCTTTTTCCGCACTGTCGCCTTCGCCCCGGCCGGCCTCGGCACGCACCACCATGACCCGTGTTCACAACTTCAGCGCCGGCCCCGCCGCGCTGCCCGAAAGCGTGCTGCAACAGGCCGCCGCCGAGATGACCGACTGGCGCGGCAGCGGCATGGGCGTGATGGAAATGAGCCACCGCGGCCCTCAATTCACGCAAATCGCAGCCGAGGCCGAGAGCCTGTTGCGCGAATTGCTGCAGGCCCCCGCGAACTACAAGCTGCTCTTCATGCAGGGCGGCGCGCTGGCCGAGAACGCCATCGTGCCGATGAACATGCTGCGCGGCCGCGCCAGCGCCGACTACATCGACACCGGCGAGTGGAGCAAGAAGTCGGCGCAGGAAGCGCGCCGCTACGGCGGCGTGAACATCGCGGCCAGCGGCGCGGCCAGCGGCTACACGGCCATCCCCGCGCGCGAGACCTGGCAGCTCGACCCGCAGGCCGCCTACGTGCACATCTGCAGCAACGAGACCATCGGCGGGTTGGAGTACCCCTTCACGCCCGACGTGGGTGATGTGCCGCTGGTGGCCGACATGAGCAGCAGCATCCTCAGCCGCCCAGTGGACGTGTCGCAGTACGGGCTGATCTACGGCGGCGCGCAGAAGAACATCGGCCCTGCCGGGCTGACGCTGGTGATCGTGCGCGAAGACCTGCTCGGCGGTGCCCTGCCCTGCACGCCCACGGCCTTCAACTACCAGGTGGTGGTCGACAACGGCAGCATGTACAACACGCCGCCCACCTACGCGATCTACATCGCCGGGCTGGTGTTCAACTGGATCAAGGCCCAGGGCGGCCTGGCCGCCATGGAACAACACAACGCTGCCAAGGCCGCGCTGCTGTACGGCGCGCTGGACGCGAGCGATTTCTACAGCACGCCGGTGGCCCGCGAATGCCGCAGCCGCATGAACGTCACCTTCCGCCTGCCCGATGAACGGCTGGACGCCGCCTTCCTGAAGGGCGCCGAGGCGCGCGGCCTCGTGCAGCTCAAGGGCCACCGCGTCGTGGGCGGCATGCGCGCTTCCATCTACAACGCCATGCCGCTGGCCGGCGTGCAGGCGCTGGTGGACTGGCTGCGCGAATTCGAGAAGACGCAGGGTTGAGCAGCGGTGGGCCCGCCGCTGCTGCATTTGGCCGACGACGGCCGCGCCACCCTGACGCTGCAGCGCCCGCAGCACCACCACCGCCTGCACCGCGAAGATCTGCGCGTTCTGCAGCAGCACTTGCGCGTTTTGGCCCAAGAGCCCCGGGCGCAGGTGCTCGTCATCACGTCCAGCGGCCCTGTTTTCTGCAGTGGCTTCCACCTCGGTGAGCTGGAAGAGGCCGACGCTGGCGCCGCCGACCCGCGGCTCTTCGAGCACACCGTCGACGCGCTGGAGGCGCTGCCCCTGCCCACCGTGGCGCGCCTGAACGGCAGCGTCTATGGCGGCGCCACCGATCTGGCGCTGGCCTGCGATTTCCGCATCGGTGTGCAAGGCATGGAGCTGCGCATGCCCGCCGCGCGCCTGGGCCTGCACTACTACCCCAGCGGACTGCAGCGCTATGTGTCGCGCCTGGGCCTGCAGGCGGCCAAGCGCCTGTTCCTGCTGGCACAGGCGGTGCCGGCCGACGAGTTGCTGCGCAACGGCTACCTCGACCAGCTCGTGCCTGCCGACGCGCTGGACGCGGCCACCGACGCCACCGTGCAGGCCCTGCTGGCCGGCGCGCCGCTGGCGCTGCAAGGCATGAAGCTCTCGCTGAACGACACCGCGCGCGGGCCCGATGCCGCGGCCGCCGCCCGCATGGCCGAACGGGTGGCCCAATGCGCCGCCAGCGCCGATCTGCAGGAAGGCCTGGCCGCCTGGGCCGAGCGGCGCACGGCGCGTTTCAGCGGGCGCTGAAAGCGCCCCCGGGTTCACGGGGCGGCCTCGCCGGCAGGGCGCGGCGCGGCCTACCATCACCGGCACCGTTATCTTTGCAGGAGGGCTCGATGAAGAAGATCCTGGCCGCTTTCGGCACCACGCTTTTTTGCCTGCTGGCCACGGCCCAGACCGTGCCCACGCAGAACGTGCTGCTGGCCGTGGACACCGGCCGCAACCGCGTGATGACGCTCGACCCGCAGACGGGCGCCGTGCTGAACCCGAACTTCATCGTCGACATCGGCGCCGGCAGCCCCTTCGACTTCCAGACCCCGCGCGCCGCCATCCAGGTGGGGCAGGAGATCTGGGTCAGCGACCAGAGCCCCAACGTCAACGCCATCTACCGCTTCGACCTCGGCGGCGGCTACGTCGGCCGCATCGGCGGCAACGTGGCCGGCGGCGGGCTGAGCAACGTGCGCGGCCTGCGCTTCATCGACGGCGTGGTCTACGCCGTCAACGCCGGCACCGACAACGGCGCGCCCGGCGCTGCGCTGGTGCGCATCGACACCGCGGGCAACATCCTCGGTTCGTTCAGCACCAGCGCCAGCGGCGGCACGCTGGGCAACTCGCCGTGGGACGTGGTCAGCTACAACGGCCAGCTGCTGGTGTCCGACGGCACCTCGCGCGCACTGCAGCTCTACAACACCAACGGCAGCTACAGCGGTGCCTTCACAGCGGCCTTCAACAACATCCCGCAGCAGATGTTCGTGCGCGCCAACGGCAACGTGCTGTCGGCGGCCAACGGCTCGCAGCCGCTGGCCAGCTTCGGGCTATACGAGTTCGGCGCGAACGGGGGCCTGGTCAGCAGTTGGACGGGCACCCCCGGCCTGGGCGTGCGCGGCGTGGCCGAGTTGGGCAACGGCCGCTACCTCATCAGCGAATCGGGCGGCGCCAACGCCGCGCGCGGCCTGGGCACCATCGACCCCACCGGCCCGGCCAACAACAGCAACTTCTCGCTGGTGCTGGGCAGCGTGAACGGCGGCTGGATCAGCGCCGCCGTGCTGCCCGTGCCCGAGCCCGGCACCTGGGCGCTGATGGCTGCCGGGCTTCTGGCGGTGGTGGGCGTGGCGCGGCGGCGGGCGGCCCGCCTGGCCTGAACGCCGCTGGGCTGAGCGCCGGCCCCTCTTCTCGCGACAGCGCCAGACACCGCAGACGCCTGCCGCCTTGACTACCGTATTACTGCAGTAATACAGTCGGCGGATGCGCTTCAGCATCCAGCCCTCGGCCCCCGAGCCCATCTACCGGCAGATCGTCGAGCAGGTGCGCCGCCACGTGGCCAGCGGGCAGTGGCGCGCGGGTGAAGAGCTGCCCAGCGTGCGTGCGCTGGCCCAGGAGCACGCCATCAACCCCATGACGGTGAGCAAGGCCTACAGCCTGCTGGAGGCCGAAGGCCTGCTGGAACGCCGCCGCGGCATGGGCATGGTGATCGCCGCAAGGCGGGCGCCGGGCGGCGCGTCGGGCGCTGCCCGGCGCGAAGCGC